>Ga0233415_10001116_pt1 | contig 11960 bp, 28 predicted proteins | sample Na_anoxic_12_MG_FD_188631 | JGI IMG/M metagenome (GOLD analysis project Ga0233415, IMG submission 188631) | Seawater microbial communities from Saanich Inlet, British Columbia, Canada - Na_anoxic_12_MG | ecosystem: Environmental > Aquatic > Marine > Inlet | place: Canada: British Columbia... | reverse complement strand
CTTAATATACGCGCGCGCGCGCGTGCGCGTGCGAGTTCGCGTGCGAGTGCGCGTGCGCATACACTCGACCCCTAACGTGTTAAAGACCCCTAACGTGTTAAAGACCCTACTATGTTAAAGAGGAATAAAAAAAGCCACCTTGTTAGGGTGGCTTTCTCTTTTTGTGGTATCAGATTCAAATACCATCATAGTTTATAATTTCCCTCTCTAAATCATCTATGACATCATTAGTCAGGAATTCAAATACATTTTTACCACTTGGATTCGTTCCATCATCATCTAATAAAAATACTTCATATATATGGACAGTCATTTCTGATTTGTCAATATAGAAGCTACGTTTACTTTGTTTAAAGCTAACAGAAACCATTTGTCCTAAGCAGCTTGAAAATATGTCTAAATTGTTATCTTGTAGTTGTTCCATAATGCTTGTTTTTAAATTTGTGGTTTGAATATTTTAGTATAAGTAGATGCGAAGGATTTACTGCAATCTAATTTATATATAGATTGAAGATCCCATACAACGCCTAATTCAAGTCTTGTAATGTATTCAGTTTTCTTTAGTTGTTCAATTAAGGCTTTACCCAAAGGTGGGTATTCATTACAGAAATCTAACAATGGTTTTTCATTGTGTATTTGCTTATATAGACTCATAAGTATAAATTTAATTGTTAATAATTCTGTGCAAAGATATACATTTATTTTAATTCACAAAGTAATCAAATAAAAAAAGCCACTATTTAAAGTGGCTTCTTATCTGAACGTCTTTCCGTTCTGTCAGTCTTATTTCAATTTATCGCCTTTATGAACCTAAATGTCAAAGGTAGAGTGCAGCGATTTTGACTCAAGCATTGAAACGACCTACATTAGCGACAACTAAGGATTCTATATGCACTCTCAGATTAACCCTTATAAAAGGGACATTTTTTTTACTTCCCAACTAAAGCGAATCCCTTTAATGGTTTCGCTGAATCTATAACCCATTTGAATCCCTGCTTTTAGTTTGCAGTAGGTATTGTATGGGAGGTCAACTGTTCTTACTTCTACGCACTTTGAAAATGCGTCTTGAAGTGTAAGTTGTACTAATTTAGTTTTGGTTTTCATATTAATTAAATTTAATAGTTTGGTTGTCAATTCTGATGCTGATTAACGTCTTGGTGTTAATCATTCTGTATGCCTTTTTTCTGTCAGCTTCACTTAATGTTTTAGCTAACTGAACATCAAATACTGGTAGAAGTCCTTTTTCAAAAGGATTATAAGACATACCAACACCATTGATATATTTCTTTACATTGGTTCGGCAGTTCATTACTCGTGTACTTCCATCCTTCTTAATGAATGTAGCAGTAAAGATACTACCCTTGTTTATGCGTTCTAATAATTCTGCTTTTATGTTCATAGTGTATCTGTTAATAATTCTGTGCAAAGATAGATTTATTTTTTATAACACAAAATAGAAGTTTAATTTTTATGATATTTTTTTTTGGCTTTACCTTTGTGCCGATGTTCGTTTGGGGGTAAGGGGGTCGGTTTGTCTACCCCCAAGATCTGGAATGGAAGATTCCAAAAGTTCCAAAACCCTAATATGTTAAAGACCCTAACGTATTAAAGGAAAAAAGAAAACCCCTGCATCTCTGCAAGGGTTCTCAAAACAACTATTAACAAATTAAAAAAACACAAAAAAGGTCTTAATACTTCGAGGCTTATTTTCTATGCAAATATATGCAATAGATATGAATCCAACAAGTAAATAATAAAGAAAAGTATGGATGGAATTAGTGTCCATATAGCGTTTGGTATAGTGGACTTATAGTTAGTCCCTTTCATATTTAAATCTTCCTCTATAATGTAAAACATCTCTTTAATTATAGCAAAGAATAAAGTAAATATGATTCCATAGAAACCCATCAATAAGACTGAAAGGAATCCTACTAAACTTCCATAAAAGAAGTTTGTTCTTTGTTGTTCGGAAATACCCGATAGGTGTTTAAATAAATTTTTAATCATGTGTTGGTTTTTAAGTTACTGATGTAATATACACATTCTTTTCCAATTTCGGAAGGTGCATTGATAATAATATTATTGTTGTCTGCATTTCTCTTAGAAGTAAATCTATGGCAGTTGGAAGCTACATCACATCCAATACCTAAACATTTAGTTATGCCATCCATCACGTATCTATTTTAACGAAATCAACATTCATATTGTCTTTAATCCAATCTTTGTTTTCCTGAAAGTTATCTACTGCTTTATTGAGCAGTACAAGTTCATCTATATTGTAAGAACCAATCTTTGAAATCAATACTTCGATACTTCTAAGTATATTTGAAGCCATTTCAGAATCCTCCTGATACATCTTATCTAAATCTGAATTTAAAGCATATTCTAACGCTTTAGAAGCCTTATTTATGTGATTCTTGAATGAATGCTTGTAGATTGGGGATTTCTTTAGTTCATCATAGCTTTCAAGAAGTAGTTGTCCTGTGACTAATACTTTCAAGTAATTTAACATTGCTTTTTCTTGTGTTGTCATATATTTATCTTATTACGTAATTTCCTTTGTTTGCATTCTTCATAAAGTAATCTAAAGCATACCTTATTGCATCTAAGTAGTGATTCCAATTATCTATTGGTTTAGAATTTCTTTTGTGCCATACATAGTTGTTCAATTCCTTTACTATATCTGTTGAATCGGGGTCTATAATCATATCGAAGTCTTGTAATAAAGCAATACCACTTAAAATACTTCCACTCTTCTTAATAGTAGGCTTAATATTACAATGAAGTGATATATTTTCAACCAAACGTGGTTCGGAACTATCTGATATGATTAAGTCATCTTTTTTAACGTGCCTAAGATTATGTTCTATGATTTCGGATGTACTCATACCTACTTTCCCATACATTCCCTTTACCCAAACCTTATTCTTGTCTTTATCTACTGATATTTTTACTAATACAGTCGGGTCAACGCTAAATCCAAAGTCTTGACCAAATATTGATGGTGCATACTCGTTAAATTTACCTAAAGTCCAATTGTTATATATAGTTCCTTCTGCTTTGTCAAGCCAACCTCCTAAAATCTGATGATTGTACTTGTCGGGTCGCCTCCTTCGCATTTCCGCAATACTATTCAAGAAAGATTCAGGTAAGTTATCTTCATTATCTTTGTATGTAGAATGAATATAAGTCACATTGTCTTTTTCTGTGTTACTTCCTTCATTCACACCATTAGAAAGAAAGAAGCGTTGGTATATCCAATGTTCTTTTGTTGCAGGGTTCAATATTAAAATAACCCTATTCTGTTTTTTATTTGAACGTACAGATAAGTCAATCTTATCAAACAAATCTTCATCCACAAGTTCTTCGGCTTCGTCTAATACCCAACAAGTAACACCTTGAAGTGACTTTAAATTCGCAGTTTGGTTTCCTGCTGATGTTTTTATTCCTTTGAATATTATTGAAGAACCTGTGGGTATATATATTATTTCATCTTTACCTACATTAAACTTATCGGTAAGACCAAGTAATTCTATTTTCTCTATAAACTCAGGTATAATAGAAACACTTGCTGCAATCATAGTGTATCGTGTAAACAAGACCTTTTCATCTTGCTCCAACGTGAGAAGTGCTAAGAATACTGTTATGCTAAAAGACTTACCACTACCACGACCTCCTGTGACTACAAAGTACCTACTTCCATTTCCTAAAGCATTGTATTTGGGATTTAGCTTTAGTTTATTCATCTATTATAGTGTAATCTGATTCTTCTGTTTTGTCTTTTACTTCTTCACCTCCTGTAAATATATTCTGAATATTGAAAGTTGCACCACTACTTTTATTCTCTGACACAACTAAATCTTCGGGTTTACCAAAGCCATATTCAAGAAGTAATTTCATATGAGGAAAAGAACCATCCTTAGCTTGTTGTGCTAAGGAAGTCATCGCTTCGGCTTGACTTCCAAACACATCCTCCATAGCTTTTACTGCATAAGACCTAATCCTTGCCTTATTAGCTTTAGTAACTGCCCCCGAAGTTCTTGCAGGTTTCTTATAAGTATCTCCTTTCTTCCTGCCATTGTTCTTCCTCTTATCGGTAGGCTTAATATATTTACGTTCTATTGGCTTCCTTCCCATTACAGAGTAAGTAGTTTAAATCTTTTGTTGTACTTGTGATATAATTCAGTCTTTAACTTTATTTGTTTCATAATAACTAAATGGTCTAATGGACTATCCGACTTTCTAAATTCAAAAGACAAATTCAATATCTCCCTGTTTAGAAGTATCATCCTTCTGACTAAATAATCAACGTGAACTCTTTTTCTGCTTTTGATATAGTTGCTCATAAATGTTCCAAATCTTGTCATGGCTTTCTTTATTTGTATATGTTTTCTCGCTAAATCTTTTTTTCGTTGCTCTTTCTATTACTATTCTATATTTATTACATTCGTAGTTTCCTTTGCATTCCTTTTCGGGTATTGGATATATCTTATAACCCTTATCGAAACACCATAACATAGCTTTATAATTAACTGATTGAACCTCAACTTGTTTTCTCTTAGCCATCAAGACAAGTTCCGTTAGCTTGTATAACTGTAATTTTATCCCTTCCATGAGTCATTTTAAGACCATTAACTAAGGCTCTTAATCTTAAAAGTCCATCGGGATGTTCCTTTGGAAATTCAGCAAACAAGCCTTCAATAGTAGAACCACCAAACTTCTTATCTAACTTTAGTTTTAATTCTCTATTTTCTTTAAGAACATCAAGGTACTTGTTCATATAATACTTGTCATCTGAATTTAGTTTCCTATTAGGAACTTTGTTTTCTTGAATTAGTAATTTAATCTCATGATAAGCATCTCTAATTCTATTGTCAAACAAACTTGTACTTGGATTAGATAATAAATCTTTCAATCTATTGATTCCATTGATTGCACTTGCGTGATTCATACCTAAATAATCAGCTATTGATTTTAAAGGTATTTTACAATTTTTTCTTCTTGGGTCTTTGATAATCTCCCTCGACAAAAGATAGTATATGTATCGTGCATAACAAACATCTATCTGCCTTGTTCTAATCCCTATGTCGGGAATGTCAAGATACTTTTCTACTAATGATTTTACTGTCTTTAAATCTGCGTTCATACTTTTTCTTTTTGTAATTTGATCGACAAAGATAATATTTCTTTTCTAATATCAACTAAGTTATTAACCTTAATAAAGTCAACTGCTTTCTTTATAGCTAAACAAACTTCATACATTTCCTGTTCTTCAAAATAGTATAGTTCGTGTTCTATCTCTCGTAAAGAACTTCCATAGGAAAAGTCAATTAGCGTTATCAGGTAATGCTTTTCTGTTATTGTTTCTTTATCCATTAACTTCCTCTATGTAATTATGTATTGCAATCCTTAGTTTAAGTTCAGCTATCTGCATTTGTGTTTTAGTGAATGAAAACACATCTACTTCCTTAGTCTTTTTATCCACTACTACAAATGTCATCTTAGGGATATTAAATAAAGTAGTGTATATGTAGGCTTGTATATCATAGTGCCACTTGTGTTTTGCATCGTACTCCCATTCCTCTAAATTACTCGTTGTCTTTAAATCTATAAGTTCACCTTCTTTTAAGTAGTCAGCTTTACATCTGAATGGTATTCCAAATAGAACTCCCACTTTAGGAACTTCTGCCTTTCCTCCTTCAAAGTAATCAGAAGCCTTCACATCTAAGTCAATGTGGTCTTTAATATCATTAGCTGCATCCAATTCTGATTGAAGCATAACTTTTTTAGTAGGGTTGTTAAATTCCACATCTTGATACTTCATTGTCCTCCTGCTGCTACTATCTACAAATTGGTAATCAGAAGCAATCTTCTGAGGTTCTAATATCAAAGTATGTATTAGTTGCCCCATTCTTATAGCAGGTATATAGGAAATGTCTTTACCTAAGTTCTTTAAGTAGTCTTTAGGCTTTGAATACAAATCCTTTATGGAGGATGATGATAATACGTTCTTAGCTAAATAGCCATAGTAAAAAGAATCATCAATCATTCTTTCTTCTAATTCTTTTACATCCCAAACGGAATTGTCTAATAGTGTTATTTTACTTCTCATTGATTTGTGTTTTTATTTCTGATTTCACGACAATACTCTTGTTGTTGAGGTGTAAGTTGAGTATATCTTTTTTTAAATACTTGTAGTGCTATTTCACTTAGAGGTGTCATAGATTACCTTTTACGTTTTCTGCCTCTTGGCGTTACTCTCATTTCTTCACTAATGAAGTAGATAAGTATTGATGGTGCAATAGCTACCAATATAATAATTAAAGCACCTAAGAAGTTCTTTTCAGATAATCTAACCAATACTTCTCCATAATAATATTCCACAGTAATTAAAGCAGACACAACCATAAATATAATGGTCTGCATCACCTTACCTCTAACTGCAAAGAATAGCACCCCTAAATCAACTGACAGGGCGTATAATGCACCGTGTATGTATGCGTATATTTCGGGTAGTTCAGATATAGATGCAAACACAACAGTAAGGTGAGGTACTTGAACGAATAGTATAACACTCACCGCAGTAATAAATGCGGTGGTGTTATGTTTTATGGCTTTTATTAATTTCACTTGTAAAAAGATTTAAGTTTCTCTAAGTATAAAATCTGATCCATTGCTTCTTCTTGTGCGTGATTAATAAACGCCAACACATCTTCATTACTACCCTGCAATGTTGTACCGTACTTCTTGATACCTACATTGCTTCTTTCTCTAAATTTAGACACTACTGATTCAACCACAGGGTCTTTAACAGGATAGATGATTCCATCAAACTTTCTTGTTTCCATAAACTTTGTTACGCTATCACTCATTGTTTTTAATTAAAAGTTATCGTACGAATAAAAGAATGCTTCAATATGTTTTATGTCCTCATATCGGACTTTTACTAAAACATCCTTCCTTCCTTTTCTTGTGTACAATTTGTAGAACTCGGTTTTATTTTTAGCGACTTCCTTAAATTGTTGAGCAAAGTTAAGTAACCTTGTTCTATCAAAAAAACAGAATCCCCCAAGTTCAGCTATATCAAGAACAATGTAATTCGAACAACAGTCAAGCCAACCTTTATTCCCTCTTACATTTTTTAGTTCTAACCAAATACAATCTAAATGTCTATTTCCTTTGACATCCACAGAAAATCGACTATTAAATACAGGTAGGTGAAGCCAATAATCTATGTGTTGCTTTACATCCTCCGACCTTGTTGATTTGGTGACTTCAAGACCATTAGCTTTCATTGTTCTAACAAACTTCTCTTCTGTCTGCCTTCCTTGAAAATACGAATATTGCTTTCTATTCATAAGTCTTAAAATAACTTTGAAGTTCTTTTACAACAGTTTTAACACAAGTCACGCAAGAAGATGGTTGTCTATTTTTATTAAATATTCTATTATATATCGAAATCAATTCCTTCTGTTGCTTAGGAGTAACAACGTTAGATTTAGTTTCAAAGAAATCTTTTAAGTAGTTATATTCATATTCATTAACACATTCGGGTTTATTATACCTAAACATCTCATTTAGCTTCTTTTGTCTTGAATCACATCCGCAATCCTCACCTGCAATGAATTTTACTAAACTTTCTATTCCTGTTGCTTTAGTAATCTTAGCAACTGTATCTCCCAATCCTTCGGATTTTTCTCCATACTTTTTAACCCATTCTTTATAGGCTTTTGTTCTTTTGTCTTTTGGTGCTTCCATTATTTATTATTATTTTCTTTTACAAACATTCCATCTACCATTTTACCTTTCCTTTTGGATATTACAGAATAAACTGTATCTAAACAGTTCTCTGCATGCAATCCATTCATACTTGCCAATATGATAAGTACAACCATACAGTCCCCAATAGCATCTTCTATTTCTGCTTTATTATTTTCTTGTATAGCTTTAGACAATTCACCTACTTCCTCAACCAACTTCATCATTTGGTCTTTTGATGTGGCTTTGTCAAGGATGCCTTTATTCTCTGCCCAATTTCTAATTAATTCAAATTCTATCATTTTACTTTATTTTATCGTAATCTCCGTTTAAATAATCTTTGTAATCCTCTCCTAAATGCTTTTGGAGATTCCATTTATATCTTCTACAACTATTGAATATAGAAGTCAAAGAAATACCTGTTTGTGAAGCCAATTCCCTCATACTTAAATTACTCTTGTAGTATGCTGAAAATAGCTTTCTATCGTACCAATAACCCCAAGAATCAACCCTCTCATCAAGTTTCCTTAATATCCTTTCAAATGCCTGTAATCTTTCTACCTCTGAGGGGTCTGATTCTACATTTATAACTATATCATCTAACTTGATTATCTGATTCTTGTTTTTATCCTTCAAATAATCATAATGAATATTTCTTAAGGTAACGTATATATAATACTTATTAGGTTCAGTATCATTGTACATTATCTTATCTAAGGTAATTGACGAATCGTGAAGTTTTATATACATATCGTGAATGGTATCTTCAACTAAATTCTTTGGGACACCTAAAGACAGACACATTGCCTTCCATTCGTTGTGATATTTATGTAATACTTCTATCATTTATCTATCAATACTTATTGACACCACTATAAAGGTACATATTATTCTAATAACATCACAAGTTATCAAACCTTCATTCACCTCAATAGGTACATCATTTACAAGTTCAAAACTAAAACCAAACCCATTGGTAATTCCTATTCCTATACTCATTAATAATTTATTTTAATCTTTATACAATCCTTTTCGCAGTAGTACTTCTGCATATTATTTATACAACAAATGTTTTGGTCTTGTTCAAACACTATACCTTCTAAGGCATCAAAAAAAGCCTTATTTAAATTGTCTTGTAAGTCGGGTTTAGTTGTCTTTGGAACATTTCCAATCTTGTACTTCTTAGCCATACTCTTGGGGTACGCATAGCAGTAGTGTATGTAATCAATGCTAATTGGTGTACCTGCCTCTATTATAGCAAAATCGTTAGGTAGTTGGTCTTTAACCAATCGCCTAACGTAGTCTTGATAATCCATTATTTTTTTTGGCTTATATTTTATTCCATTACGACCGAACCTCACAGATTGGTGAGGCATTGGTCTAATGTTCAGTTCAAATTCTAATGTCATACATTTATGTATTTATCTCCATCTAATCTTTCGGGTATTTCGTCTAATATATTAGGCATACCTGTGTTGTCTACGTTGAATGCAAAATCTTCAAACCCACTATTCCTTGATGACTTACAAGTCACTAAGACATTGTTTCTGTCTATCAAATCTAAGAACATTTTAGTTTCACATTTAGCACCTAAAGAAGTACCTAAATGACCCTTCGCCCTATCACTATTTGGGTTTGCGTGTATAATGGTCATTATATGAACATCTAAATCTTCTGTCCAAGTAAGCAACCTTTGACTTATTTCTTCGGATGCCTCCTTGTCATTAGTGTCCTTACATAAATCTGCAATACCATCTATAATAACAAAACCTATGTTATCATAAGAGTAAAGATACCAATCAATAAAGTCTAACCTTTCTTTCCAACTATACTTCCTTAGACCAAATGTCTGATACTTCTTTATATCGTTGCAAACTCTATAACCTCGACTAAACACCCTATGTGCGTGATATTCGCTTTGTTCAGTATCAAAGTGGACTATTTTACCATTATTAATATGGGTTTCAATATCTCCTACATATTCATTGTTTGGCTTCAAATAAGCCATACAAAACAGAGAAACGAGAAAAGTTTTCTTTCTCTTTTCCTCTGCATAAATAAAACTAAAGTTACCTTTAGTGCAGACAGGTATTGGATTCTGTTTACCTCCCTCGTAATAGTAACCCTTAGAGAATACCATAGGTGGTTCGGGTGGTTTTGCAGATGGGTCAATGTAAGAATCAACCAACATCTTTCTAAACTTTTGTTCTGTGTTTGTTTTTAATTCTTCCACTACTTTTGTGTTTCTTTAGCTATGAATGAATTTATAATACCTTCAAATGTTTCTTTAATCTCTTTGTTGTCTATATATGTGTAATGGCTTTGATACCTTGCAAGATTTACTGCATTGGCTAATGAATCTAATGTCAAATCTAAAGGTGTATTCATAATCAATGATAATTCACTTAGTATAAAATTCTTTATATAGAAATCATTAAAATGCTCTGCATCTCTTTTGTTTGTTTCAAAATCACTTGCTATGTACCACGCAACAAATTTGATTAGGTATTCGTTTTTAGTCTTAAAGTTTGTTCCCACAAACTCACAATAGTTTACCACTCTATCAAATGCTTCTTCTTCCTTCCACCCTCCATTGTTCTGCACTATCTTTTTTATTGTTTCTAAATCTTTGTCAATCATATTGTTGTTTAATTATATGTTTCTCCTTTTACTTTTTGCCCTTCTTGACTAAGAATTTGAATAGTATTACCAGTCTTGTGTGCTATTATAGGTACGTAGTGTTCTTTCTTTGTCATAAAATAATAAAAAAAAGGGGGATATTACTCCCCCTTGATTGTTGTTAGAAGTCTAATTCATCTGCATCATCCTTCTGTTGCACCTCCGCTTTAACAACGTTGCCACTACTATAAGCAACCCTTCCGTTGCCTAAGTATTCCTTCTTATCTTTAGCTTTGTATTGCTCGTAAGATTGTCTGACCCAAACTGCCGCATTGTTACCATACTCGTTTGTATCATCATTTAAGCCGATTGTTAAATCAAACCACGCTTGACCATTTTTCTTCTTAACTTTATCCTTTGGGATTTTGTTTAAGTCGATACTGAAATTTACTACTGCACTCATACTTTTATTGATTGATTAAATTTAATAATTCTTTATCTACTACATTGAACTTTTGAATAACTGTATTTACGTTACCGCCTTCTTCAATGAATTTCTTCACTTTTTCATACTTCTCGTGATTCTTATCCAAAGTAGGAAGTGTTTTTTTAGAAGCAGGACTACCTTTTCCGTGCTGATTAGTAGCATCAGCATCTTTGGTATCATCAAGAAGAAGTAGATTACCTAAAGCATACTTCTTTGCATAAGAAGAAGCTGCACCTGTTCTCTGTGGCATCTGCATTCCTTTAGAATCAAAATCAATGATAGCACTACCTATTGATTCTATTGCAGAAGTATCATCAACATCAATAACCTTTGCAGTTGACTTGACATAAACCATACCTCCTATTTCTTGTAATTCTTCTGTTATCTTAAAAAGAACATTATGTTTCTTAGCGTAAGGCTTAATAGCCTCTAAGATGTCCTCTGCACTTCGATAGTTATACTTTCCAAATGCGTTTCTTTGATTCTTTGGTGCTTTCAGTTCTAACTGAATACTTTGTAGTTTTTGTGTGATACTCATACTGATTCTTTTGATTCTTCTATTCTTTCTTGTATTTCCAAACATAGCTGCACCTTGTCTTTAGGTGCTAAGTTAAATCTTGTGCTTTGCATAATGTTTTCTTGCAATTCTACACTAAGAAGTTCTAATCTTAAATTAAGTTGTTCCATATAATGATTTTGATAATTTTTAGCAAAGGTAGTCTTTTTTTTATTCTAACCAAATCATATCTTTCTTCAAGTCATCATTGTCCACATAAACATAATTCCTTTCAATCCCTATTCTTGTAAATCCTACCTCCAGAAGAGAAGTAATAATCTTATATCTTTTCTCTTTGTGTATGCACCATATCTTAGCTGCACGACCAATGAGGTGTGGATTGTTAGTCAATCCACCCTCAAAATGTTGCCTCTTGGTACTTTTATATCCCTCTACTATCTTAAACTTAATTCCTGCTAATCTCCTTGCTTCATTAAGCATTTGAAGGAACTCTCTATCCATATACTTCTGACCGCTACCAACAAGTAATCTGCAATCAAATTCTTCGTAGTTAAAAAATCTTGTATCCATAACGAAAAT
>Ga0233415_10001115_pt1 | contig 11968 bp, 6 predicted proteins | sample Na_anoxic_12_MG_FD_188631 | JGI IMG/M metagenome (GOLD analysis project Ga0233415, IMG submission 188631) | Seawater microbial communities from Saanich Inlet, British Columbia, Canada - Na_anoxic_12_MG | ecosystem: Environmental > Aquatic > Marine > Inlet | place: Canada: British Columbia... | reverse complement strand
CTAATGGCATTGCAACTACGTTGGAGGCAAGTTCGATAGGTGTAATTACTGCTACCCTAAATGGTCTTGTTAATCCTCATGGAATTAACGCTATCTACTACTTTGAGTACGGCACTACAAACAACTATGGGTCTACCACGGCAGTCATGGATGCAAGTTCAGGAGAAGATGAAGTAGCCGTAAGCACTGATCTGAAAGGTTTAGCAGGTGAAACAACATACCACTTTCGATTGGTAGTAACACGCAGTCCTGATACCAGCTTTGGAGGAGATTTGACCTTTACGACATATCAAGGGTCAGGCGGCGGCGGTGGTTGCTTTATTGCTACAGCAGCTTTTGGTTCTTCACTTGAGCCACATGTAATAATGTTGAAGAAGTTTAGAGACAAATATCTAATGGTTAGTGGATGGGGAAGAAAGTTAGTTGAGTTCTATTACAAGACTTCTCCGTCAATAGCTGATGGTATTGCTGATAATGGACCTCTCAAAATTTTGGTAAGAATGTGTCTTTATCCTCTCGTAGGTTTTAGTTACGTAATCCTGAATACGTCTTTGGAGATGAGATTCTTTGTTGTTGGCTTTTTTATCCTTTTTGCAATATGCTTTATAGCTTCGTTAAGGTGGGTAAGACTCAAGAATACCATGTAAGACTAAGGAGTTAGCAGGTACAAAACATAAATAGGGGGCAACAGTAGATCTGTCTGTAATAGCCCCCTTTTTTTAAAACGAAGAGAAAAATATAGAGACTCTTTATAAAAAATTAGTTGGTATACCGAAAATGTTAGATTAGGCATAACAAAATAATTTTTGAGGATGTTGGAAGTACAGATCCAACTTTTGAGGCGTTGTCAAGAACGATTTACAACTGAGATTCGATTTCAAATTTTAGGTGCCACGGACGCAAGCCCATGGGTAACAACTCAAAATAATGAATATGAATTAAATCCATAAAAGGATCTATGTTATGGGGTTGCTGAACGATATTTTTCGAAGGCTTCTGTATATCAAATTATTAGGCAAATTTCCCTTGTTACTAAAGGGGGTATTATCCATTTATAGAGAAGGTCTTGGAAAATCTATTGAGAAAGCGAGATATTATTTAAAAGTAAACAAAAATGTTTTAGCCCTGGGGATGATCAAAGGAGATTACCATCGATGGATGAAAAAAAATAAGTTATCAGAAAAAAAAATAGAGAAGGAAATTGAAGGATTTCAGCATAAACCTAAAATCAGTATAATTATGCCAGTCTTTAATGTGGACCCCAGGTGGCTCATGTTATCAGTAACAGCTGTTCAAAACCAATTTTACAGTAACTGGGAATTGTGTATCGTTGATGATTCTTCAAGTAATCAGAAAACAATTAACTATTTAAAGTCAATACATAATTCGAAGATTAAAATAAAATTTCTCGATAAGAATCAGGGAATTTCCGTTGCATCAAATACGGCGATAGAAATGGCAGAAGGTGAATATGTTGCCTTATTGGATCACGATGACGAGATTACCAAAGATGCATTATTTGAGGTTGTTAAAGCGGTTAATGAAAAAGATCCAGATATGATTTACTCTGATGAAGATAAAGTTGATCGATATGACAATAAAACAAAACCTTTTTTCAAGCCAGATTGGTCACCGGACCTTCTTAGGACTCAAAACTATATATGCCATTTTACCGTAATCAGGAAAGCTTTGCTTGACAGTGTCAAGGGTTTTAGGAAAGGATTTGAGGGTGCTCAAGACCACGACTTATTTCTAAGAGTTTCAGAAAAAACGAATAAAATTCACCATATTTCTAAAGTTTTGTATAGTTGGCGTGAAATAGAAACATCGACTGCATGCAATTCACTTTCAAAACCATATGCTCAAGTAGCTGGATTAAATGCAGTGGATGAACATCTAAATAGAGTTTTTGGAAATGGAGCGCTGGCAAAAGAAAGTGAGTATCTATTTGTATATGATACAAGATTCACGCTCAGCAATGGGCCATTAGTCAGTATTATTATACCTACAAAGGATGGGGTAGGTTACCTAAAAACTTGTGTAGAGAGTATATTAACCAAATCAACCTATAGTAATTATGAGATAATAATATTAGATAACAATTCAGAAAAAACAGAGACAAAAAGCTGGCTTAAAGAGATAACAGATAGATATTTAAAGATAAGAGTGATAGATGCTTCCTACCAATTTTGTTGGTCAAAATTGAATAATCATGGAATTGCAGAGGCAAATGGAGATGTATTTATTTTTCTAAATAATGACATAGAAGTAATTTCAAATGATTGGATAGAAAGATTAGCCGAACAGGCTATTAGAGATGATGTTGGAGCTGTAGGACCACTTTTACTCTATAAAGATGGAACGATACAGCATGCAGGTGTAGTCGTGGGGCTTGGAGGATGGGCTGACCATATTTTTAAAGGCATGAAACCAATTCACATTGGATCACCTTATGTATCACCTATGGTAAAAAGAAATGTATTGGCAGTAACTGGTTCTTGTATGGCCATATCAAGAAAAGCTATAGATAGAATTGGAAAATTTGATGAAAACTTTATGGTTTGTGGAAGTGATGTAGAGATTTGTCTCAGGGCGTATGAAAAGGGCTTGCATAATATCTATGACCCATTTGTGCGGTTATATCATTTTGAATCAAGGACGAGAATTCCAGATAATATACCGGATTGTGATTTTGAGATGTCGAAAAAGCACTACAAAAAATACATTGAAGATAGCGGTGATCCTTACTTTAATGGAAATTTATCATTAGACAATACAACACCAATGTTGACTAATTGAAAAGCCTTGTGCAAACGATTTTGAATAGTTTTAGTTAAAATGGGCATCATGAGCAAGAAAAAGTACTTTTTACGAAAATAGAAATATTACGAAAATAGAAATGTTGAATAGAATCGCTAAGGTATTAAAAAAGAGCAATATTGCACGACAAATGTATCGAATTTATAAGGGAATAGATTTTTCCTATTTAATACTACAAATTACACCAATAATAGTTAAAAATACTAAATTTGATTTTGAAAGGATTAATTTATTAGTCCCTTCGATAAATAAAGAGCATTTCTATGGCGGGGTATCTACAGCCTTCAAAATATTTGATGAAATAATAAAAAAAGCAAATAAACACACGAAAGCTCGGATTATATTAACAGATGCTAGGCCTAACAAAGAAGCTATAGCCGAATTTAGCAAATATCAACTTGTTTCTTTTGATGATGACACAGACGCAAAATACCAACTCTTACCGGTCAACAACAAGTATCAAAAAAATATTTTTGTTACAGAAAACGATAAGTTTATCGCAACTGCATGGTGGACAGCCTATTCCTCGCAAGAGATAATCCGTCAACAACTAAAGTTATACAATCAAGATTACCACAAACTGGTTTATATTATACAGGATTTTGAACCGGGTTTTTATAATTGGTCAAGCCATTTTGTTTTAGCGGAATCTACATATAGATCGGAGATACCTACAATTGCGGTTTTTAACTCATCACTATTAAAGAGCTTTTTTAATGCCAGAGAGTATAAATTTTTGAAAGAATATTATTTTGAACCACAGATGAATGAAAAATTAAAACAACATATAGATTTTAAACCTATTAGGAAAAAAAAACAAATATTAATATATGGCAGGCCTTCAGTAGATAGAAATTCATTTAGTCTAATTATCGAAGCCTTGAGAATAATTGTGTATAAAAAACCGGATATTCATGAATGGGTTTTTTATTCTGCTGGTGAATCACACTCAGATATAGCCTTAGGAAATGGAGTAGCTCTCCAATCAATGGGAAAATTAAGTTTAGATGATTATGCAAGAATTCTAAAAGAGAGCGCAATTGGTATCTCTCTTATGATTTCACCTCATCCTAGCTATCCGCCATTAGAAATGGCACATTTTGGAGTATTAACTATTACTAATAGTTTTGCTAACAAAGATTTATCCAAATGGCATCAAAATATCATTTCTATTGATATATTAGCACCGGAAACCTTATGTAATACTCTAAGTAGGGTGATAGAAAAATATAACAATAATTGCAATATAGGATGGGAAGGAAAGAGTTCTACTAAATATGTAAATAATGAAACGAATTTTGGTTTTATCGATAATCTTATGAATGATATGCAAAACATATAATGAGAGCACCTTCTGACGGGATGCGATAAGACTGTTGTAAAGTGTTTAAAGATTGGTATTGTGAACCAATTGAATTTTAACATGTAAAGATTGATAATCTGAATGCAATACATGAGGGAGGAATAGTAAAAAATGCTAAATCATTGTCACTGTTATGTTGTCATCTAACATTTAATCATCGTATTGTCAGTAGTTTTTGTAATAAATAACACCAATGCTGCAGATCCAGCTAATATTGAAAATATTCAAGCCGAACTAACATGGGCAGAGTTTGATGGCAAGAATTATGAAATTTTTTATAGTGATCTTAGCAACAATCTCTGGACAGAAAAGGTCCAGCTAACAAATAATAATTTTTTGTTTTTTCATCCTAAAAATAAACTAATGGTCTAAAACAGCTATTATTGAGAACTATTATAGAAATATGTGCTAATAAAAGAAAATAAACATTTGTTTCTATGGTTCAAAAAAGCAATTTCCTATCACCAATGGAGGATGGGTTGAGGTGGATAGCTGTATTCTAATCCCGCCAATTTGCCCCTTTTGGGGCAATACATCCTCCAAAGACCTGTCTTTACCTCGTTGCTTTGAGACATTACCGTCCAACGAATTCCACAAAAGGTCTTTAACCACAATATCATACAGGCTTTGTGTGCTTGACACACAACGACAGTTTCCCTATACTTCTTCCCACAAGAAAGGAGTTCTTATCAATGATGAACCGTGCACTGGGATATTTCGGAATAAATGCTGGCATCGTTATCTTTGAAAACAGTGTATGCACCTATGAGAAAATTTTGAATCATTTGGGATTTAAGGTATGCATATTTTAGGCATCTCTTGTTTTTACCACGATAGCGCTGCCTGTTTTGTTAGAGATGGGGCGATCCAGGCCGCAGCTCAGGAGGAGCGATTCACACGGAAAAAGCATGATCCAAGGTTTCCTAAAAATGCCATCAACTACTGTCTGGAGAAGGCATGCGTTTCGAGCAAAGACTTGGATTACGTCGTCTTTTATGACAAGCCATTCCTGACATTTGAACGTCTCCTCATGAGCTACTTGACGGTTGCCCCTAAAGGCCTTCGATCCTGGCTTGAAGCTATGCCATTGTGGCTCGGGCAGAAACTCAATATCCCAAAGGTTATAAAAAGAGAAATAGGATATGAAGGAGATGTGCTCTATACGGAACACCATGAATCCCATGCGGCTTCAGCATTTTATCCCTCACCTTTTAACGAGGCAGCCATTTTAACCATTGATGGCGTGGGGGAGTGGGCCACGGCAAGCTATGGATTTGGAAAGGATAAGGACATTACTCTCCTAAAAGAACTCCATTTTCCGGATTCTCTGGGGTTGCTCTACTCTGCTTTTACTTATTTTACAGGGTTCAAAGTCAACTCGGGAGAATACAAGCTCATGGGTCTAGCTCCCTATGGTGTGCCCCGGTATAAAGACCTCATCTTCTCTGAACTGGTAGATCTTAAAGAGGACGGCTCCATCCGGTTAAATCTTTCTTACTTCGATTTTTTAGGGGCCTTGCGCATGACCAACAGGCGATTTGCCAAACTGTTTGGTGGCTTTCGCCGCAAGCCGGAGACGGAAATTACACAGAGAGAAATGGACATTGCCGCAAGCATCCAAGCTGTTACCGAAGAAATTATCCTGAGAATGGCAAAGCACGTACATAAAGAAACGAAACAGACAAACCTTTGCCTTGCTGGTGGTGTAGCCCTTAACTGTGTTGCCAACGGCCGCATATTGCGGGAAGGTCCCTTTGAAGATATCTGGATACAACCTGCTGCTGGCGATGCAGGTGGTGCAGTGGGCGCCGCACTATCGGTATGGCACCGTTATCTTGGAAACAAGAGACCTGACCCTAAAGGATATGACAGCCAGCAAGGTTCATATCTTGGACCTTCTTTTTCTAATGGAGTAGTCAAAGAATTCCTTAAAAGCAAAGGTTGCCTCTATCATAAGCTCGACGGGGTTGAGAGACCAAGGACCATTGCCAAGCTGATCGATGAAGGAAAAATAGTGGGATACATGGCGGGGCGTATGGAGTTTGGGCCAAGGGCTTTGGGGGCAAGGAGTATTCTTGGAGATCCTCGGCGAGAAGAGACACAGAGGGTGATGAATCTGAAGATAAAGTATCGTGAATCCTTCAGGCCTTTTGCACCAACAGTTTTGGAGGAAAAAGTTTCGGAATATTTTGAGATAGATCGGCCAAGCCCCTATATGCTTTTGGTTGCCAAGGTCCAGGAGAACAGACGGTTTCCCCAACCATCCGGAGAAGGCATGAACATCCTGGAACGTCTCAAACACAAGAGAAGTGACATTCCCGCCATAACACACCTCGACTATTCAGCTCGGATCCAGACAGTAAACCAAAATCATAAGCCTGATTATCATAAAATAATATCGGAGTTTGAAAAACTGACAGGCTGTGCCGTGGTCGTAAACACCAGTTTTAACGTCAGGGGGGAACCAATCGTCTGTACACCTGAGGATGCGTACAAATGCTTTATGCGGACGGAGATGGATGTCCTGGTTATGGAAGATTTTATCCTGTTTAAAGAAGAACAACCTCCCTGGAAAGAAGGAAAAGAGTGGAGAAATGAACTCATCCTCGACTGATATCAAAGAAATACGAAAATTCGGACTCATTGCCCTTATCTTCTTTGGATGCCTGTGCGCCTTGGGGCTTTGGAGCAAGAAGCCTCTTCCCGCTTATCTTTTCGGCTTCATGTCTATCCTCGGGTTTAGCTTCATTTTGATCCCTTCACGATTAAGGCCTGTCTATGCTGTTTGGATGAAAATTGCTCATTTCTTGGGCAGAATTGTAACCACCTTGATGCTCACCCTGGCATATTATCTGGTGGCCACCCCTTCAGCGCTGATAAAGCGCCTTTTTGGCGGTACACCCCTTTCTCTCAAGCTTGATAAAAACATTTCAACTTACTGGGTCGTTCGCGCTGAACCTGCACAACCAAGGGAGCGGTTCATAAAACGTTATTAAGGAGAAAAGTATGTCGAATCAATCCATCATCACCGAATTCTTGGAGTTTTTGAAGCTTCGAAAGCGATATTGGTTGCTCCCTATCGTTCTGGTGCTTTTCCTGTTGGGCGCTCTGATTGTTTTCACCGAAAGTAGTGTTGTCGCGCCGTTTATATACGCCTTGTTCTAGGAGGACTGAGATCGCTATAGATTTGAGGCTCATACCTGAGAGGGAGTCATCCGGGGGCGCCGGGCGGTCGCCGGGGGAGAGGCTCGGTCGCTGGGTGCTGGGGGGGATCCTTGCCGCCTCACTGCTGTTGCTCGTGCTCTTCTCGACCGAGATTGCGCTGTTGCTGGCGGAGCAGAACGACCGCCGCCGGCTGGATCCCTTATTCAGGAGCAATCTCTTCGCCGCCAGCGCCGAGCACGCCTACGAAGGATCGCTCTGGAAGAAGCGCTGGCATTCCTACCGACCGAACGCCCGCTTTTCACGCCGGGTCGGCGATCTCTACTACGAAGTACGCATCAATCGGTGGGGCTTCCGGACCCAGGATTTCGAGCAGCGCAAGCCACTGTTGGTCTTCCGGGTGGTCTGCATAGGTGCCTCGACGACGGTGCAGGGGCCGACCAACGAGACGACCTATCCGGCCCTGCTCCAGGAGATGATCCGCGAGAGCCATCCGGACAGGCAGATCGAGGTCCTGAATCTCGGGATCAGCGGTACACTATCGGACTACTGGCTGCGGCGACTGGAGCGCCTCTTTAGACTCGACCCTGACCTGATCATCCAATACAACGGTGTGAACGATATCCTGCGGGTGCACCTGGATCACTGGGCCGACCAGCATCCATGGCGGGCTGCCGCCTATTTGCACAGCCGGGTGGCTCGGAGGTGGCTGCCTTTCGACAGCGACCAGCTCGTGCACCATATGGGGGAGACACTGAGCCACTTCGATCAGCTGCGGGAGGCGGCAAACGAGCGCGGAGTGCGCTACCTTCTCGGCACGTTCGCGTTTCCGGACTACGAGGCCGCCGACGACGAGTTCCGCACATACCTGGATCTCGTCGCCACGAAATGGAGTGCAGGCCGTCTGCGGTATCGCACTTACGATAAGATCAAGGCTCGCTTCAATCGACTCCTCCACGAGTGGGCAGAGGCCACGGGGCAGCACGTTGTGCAAGTGGCCAGCGCGATCCAGTCGCCAGCGCTCTTCGCCGACATATGTCACCTGCGCCCGGAAGGCATCCGCCTGATGGCGGAGACGTTCCTCCCGGCGGTGTCGGATGCGATCACCGCAGCCCAGACCGATTACAATCACTGTATACCTAACAAAGCAAGGCTAAGAATTATCCAGTGGCCATTGCGATATTATAACAACTCGCACCAGGGCGGGCTTTAGGCACTTCACACTTTTTTGAATTCTGATTTTAGTTTTAAATTTTCTGCATGTTTGAACACAAATTTATTTGTAAGGCACTACGCTAATATCTTAGAAAATAAATTTATGAAAAATATTTTGGTAATAGGTGGGGCAGGATATATTGGATCCTATATGTGTAAATACTTGGCAAAGAGTGGTTATCAACCAATTGTCCTTGACAATTTAGTATTAGGTCATCAGGAGGCGGTAAGGTGGGGGCCTTTTTTTAAAGGCTCTATGGATGATTGGAATTTGCTAAATCATATTTTTTCGGAGTATCAAATTACTGGTGTAATGCATTTCGCTGCATTTTGCTATGTGGGAGAATCAGTAACAGAACCTGCAAAATACTACCATAATAATGTTGCAGATACATTAGTATTGCTTGAGATGATGATTGAAAAAAACATTTCTAATTTCATATTTTCGTCTTCCTGTGCAACCTATGGAGAACCTGTTGAGATTCCTATCACAGAACAGCACCCTCAAAACCCGATTAACCCCTATGGCAGAAGCAAACTAATGGTGGAACAGATTTTGCGGGATTTCAGAAATGCCTATAATTTAAACTATATATCTCTTCGTTATTTTAATGCAGCAGGGGCAGATCCTGAAGGTGAAATAGGCGAGGATCATATGCCCGAGACCCATCTCATTCCCCTTGTCCTTCAAACAGCTCTTGGGCAAAGGGAAGTATTATATATTTATGGAGATGACTATCCAACAAGAGATGGCACATGTATTCGAGACTATATTCATATCGATGATTTAGCTCAGGCCCATCTCCTGGCCCTGGAGAGGCTTATCAATAATGGCCCTGGAGGGCAATACAATTTAGGGAATGGTAATGGCGAGTCAGTAAAAGAAGTAGTCGATATAGCTAATAAAATTACAGGAAAGCCGATTGCTATACAAATTACTGAAAGAAGAATTGGTGACCCTGCAGTGTTAATCGGGTCAAGTCGAAAGGCAATCAAGGAGCTGGGATGGAGGCCTCGGTTCTCTGATCTTGGTATAATTATTGAGACCGCGTGGAAATGGCATAAGAATCATCCAAAGGGTTATAAACCATAGCATAATGAATGATTTTAATGGGGCTTGATATTGATTAAATGAATGTAACAGTCATTGTAGTAAATTGGAATGGAAAAGCGCTCCTCTCGGGGTGTTTGGATGGTCTTCGAAAACAAATCTATCGTCATTTTACAGTTGTTGTTGTAGATAATGGTTCAAATGATGGATCAATTGATTTTGTCACGAATAATTATCCTGAAGTAAAGACCCTTGCCCTCAATGAGAACGTTGGTTTTTCATCTGCCAATAATGTGGCACTTAAAACTATACATACTGAATATGTTGCCTTTCTTAATAACGATGCAGTTCCAACTCCTTTTTGGCTCAGTAACCTGGTGGAAGCGCTTGAACGTTGCCCACAGGCAGGGTTTGCTGCTTCGAAAATGTTGTTTCAAGACAAGCCAACAATAATAGACAGAGCTGGCGATTCGTATACTACTGCAGGAGCAGGACTTCTGCGAGGACGGGGCAGGTCCGCAACTCATTACAATAAGCAAGAGTGGATTTTTGGGACATGTGCTGGCTCTGCATTTTTTCGTATTGAAGTATTGCACGATGTAGGCTTTTTTGATGAAGATTTTTTTATACTTTATGAAGATGTGGATCTCAGTTTCAGGGCACAATTAAGAGGCTATAAGTGTTTGTATATACCAGAAGCGGTTGTATACCACAAGGCCAGCAGCAGTATTGTCTATGACTCGCCGATCTCGGTCTATTATAGCCATAGAAATTTGGAATGGGTCTACATCAAAAATATGCCTTCTCACTTAATATTTAAGACCTTCTGGCTCCATATTTTATACAATATAGCTGCCTTTTTCTTTTTTGCAGCAAACGGCCGAATCAAAGAGTTTGCAAAGGCAAAGCGAGACGCTCTCAAGGGTCTAAAGACGATATTGAATAAACGTAGGCAGATTCAAAGAAACAGAAAAGTCAATAACGCCTACATCTGGGATCTATTAGACAAAGAATTATTTTTCCCTCGATTGGCCAAACGGTTAAATAAACAATAAGCGTTACAAGAAATTTGAATATGTTTGATATTATTATAGTTAATTACAGAAGCACCGATTATCTTTTAGGTTGTCTCAGGTCAATCTATAATTCTCTTCAGCAGTTCCCTGTAAAAATTTTTATACAGGATAACGCCTCTGAAGATGGCGTAGATCGTGTGAAGACAGCTTTTCCCCAGGTTATTCTCTCAAAGAACAGTTACAATATGGGCTTCTCCAAAGCAATCAACAGTGCTCTGAAACAAAGTAATTCGCCTTATGCAGTACTTTTGAATCCTGATAGCTATGTGATGGATGGTTTTTTTGAACCCATCATTCACTATATGGAAAACAACCCTCAGGTAGGGATTGTTGGACCTAAAATCTTCGATCATGATGGTTCAATCCAGGGGTCTGCAAGGTCATTTCCAACCCCACTTACCGCTTTGTTTGGCCGATCTTCGTTGTTCACAAGATTTTTTCCAAATAATCCTATTACTCGTGCAAACATTCTAACCACTATAAGTGATGGTAGAACTCCCATGAAGGTGGATTGGGTTTCAGGTGCTTGCATGATAGTGAGGAGAAAGGCAGTAGATGACATAGGCCTTATGGATGAACGCTTTTTTATGTACTGGGAGGATGCTGATTGGTGCAGACGCATGTGGAAGAAGAGATGGATGGTGGTCTATTTTCCGCAGGCCTCTATCATTCATTATGTTGGGGTGAGCAGTGGACAAGCTTTTCTCAGGTCTATCTTCGAATTTCATAAGAGCAGTTATCGGCTCTTTAATAAGTATACTAAGAATTCCATCTGGTTTTTGAAACCTTTGGCCATCGCTGGAATCTCCCTTCACCTTTTTTATGTCCTTGTCTCCAACAGTTTACATGCATGGCACGAGAAACTTAAGTTCGCTAGGGTGCGCCTAAAGGAGGATCGTGTCATTGAAAAGGTAGAAAAGATAAAAGTCTTACGCGTAATAGCACGCCTCAATATAGGCGGCCCTGCTATTCACGTTCATTTATTAACAAAGGGACTGGATGGCAGCAAATTTCAGTCAACCCTCGTCACAGGCAAAATTTCTCCCCAGGAGGGGGATATGAGTTATCTCTTTAGTTCTATTGATCCAAATCCGATTACTATCCCTGAGTTGCAGAGAGAGATTAGTCTCAAATTGGATTTAAAGGCATTGCTACAAATTTTCAAAATACTTCGTCAAGAAAGGCCAGATATTGTGCATACACATACGTCAAAGGCAGGCTCAAGTGCCAGATTAGCTGTTTTTTTGTATAATGTTATTTGCGATAAGAAGGTACGAACGG
>Ga0233415_10001112_pt1 | contig 11975 bp, 10 predicted proteins | sample Na_anoxic_12_MG_FD_188631 | JGI IMG/M metagenome (GOLD analysis project Ga0233415, IMG submission 188631) | Seawater microbial communities from Saanich Inlet, British Columbia, Canada - Na_anoxic_12_MG | ecosystem: Environmental > Aquatic > Marine > Inlet | place: Canada: British Columbia... | reverse complement strand
CGGATAAAAAACCGTTTAAACCCGATCCGTTCCAGCTCAAAGCACTGCAGGCAATCGAATGTGCAGATTGCCTTGTCACCGTCCCTACAGGTGCCGGAAAGACCTGGATTGCACAACAGGCCATGGCCCGGGTCCATAGAAAGGGAGGGAGATCTTGGTATGCTTCCCCTTTGAAGGCTTTGAGCAATACAAAGTACAGTGAATTTTCAGAAATCTTCGGGGCGGAAAATGTCGGGATTTTAACCGGTGACAGAAAAGAGAATCCTGATGCGCCTGTTATCGTCGGGACCACCGAAATTCTGCGCAATCAGCTTTACGATGCAATGCATAAGGGGGTAACTCTTTCAACCGATTTAGTTATTCTTGACGAAGCACATTTTTTAGGAGATGAAGACAGAGGAGTGGTCTGGGAAGAGATTATGATATATCTTCCAGCAAGGATACCTCTCCTTTTGCTTTCGGCCACAATAGGCAATGCAAATATTATTGCAAAATGGCTTTCGTCAATTCGTTCAAAAGAATGTATTGTTGTTGAAGAAACAAAAAGGCCGGTGCCGCTTTATCCTTTGTTTTTTCATCCTTCAGGGACGATTTTCCCCCTTACTGACACTAAAAGTCCTAAAAAAAGCAGGCTTAATAAAAAAGTTTCTGATTATGTTAACAGCAATCGTCCTCCTCTTCTTGCCCCTCCACATAAGCTGCCCCCTTTTGGGGAGATCATGCGAGTTTTTAATAAATACCGTCTCCTGCCGGCTATATTTTTCCTTAAATCACGGGCAGATTGTGACCATGCGCTTGATCTGTGTGCGGACATCCCGACATTGGATGAAAATCGAAAGGCAAGGCGCAGCAAAATAATTGAAGAGCTTGCATCCCAAAGTCCTCATATTGCCAGACACCGCCAATTGTGGCACCTTGAACATCTGGCTGTGGGTTCTCATCACAGCGGGCAGTTGCCGGCATGGAAGCTGGTGCTTGAGACATTGATGACAGAAGGGCTTCTTGATGCTGTTTTTGCAACATCCACAGTTGCGGCGGGTGTAAATTTTCCTGCCAGAACAATCATTCTTCTTAATTCAGACAGGTTCAACGGCAGGGACTTTCTACCGCTCAGCCCCACTGAATTTCACCAGATGACCGGGCGGGCAGGACGAAGGGGAATGGACCATATAGGATTTGCAGTGACAGTTCCAGGAAAATTCATGGACATAAGGTTAACTGCAAAACTAATGGCGTCGCCTCCTTCTGATGTGGCCAGCCAGATCAAAATAAATTTTTCCATGGCCCTTAATCTGCTTTTGTCCCATACTCCCGACCAGATAGAAGATCTTCTTAAAAAATCTTTTGCAACCTATATGATCATCAAGGCAAGAAAAAAAAGGAGCACCTGTAAATCACTCATAGATGAACACAAGCGACTGTGGCGAGATTTTTTACACCATCTTAACTTTCTAAAAGATACCGGTTATGTAACGGAACAGGGGATACTGACGGCAGACGGGATATGGGCATCCCAGTTGAGGGTGGATCAGCCGCTTATGATAGCCCAAGGTTTCAGGCTCGGAATTTTCCCTGAATCTGATCCCGCACTCCTTGCCGCCGTGATAACATTATTTGTAAATGAGCGGGAATCGGATGACACTATTGAAAAGATGTTCAAGCCAAAAACGCTGTTGGCGACCTTTCGCAAAGTAAAAACAAGCCTGGAACCGTTTGCAAAGCAAATGACCGATCGAGGGTTTGAAGTCAGACCCCTGTTTTTACGGCCGGCTGCCACAATTTATGCCTGGGCCACTGGCCAGCCCTGGGAAAAGGTACTTTCCGTAGCCAATATGGAAGAAGGAGATCTTGCCATGCTGATTCTCCGGACCGCCGATAACTTAAGACATATCAGAACCCTTATGCGAGTTTTTCCTGAAGCTGCCGAAACATCTGCAAGGTCCATTGAGCTGATTATGAGGTATCCTGTGGTGATCGAGCATGACATTTGATGGCTTCGTAAAAAGATGATTACACATACACAAAATCTTACAGGCGACCGGACGATTCACCAGTTCATGGGCAAAGCCAGTAATATTTATATCATTGAGGATAACCGTCAAAAAGCTACATTTCTTGTTGACTGCGGTATGCCGTCTGACAAAGAAGGTCTGGTTGGGGCTTTGCGCTGTCTGCTTCCTTTAAAACGGGTTGTTTGTACCCATTTTCATGTGGATCATGTTTCAGGATGGACTTATCTAAAAGCAATTTTTAAAGAATGCGAAATCTGGTTTCACGAAAAGGCAAGACCGTTTGTAATAGGAGATAAGCGCATCCCGTTTCCATCTTATGATGATTATAACACCATAATCATACCGTGCATGAAAGAGTCAGGCTATTTCCCTGGTCCAGGTGATTTATTGATGGGCGGGTTGTATGGAACACCATTTAAAAAAGGTTTTCCTTTGGATCGAGTAGAATATTTTGCAAACGAGCAACCGGTACTGCCGGGTTTTAAAACCATACAGACCCCCGGACACAGACCCGACTCGGCATCCTTTTTTGATCGGGAAAGCGGAGTCCTTATTTCCGGAGATTTTCTGGTGGTCATGAACGGAAAGCTGACCAGCAACACTTTTGTGGCAAACAAAAAGGATCAAAAAGACTCCATTGACAAAATCAAGCGTCTGGCCGGTTTAAGGTTTATTTATCCGGGGCACGGAAAATGCGTGCCGTTTACCAGAGACCTTTGAAAAACGCCCTCTTTTGACCAATTACGACGCCTGCCCCGTGGAATGCTTGCCCAATGAAATGCAGCGCCTATTTCATCGGGGCACAGCCTATTCCTCTGGGGTCAGTCCCGAATTATCATCACAGCATGCTATTAATAAGGCAATGATTTTTCTGGTTGATAAAATATAAATTGTATGATATTAATAATTGCATAAGACAAAAATCAAATTGTTTTTCGCATTCATGCTAAATCTTATTAAATGAGGTCAATCATGCCTATTGTTACAACATCTAGCCGTGGACAGATCGTAATACCAAAAGAAATCCGGAAACAATTGCAGATCGTCCCCGGAAAGAAGCTTTCGATCAAGCTTGAAAATGATCATGTCCGTCTAACTCCGCTGCCTGATGATCCGGTAGATTATTTTTGCGGTATTTTTGAAGAAAAAGATTCTATAACCAAAGCGCTGATCGATCACAGGCGAAAGGACAAAATTCGTGAATCGAAAAAGATTACTGGATAGCTTTGCTCTGCTGGCTTATCTGAATAAAGAAGCAAATTTTGAAAGGGTCAAGCAAATTCTTGCGGTTGCCCAAAAGTCAGGCGACTTTGTTTTGATGAATGAAATCAATATCGGAGAAACGTATTATATCCTTTTCAGAAAAAGGGGGGCGCAGCAGGCGGAATATTTTTTGGATACCATCCTTCCCGGGCTCCCCATCACACTTGTTTCCAATAATTTCGAATCCGTCATCGAGGCAGCCCGGATAAAAGCAGAATATCCGCTTTCTTACAGCGATTGCTTCGCTGTGGCCAATGCTCGCCGTGAAAACGCAATGATTATGACAGGTGACCCTGAATTTAAAAATGTCGAGCATATTATCGAGATCGAATGGCTTACCTGAATCCTGGTTAGTTCCTTAGTTGCAAATTTTGTGCTTTTTGTGGCAAAAAAATTTTGATCACACTACGAAGTACACGAAGGTTATATATTTTTTGCTTCTTTTCCTTCGTGATCTTCGTGGTAAAAATAAAACCGATCTTTTTTGGTTCCGGTTTATCCGGGTTAGGTAAAAGTGTTTTTATAAATATTTTCCTGTTCATCGAGAATTTCCCGTAAAATTTCGATGTTTGTCATGGGGTTCATGATCACAACCCGTAAAACCACTATATCTTGTTCCGGATGATTCTCCATTTTTAAAGTTGTTCTGGAAACAAAACTGTTGCCGGCCTCCCTTTGAAGTCTTTGAACCGTCCGGTTGATTTCATTTAATTTTTCATTCATGCCAATTGTCTGCTCGGCATCACCTTCCACAACTTTCTTTTTAAGATCGGATGGGTATAATCTGTAAGTTAGAATGTTGAGTTCAGGTGGAGTAACAAGCTGAAAATCAGGTCTTTTTTCGATTTCACCGGCAAACTTGCGGGCGGTTTCTATGCCATGGTCAATGAGAAGGGCGTAACCCCGGCTCCCCATTATTTTAAGGGCGCTGTCGAGTATCAGGGAGTTTGCTTCCCTGGATCCTGAAGGGGATTTTATGCCCAGATCAACGGAACCGGGCCGGTTTACATAATGTGCGTGATATATGACTTGATCCATGATCTCGGGATCTTTAAAATAGACCATGCCGCAGCTCATAGGCATATAAAATTGCTTATGCCCGTCTATTGTCACGGAATTGGCAAGTTCTATTCCTGATAAAAGATGGCTGTACTTTTCCGACATCAGAGTCGGGCCTCCCCAAGCGGCATCAACATGGAAATGAATTGAGTTTTCCGCACAAATCTCACCCAGTTTCAAAAGCGGGTCCACGGTACCGGTTTCCGTGGTCCCGGCGATACCGACGACAGCAAGGATTGCTGTTTTGCCCCTGCTTCTTTTTATCTCTTTAATGGTTCTATTCAGACTGCTTAGATCGATCCGGCTTTTTTCATCCACATCCACGGCCACAATGTTGTGGTTGCCGATCCCTAAAAGCCCGCCGGCCTTGTTAAGAGAATAGTGGCCGCGTCTGGAAACAAGAACCACACTTTTGTCGATTCCATATGCCTTGTATGCAGCCTGCAGACCCTCCTTTTCCACACCGTCAAAGCCGTTTTTGGGTGCAAAGAGAACGTTTCTGGCAACCCAAAGAGCCGTCAGGTTGGATAGCGTGCCATTTTCGGTAAAGCAGCCGAGTGTCGTACTTGTGCTCTGGATATGTTCATTGTAAAACGCGTCGCTTTTTCGGTAAATCAATCGGTGAATTTTGGCCAAAACCTGTTTTTCCACAACCGAAACCACCTTGGAAGTTTCGATTTTAACCACATTTTGATTCAGGGCGGCGACAATGGTTTTAAGATGGACCATGAAAAAGGGGATGGCAGAAGTCATGTGACCCACAAAATATGGAGATGCTACGTTGACTGCATGGGGAGCGATATCTTCAATCAGGTCGGTGAGGACGTCCGTCAGTTTTTTTTCGGGATTCTCACTGATCTGGATGTCTGTAAACTTTTTGGATAGATCCAGAAGGCTGACCTCTTCGGTGAATCCCACGTGTTTTTTAAGAAAATCTTGAAGCCCGAAAAGTATCTGCTCCATGTACTTGATCAATGTGGATCTGGCAGCGTCGTCTTCCGGCTTTATGAATGTTCGTGTTAGGGTCGTCCAGTCGGCCACAAGCGTTTTTTGAGGGGGAGCACTTTTTTTCTTCATCATATTTTTGTAACATGACATTTTATTTATGCCAAGCAAATCTTTTAAACTTTTTTAACTCGGAAAATTCATTATCAGCGGACGGGTCAATATAATCATCTAATTCTCCTTACTTTGTTGAGTTGTTATTTTTTGTGATCTAACAATCTGGTATATCAACATATATTTCAAACAAAACACAAAATGCTAATAATCAGACACTTCATGAGCTTAAATTTTTTCGAATGCATCAAAAATGAATTATGAGATTATTCTCAAAAATCGACTCATTGCCTTGACAACAGCTTGCTTATTTGGCATGTATCATTTTTAAATTTACTCGCTTAAATTCTATAAAATTTATTGGGATCTTATGGATTGAAAAAAATGATTCCACTAATATAAACATTAAACTTTTTTAAATCACGACAAACAAAAACAGAGAGACCTTTGAAAAATGTTCAGTTTTGCAAAGGTCTCACAAAAGGGGGGACGGATGATTGTAGCTAAGAGAAAGCCCTTTGAAGAAATCAAGACCATGTTAAAGGACTACAAAAAGGTTCTTACTGTGGGCTGTGGTACATGTGTTGCTGTCTGCCTTGCCGGTGGCGAAAAAGAGGTGGGGATTCTCAATGCCGAGCTGAGCATGGCACGAAAAATTGATGGGAATCCTATTGATCTCGGGGTTACTACTTTGGAGCGACAATGTGACATGGAATTTTTGGATGAACTTGAAAACGTGGTTGATGAGTATGAGGCGTTGCTATCCATGGCCTGTGGCGCGGGGATCCAGTTTTTGGCGGAAAGATATCCGAACAAACCGGTACTGCCTGCCGTAGATACGACCTTTATCGGGGCAAACAGGGATGTGGGATGGTACGAGGAAAAATGCCGGTCCTGCGGTAGCTGTGTACTGGGTTGGACAGGCGGCATATGCCCTGTAACCATGTGTGCCAAGGGTCTATATAATGGGCCCTGCGGCGGAACCGACAAAGGCAACTGCGAAATTCACGAGGATCAGCCATGCGCCTGGTTCATGATATACGAGCGTCTGGCCGCACAAGGCCGTTTGGATTTAATCATGGAGTTTCAGCCGGTAACCGCGTGGCAAAACCAGAAACCGCGGACATTGGTGCAGCCGGGTTACGAGAAAAAGCAAGAAGCCGGGTAATATTTGAGTCGTTGAATGATTAAAATGATTAAATGGTGGGAAGATTGTATATCGTTAATATTTACGATTCAACCCATAACCAAATAATAAATTCTGGAATAAGTAGAGGGGAAACCAATGAAATCAGGAAGTAACTTGGAAAAAGTTTTAGAGGCCGGCCATTTTGCATTTACAGGTGAGTTGGGTCCTCCCCGGGGCACCAACGCCGAAGAAGTTAAGGAAAAGGCCCAACACCTGAAGGGGATGGTCGATATGGTAAATATTACGGACAATCAGACCGCTGTTGTCCGTATGTCGAGCTGGGCGGCATGTTTGATATTAATTCAGGAAGGGCTGGAGCCGAATTTTCAGATGGTCTGTCGGGATCGAAACCGTCTGGCCATGCAAGCTGACATTTTGGGAGCCTATACCCATGGTGTGAGAAATATGCTGTGTCTTTCCGGCGACCATTGCATGTTTGGCGACCACCCCGATGCCATGGGAGTCTTTGATATAGATTCCATACAGCTGGTCAACATGGTTAAGACAATGCGAGATGAAGGCAAGTTTCAGTCCGGTGGGGACATAGAGGACCCTCCAAAAATCTTTATCGGTGCGGCCGCCAACCCGTTTGCTGAACCATATGAATGGCGCGTACACCGTCTGGCTAAAAAAATTAATGCCGGAGTCGACTTTATCCAGACCCAGTGTATTTATAACATGGACAGGTTTCGAAAATGGGTAAAACAAGCCAATGACATGGGTTTGACAGAAAAGGTCTATATTTTAGCCGGCGTGACGCCTATGAAGAATGTCGGTATGGCCAGGTATATGCAAAAGAAAGTGCCTGGAATAGAAGTCCCGGAAGAGCTTATCGATCGTCTGAAGGGGGTTGAAAAAAAGAAAGTGGCTGATGAGGGCATCAAAATCGCCTGTGAACAGATTGAGGAATTCAAGGAAACAAAGGGTGTACACGGTGTGCACATGATGGCTATTGAATGGGAACACAAAGTGCCGGAGATCGCCGAACAGGCAAAGGTGTTGCCAAGACCTAAAGTCTAAACCATTGAAATTTTCGATTGGAAGGAATAGACAATAATCAATAATCAAAGGAGTTTCCAATTGAGCACAAAAAACAAAAAAGTTATGGTCGTAGGAGGAGGGATCGCCGGTCTCACAGCCGCCTGGGAGCTTTCACGATTTAATATCGATGTGGAACTGATTGAAAAGACTCCATTTTTAGGTGGACATGCAATCCAGTACTGCTGCAAGGCTACGGATGAATGCCGGCAGTGTGGGGCCTGCACGGTGGAAGCAATGCTTAAAAACGTGGTTAATGAACCTAAAATCAAGGTTCATCTTGCAACAGAGGTGGGAAAAATTAATAATAGCGGAATGTTTTCGGTTGATTTAAAAAAGAGTTCTTATAAACCGGATTTCGCGAAAGAAGGGGTTATCAGAGGATATTCAAAAAATAATTCTCCCCTTCATGTGATTGTTGATAAGGAAATCTGTAAAAAAAATCCAGATGCCTGTCCCGAGGATGCGATTGAACTGGACAAAATAGGTTTTTCCGGTAAGCTCGATGTTGATGCTGTTATTCTCGCAAGCGGCTTTCAGCCCTTTGATGGTGAACAAAAGGGAACGTACGGCTATAAAAAATTTCCAAATGTTGTCACCGGTATGGACATGGAACGTATTATCAGAGAAAATGCCATTGTTGTAAGACCGTCTGACGGCAAGACCGCCCAAAAGATCGCATTTATTCAATGTGTGGGAAGCAGGGATGAAAATTTAGGCAATCTGTGGTGTTCACAGGTTTGTTGCCCGTATGCTTTGAGGATGGCCGAAAGAATCAAACATCAAAATGCGGATGCGGAAATAACCGTGTTTTATATGGATATCCAGAATGCAGGCAAAGACTATGCGGGATTTTATGAAAAATGCAAGACGGAGTTTCGTTTTGTCAGAAATATTCCGGTGGATGTTTTCCCCATTGAAAATGACTCGCTTTCGATGCGCTACATGAAGGAAGAGGACGGCCTTTGTATTAATGAGGAGTTTGATCTGCTTGTCTTGTCTGTTGGAATAATGCCCGGTCCCGACAATAGCAACATGTCAGACCTTTTTGATGTTGGCCTCAATGAAGATGGGTTTTTTGCCGGTATTGACAAGTTAAACAGTACATCAACCATAAAGGACGGCATTTTTCTTGCTGGAACAGTTGCAGGCCCCAAGGACATAGCGGCCTCTATGGCCCATGCAGGCCAGGCAGCCAGTGAGGTTATTAAACATTTGGGGGTGAGCTAATGACAGATATGAAAAATACAGATATGGAAGAAATAAATATCGCCACCGATGTACTGGTTTTAGGTGGCGGATTAACGGGTATAAAGGCTGCTTCTGAAATTGCCGGTTCAGGGTATAAGGTTATCATGGTTGAAAAAGACGCTGAATTGGGAAGTAAAAAAGGACCGGAATTAATCGGTTTAAAAGAAGAGTACAAGGGACTGAAAGATCTCGAGAATAAGATAACGTTGGATAGTAATGTTGAAATTTTAACTCAAGCCAGCCTTGTCAGTGCGGCAGGGGTTACGGGAGACTTCACCGCCAGACTATCAAAAGGGAAAAAAGTCATTGAACATAATGTCGGGGCCATTGTGGTTGCCACCGACTTTGCCACCGGGTCTTTGAACGAAAAATACGGACTTTCCCCGGCAGATAATGTGCTGACGCAAAGCCGAATGGACGAATTGCTGGCTTCTGAAGCAGATAAAGAAAAACTTGCAAACAAGACCGTAGCTTTCCTTGTCGGCCTTGGCCAGGAGGGGAATCCTCTGGTTTTTGAAAGGGTCCTAAGAAGCACTCTTGTCCTCCAGGAAATAGACGGGTGTGATGTTTACATTTATGCCGGTGATTTAAAGGTGGCTTCCAACGGGCTTGAACGCATGTATAAAGAGAGCCGTGAAAAAGGAGCCGTTTATTTCAAACTGACCGAAAAACCTGAAATCGTTGAAAATGGCAAGACCATCTCTTTTTTTGATACGGTTGCAAGACGCAATATAGAAATTTCACCTGACCTAATTGTGGTTGAAGAGGATCTCCGTGCCGATCAATTAAATGAGGGGATTGCCGAAATTCTTAGGATCGATGTCGGTCCATCAGGATTTTTGCAAAATGACAATGTCCATTTTTTCCCGGTTCGATCCAATCGAGATGGAATCTTCGTGGCCGGTTCAACTCGTGAAATTTCAGGATTGCCGTCAGCATGGACCGATGTTGAAAATATAGCCCTTGAGGTCAGGGATCTTCTTGGCGATGGGAAGAAAAGCGTTGCAAAGAACAAAGCGGTTGTCAATGAAGATAAGTGCGTCATATGCCTGACATGCTACCGGTGTTGTCCCCACGGGGCTATTTACTGGGGCGATAAGAAGGCCATTATATCGCCTGTGGCCTGCCAGGGATGCGGTATATGTGCCAGCGAATGTCCCATGGATGCTATCCAGATCGGCGGATTTAGTGATGAGGAAATGATCGAAGAAGTCAAAAGTGGTGTTGCATCCGGTAACGGAACGCCCCGTATCCTTGCATTTTGTTGTCAGAACTCGGCCTTTGAGGCCGGAGAGATGGCCGATATATTTAAAATGCAGCTACCTGACGGCCTTCGAATGATAAAGGTTCCCTGTGCAGGAAAGATAGATCTCGATTATATATTAAATGCCTTTGTTGCAGGGGCTGATGGTATTCTGGTCATGGCCTGTCATCCGGGAAATTGCAAGTCCGAAAAAGGAAACACATATGCACAGTGGCGGGTTAATGACGCATACCGGATGCTGGAAGAGGTAGGGCTTGAAAAGGACAGGCTTTGCTTTGTCGGCACGGCTTCAAACATGGGAAGCGGCTTTTCTTCTATTGTCGTCGATATGGAAAAAAGAATAAATGAATTAGGTTTAAGTCCGTTAAAATAAATAGGATATGGAGGGTTATCCGATATGGCTGAAGAAGCAATCAAACTTGGAGGCAAAAGGAAAAGTATTTTTCTGGACAAGGTAAGGGAGCTTCTCCCGGATGGGGGGAATCTTAACCTTTGTCTGACATGTGGTGCATGTTCTTCCGGATGTCCTGCCACGGGTCTGGCAGATATGGATCCCAGAAAATTTTTGCGCATGGCCGCCCTGGGCATGGACGAAGAAGTTACGAAAAGCCCCTGGGTCTGGATGTGCACCGGGTGTCAGCGGTGCATTTATGTCTGTCCCATGAAAATAGATATTCCCCAACTGGTTTATGAAGCCAGGGCAACCTGGCCCAGGGAAGAACGTCCCAAGGGGATCTTAGGATCATGTGACATGGCGTTGAGAAATGCCAGCGGCAGCGCCATGGGCACATCTGAGGAAGACTTTAAGTTCGTTGTCGAAGACGTGCTTGAAGAGTATCAGGAAGCACAGCCTGAATTCAAGGATATGCAGGCGCCAATCGACAAGCAGGGTGCTGAATTCTTTTTGAATCAGAATTCACGGGAACCGGTGACCGAGCCGGACGAAATGCCGCCTCTCTGGAAGATTCTCCACTCGGTAGGGGCAGACTGGACTTACGGGAGTAAAGGTTGGGGCGGAGAAAATTACTGTATGTTCCTGGCGGACAACGAATCCTGGGAACATGTTACCCGGATCGCAGTTAAACAGGCTGACGACCTTGGGTGTAAAGTTTTTCTCAATACAGAGTGAGGGCACGTAACCTTCTCAGTCCTGGCAGGACTGAAAAAATTCAATATCAAGCATAATTTTGTAGTTAAAAACATTTACGAATATTATGCAAAATGGATCCGTGAAGGAAAACTCAAGGTCAATTCAGACTGGAATAAAGATTTAAAGATCACGTTTACAGTTCAGGATCCGTGCCAGATCGTGCGAAAAGGTTTTGGTGATCCAATTGCAGAAGATTTGCGGTTTATCGTCAAATCGGTAGTGGGAGAAGAGAATTTTATTGATATGACTCCGAACATGTCGAATAACTATTGCTGCGGCGGCGGCGGTGGTTTTCTCCAGTCAGGATATCCAGATGAACGTCGTGCTTACGGTAAACTCAAAGCAGACCAGATCCTGGCTACCAAAGCGGATTACTGTATCGCTCCGTGCCACAACTGCCATGCCCAGATTCATGATTTGTCTGACGAGCGCGATCATGCATGGCAGACGGTTCATTTGTGGACTTTGATATGCCTTTCCCTGGGAATTTTAGGGCCGAACGAAAGAGAATACCTGGGAGATGATCTCAAGGAAGTTGATGTTTTTCATCCGGAGAGCTCGTTGTACTAACAAGGCGTATATTGAAAAACTAAAAACCCGGTCTGTTATCCAGGCCGGGTTTTTTATTAGTGCGCCCGGACACACGTAATTTCTAAATAGTGCCCGAACGAAAACTAGGATTTTTTGTTA
>Ga0233415_10001111_pt1 | contig 11982 bp, 13 predicted proteins | sample Na_anoxic_12_MG_FD_188631 | JGI IMG/M metagenome (GOLD analysis project Ga0233415, IMG submission 188631) | Seawater microbial communities from Saanich Inlet, British Columbia, Canada - Na_anoxic_12_MG | ecosystem: Environmental > Aquatic > Marine > Inlet | place: Canada: British Columbia... | reverse complement strand
TTCATCTTGAAGCACCCAGAGAAAGACCAAACAATGATAGGCTCAAACGGTGACGAGTTTAGAAGTCCTTGGCCTATGGAGAAAGTAATTAAAGCGATAAATAAATGTTAGCTATAATTGGAAAAGGTGGCTTTGGTAGAGAGGTCTATGCTTGGGTAAAGAACTCGCAGCACCCAAGTCAATACGTGGAATACTACGTTACCTCAGAATACGAAGGGAAACAAATTAAAGACATTCCTAAACGTGTGGCTTCTGTTATTGCAATAGGCGAACCAAAGAAACGTAAGGAAGTATCTAAGCTCTACAATTGGTACACGAACGTAATTCACAAGACTACTATCATAGGCGAGAATGTAAACTACGGAGAGGGGTGTATCTTCAGTCCTTACTCAGTAGTAACCGTTGATTGCAGAATAGGTAACCATTTACACATGAACCTCCACACGGACATAGGACACGACTGTACTATTGGCGATTTCGTTACAATGTCTCCAGGCTCTAGAATCTCAGGCAACTGCAAAATAGGTAACTGCGTTTACATCGGAAGCAACGCGGTAATAAGAGAAGGCGTTACAATCTGCGACAATGTCACAATAGGTGCGGGTGCAATAGTTCTTAACGATATCACAGAGTCAGGTACATACGTTGGAGTGCCTGCTAAACAAATTATTAAAAACGCTATTTAATAACGTGCCACACCCTACTAGAATATTCAATACTCCAGACGAGCTACTAGAAGCGTGGAAGGGTTATAAAGAAAACCTAACCGAGCAGAATAAAGAATGGCTACAGATTCAATACGTAGGCAGAAACGGAGAAAGGAAAGCCGACCCGCTTAAAGTACCTATGACCTTTGAAGGTTTTAAGAGATATTGCAGGGAGAACCACGGAGAAGTTGAGCAATACTTTACAAACCAAGACGAGTATTACACCGACTTCATTGGTGTCTGTTCGCATATAAAGGACGAGATTAGAGAGTGCCAAATAGTCGGAGGGCTGCTAGGGGTCTACAATCCCTCCATCACTCAAAGGCTCAACGGCCTAACAGAGAAGCAGGACATAGACCTAAAGACTCAAGTAAGCCCTTTCACTCCTTTCGATTTAGATGTTCCAGAGGACAACGGCTCAAGCTAAAATAGCGAAGCTACGTTCTAGGGTTAGAGTAGTCCAAGGCGGTACGTCTTCCTCCAAGACCTTCTCTATTATTCCCACGCTTATAATGTACTGCGTAAGCAATCCTGGAGCCGAGGTGTCTATAGTATCCGAGTCTGTCCCCCATTTGCGTAGGGGTGCAATACGTGACTTCATTAAGATTATGATAGCGATAGGTAATAGCCTAAACAACTGGAACAAGTCTACGTTAATCTACCACTTTGATAATGGGAGCTTTATAGAGTTCTTTAGCGCAGACCAATCGGATAAGCTAAGAGGAGCTAGGCGTGACGTTCTATTCGTTAACGAGGCTAACAATATAGACTGGGAGTCTTACCACCAAATGAGTGTAAGGACCAGGAAGTTTATCTACATTGACTACAACCCAACACAAGAGTTTTGGGCACACACGGAGTTAATAGGAAAGGAAGGCACAGACTTCGTAATACTAACCTACAAGGATAACGAAGCCCTAGAGCCTGCTATAGTTAAAGAGATAGAGATAGCTAGGGACAGAGCCAAAGACTCCCCCTATTGGGCTAATTGGTTTAAGGTCTACGGTGAAGGAAAGCTAGGAAGTTTGCAGGGCGTTATCTTCTCTAATTGGGAGCAATGCGAAAAGATGCCCGAACAATGGACATGGAAAGCCTACGGTATTGACTGGGGTTATACTAACGACCCTACTGCAATAGTGGAGGTCTGCGAGTTTGACGGTAAGATATGGGTTAACGAGATACTCTATGAGAAAGGATTAACGAACGCAGACATAGCTAAGAAGCTAGAGGGCTTCAGAGGTGCAGAGTTTATAGCAGATAGCGCAGAGCCTAAGAGTATAGAAGACATACGTAGACACGGCTTTAGGATTAGAGCTTGTCAGAAGGGGAGGGACTCTATTAGAAGCGGTATAGACAAACTTCAGCAGCAGCCTATAATGATAACGTCCAATTCTACCAATATCATTAAGGAAGTAAGGGGCTACGTCTGGGCTACTGACAGAACGGGTAAAGAAACGGGAGAACCTATAGACAGTTTTAACCACGCTTGGGACGCTATTCGATATGTAGTAATGGAAAAGAAACGAACTAGAAGCGGTAGCTATTCGATAAGATGACTACCTTAGTAAAATGAAAGTAGCAATAGTATCTAAGGGTGAGGGAGGTGTAGACTATCACAGACTTATTAAACCCTTCAGTCTCCTGGACTACGATGTAACTAGGTGCGAGGGTGTGAGTGATGAGATGCTAGACTATAACTTTGATGTAGTGGTGTTCTCTAGAATACTTCCAGTAAGAAAGCAGAAAGAGTTTATTAGGAAGCTTCAGCATAACGGTGCTTATGTTATCTGTGACATAGATGACCATTGGATATTATCTAGTAATCACGTAACCAAAAAGGTAGGAGACGCTTTTAGGCAGTTTTCAATAGATGCACTAATGTATGCAGACGAGGTTTGGTGTACGCACGAGCTGCTAGGAAAGGAAGTAGATAGGCTTAACGCTAATTGGTATGTTATCCCAAATGCCCTAGACTCTACCGAGGCACAATGGCAGCTAAAGAAGACACACAATAAACGCATAGGATGGGCAGGAGGTATTACGCACTTCCACGATTTAATGTTAACTAACGGGTGTTGGGGTGACACCGTGCCCGTAATAGCAGGCTTTAACGAGCATCCCGAATGGATAAAGCTTTCAGATAACTTCAGAGCAGATTACATTAACGCTTTGCCCGTAACGGATTACGGTCTGCTCTATGACCAGTTTGATATAGCTATAGCACCCTTAGAGGATAACAAGTTCAACACCATGAAGTCTAACCTAAAGATATTAGAGGCGGGTATGAAAGGATTACCTATCTTCGTGCAGAACATACATCCCTATACAGATGACTCTCAAGGAATTTTTAAAGTTAACGACTGGGCTGCCGCTATCCGTAAGGCAGAGACTATGGCCGTTGAGGAAGTCCAGGAAGCAGGTCTTGAGTTACGTAAATATATACTTGATAACTACGACCTACAAAAGATTAACCAACTGCGAAGAGATAGATTAGGATGAAAGACCCAATAGTTAAATCAGTAGTTAAGAAGTACGAGGAGCGTTCTAGGGTGGGCATACACAAGTACGGGACTACCTTACAAGATAATAGCTTACCTTTGAATGAGTGGTTAACACATTTGCAAGAGGAGTTAATGGATGCTACTTTGTATATTGAGAAATTAAAGCAAGAGCAATCTTACGACATTACGTTACAAGGTAACCAGAACGCCATCAGATGAAAGCAATATTCACATCTAAGCAAGGTCACCGTGTAATTGTTGAACCTTTAGAGAATCAATCTGAGGAGCAGCTAAGAAAGAAAGCCTTGCAGATTATGCGAAAAAGGAACATCGACTCAGAACTAACGATTGAGAAATAAGACAATATGAAGATAGACGTACCTACATCGTGGGAGAGCGTAACGCTCCAGGAGTATCAAGCTATTACTGCTCTATTTAAAGAGGCAGAAGATAAAGCGGTTAATCTAAAGAACAAAGCTAAAGAACTACACGACTATCACACAGAGTGCGCTCTAATCTCTACTCTAACGGGTACAGATATGGACGAGATACTAGCACTTAATAGGTCTGCACATAATCACATAATGAACGCTCTAGGCTTCCTTAGTGAGCCGATAACTGGAAAGGTTAAGACTAGGACTAGAATAAATAAGCGGTGGTACTACTTCGAAAAGAACGCTCGCAAAATTAACGGGGGGCAATGGGTTACTATTATGCACTTCCTGGAAGAGGAGGACAAGGTAGACGTAAACCTCCACAATCTACTAGCCTGCTTCGCATATCGCTACAAATGGATGAGAGCAAAGTATAACGGAAAGCTCCACGAGGACATAGCGAAAGATATGCTAGAGCTACCTATGACAACGGTCAAACCTTTGACAGATTTTTTTTTGCAGGATTGGCTGAAGTCCGTTCGCAATACGGCGGTCTATTTGGAGATAGAGGGGAAGAGGGTAAAGCGCAAAGCGGAGCGTCAGTTAGCACGTTCCAAAGCCGATACGGGTGGCTCTACACCATTGACGGACTAACAAACGGAAGACCCGAACTCTGGGACTTTTACTTTAATCTTAACATCTTAGAACTGCTTAACCGATTGGCGTATCAAAAAGCTAAAGGAGCTTATGAGAGGCAGCAGCAAAAGAGGAAGTAGGCTTATTTAGAATCATTCTAAATTAGGTAGTTTTCAACATTTTTTGTTTCGGGTATGTTAAAGAGTTGTATATTTACACTCAGAAACAAAGAAACAGAACGATGAATTACAGAATCGAAAACTCAGACGGAACTTTTTTAAATGCGGGAACGGGGCTAAACAGTTGGTTTACACTAGATGAAGCTAGAAAACTAGTTAACCGCAATATAGGTCAGCGCATAATTGAAACCGATGGCGTAAGAGAATTATGGGAAATTCTTTAAGTCGAGCGATGACATCAAGTGAAACAAGAGGACTAACGAAAGGGGCAACCATAAGAACGCCCTAAATCAACACAATCAACCGTTGCTTAATAGCGCGGTTTTTTTTATGTCAAACAAAAAGCGTTAAAGCCTATTTAATAGTATGGCTTCGAATCTATCACAAGCACTAAGAAGGGTAGGAGGGTTAACCGTGCAAAGGTTAGTGCAGGGTATTAACGAAAATAATTCGGGAGCTTCTGGAGACTTAGAGAAGTCTGTTTCTTTTAAGGTTAAGAAAGCACGTAAGGGAATAGACCTAGATATTATAATGCTAGACTACTGGGAGTATGTAGACGGTGGTAGACCTCCAGGACTGCGGCCTCCAATAGACAAGATAAAAGAGTGGCTAACCTATCCAAATACTAAGTCTAAACTAGACAGTAGCTCTAGTCTCAGTTTCACTAACATTGCAGAGGTTACTTCTTTAGCTTACATTATAGCTAAGAAGATAGGAGAGAAAGGAACGGAGGGTACGGACTTCGCTACTAACGTCTTTGAGAGTTCTTTGATAGAGAAGGAATTACCCGACATAGTATTAAATGCAGTTTATGAGGATGCTAGTAATGCTATTGACGAATTGATTACTACATTTGCATAGTTCGTTTTGTTTTGTTTAGTTAGCCCTTGCTTAATAGCGGGGCTTTCTTTTTGTAAAAACATTTGTGTAGCGTTTCTATTTAGTAGTATGGCAGTAGTAATTATGAACCAACCCGCAGCCTATGGGCTTGCTTATAATGATAATGACTTTGTATTTAGGTCTACTAACTATACACCTACGCAACGGTTTAAGATTATGGTGTTTCCGTCTACGTATCCAACAGATCCTATATTAGCAACGGTTAGAGTCTATCCTAGACAAGCTACTAACGGCTCAGTAGAGAGGGCTTTTTACGACCCTAGCAGAATACTTCAAACCCAAATATCTAAACAAATAGAGATACCTGGAGCCAGTCACGCAGGAGGGTTTAATGCTAATAATATTCACACAGAATACTTTTTATCTATCCAAGAGGAGGACAAGGTAGGAGGCGTTTACGTTGGCGGTGCTATAAACTTCTCAGAATTACGGAGCGTCTGGAACGGTGTACAAAATAAAGTAAACTGGCTAGACTTCAATTATGACTCTTACGACATGAAGTCGGGTAATAACCTAAGAAGCCCACTAACTCAAGCTCCACTAACGCAGTACATAGACACCTCCCAAAGTGCGTTTCTTTACTTTCTGTCCTCCGATAATAATGCTTCGGGTTGCCTAGTAAATTCGTATGACGCAGACGGTAACTCTTTGCAGACTGGTAGTTTCTCCTTTTCCATAAATAACAAGTATGGATACGTTGCAGTAGGAACTTATGACCTAATTAACTCCGACCCTACTATGTGGGCAGGTTCTACACCGTCAACTATTATAGACGGAGCTTCTTATTATGATGTGACGTTAAAAAGCGGTGGGGGTGTACACAAGACCGTTAGATACTACATAGACGCCAAGTGTTCAAAGTACGAGCCGATTAGACTGCATTGGCTCAATAGACTAGGCGGTATAGACTCGTTTAATTTTAATCTAAAGAGTGAAGAGGAGACAAGTATTAAACGGTCTACCTACCTCCAGGAAGAGCACGAGTTTACTGGTAACCAATGGAAGTATGAAAAGACTAGTAGAGGGGCTACAGACTACCATATAAAAACACAAGATAAGCTAGTAGTTAATACGCCTTATCTAACAGAATCAGAAAGCGTATGGATGCAGGACTTTGCTAGTTCTCCTGCAATATACCAAGAGGTTAATAATGAACTAATAGCAATGTCTGGAAAGCCTAAAAAGATAAAGCACCAAACTAGTTTAAATGACAAGCTGATGCAATACACTTTCGAACTAGACTACTCATTAAATAACAACCGTCAACGTGGGTGAGGTAGTAATAGAAGGGCGTAGGTTAGATGTAAAGGACGGGTTAGACTTCTCTTTCAATTACTCTATTGCAGATGTTCGCGACCCTAATAAGCGGAGCACCGAATACTCCAAGACTATTAAGTGTCCAAGCACTCCGAGTAATGATGAGCTATTTGGTAACATTTGGGACGTTAACATATCGAATCCTAACGACCCTATTTTAACTAACATCGAAACCAACTTCAACCCGAATAAGAAAGCAGAAGCAAGGGTAACGGCTGACGGTGTGGAGGTAATGACGGGTGTAGTTCAGCTTAGAGCTATTAACATCTTAGACGGTAAGATTGACTATGAAGTTGTATTTATTGGAAAGCTTAAAAACATCTTTTCAATATTAGGCGATAAAGAACTAAACGGGTTAGACGATAGCGGGTTTCCTTATATTGACTTCAGCGATTTAGACCATGACTACACGTATAGCGAAATAGTGTCTAGTTGGAATAACACAACGGGCTACGTTTATCCGATGTTGGATTACGGAGTAGTTGAACCGTTCCAGATAAACAATGTTGATACGTGGAAGGTTGAGCAATTTAGACCAGCAGTCTTTTTAAAAGACATTGTAGATAGAATCTTTGCTTTCGCAGGCTTCACTTATACAAGTGACTTCTTTGATTCTGCGCCTTTTAATAGGTTAATAGTTCCGTGGACTAACGAGGGTTTTGTAGTGTCTGAGTCTGAGTTAGCGATTAGAGAGACTACGGCAAGCGTTCCGTCAGACATAGATATTAACGTAGAGTTTTACCCTAATTGGCCGCTTGGCGGGAGCTTTACAGAATCTTGGAGAATAGACTTTAATCAATTAGTAGACCCTAATAACAATTGGTCAAATGCTAATGATGAGTACACAGTTCCCGAAGACGGTTATTATTCTTTTGTGTCTCAACTTTCATACACTTCAGAGCGAACAAGTGTAACGGGAATACCAACACCACAACCCGACCCAATCAATGTTATCTATGCTTGGGTTAGATTTAAAAGGTATAGCGTAACAAGTGGATTAACTACTATTATATCAGACCAGGTAGCAGATTTTAGAGGAAGCGGAACGCCAATAATAGGCGAAACATTTACGGAAACATTAGCATTTTCTTGTCCTGCAATTGAACTAGAAGAAAACGACCTTATATGGATGGAAGTTTATTCTATTCCTTCAAGTCTAACGGGACTAGCAAACTTTCAAATTGACATAACTGCGGGAATTTTCGAGTCTCAAGTAGCAATAGAACAAATAACACAAGGTCAAGAAATACCAATGAACGCATTAGTTCCTACCATTGGAATGAATGACATGATTCTATCTATATTTAAAATGTTTAATCTTTACATAGAGATAGAAAAAGCAAACGAAACAAACCTTATCATAGAAACGAGGGATAACTTTTATTTAGGTGGTATTAAAAGAGATTGGAATCATAAACTAGCACGAGACAAAAAAGCAAAGATTGTTCCTTTAGGTTCATTAACAGACAAGAAATACATCTATACGTATCAAGAAGACGAGGACTACGACAACGCTAAGTATCAAGGGAAATACCAAAGAGTCTACGGTGATGCGCAAGTAGAAATAGATAACGACTTTGTAAAGTCTGAGAAAAAAGTAGAGGTTGAGTTTTCGCCTACGGTGTTAGTTAATGACAGAAACTCTAACAGGATAGTTGGTAGGATTTACTCAGAAGATATTGACGAAGGAATACAACAGACAGACCACAATATAAGGCTATTGTATTGGGGTGGGTTACTACCCTCAAGTCCTCAATGGGGATTTCTATATACAGACCCTACTGCAACAGTAGCACTACAAGACTTCTACCCGTATGCAGGACATTGGAATAACCCTATAACTCCGACGCTAGATTTTAACTTTGGGTTAGTTAAGGAATTGAGATACACGGCTAACGGGTACACGGGGCAACTTCAAGTAACTAACGCGAATCTGTTTAATGTGTATCATAAAGCATACTTCTTAGAGATAACAGACAAAGACTCTAAAATGTTAACGGCTGAGTTTTATCTAACACCTTGGGATATTGCAAAGCTAGATTTTCGTGACCAGATAATTGTAGATAATTCCTACTGGAGAATAAACAAGGTTATGAACTACAACCCTTTTAAAGAGGGATTAACAAAAGTTGAGTTAATTAAGGTTCTTGATATAGTACCGCAAGAAGTAGAAACGTCTGTTGTAGGCAGAGGCAATACTATAAATGATGGGTTAGGAGTTGTTAAGACGCCAAGAGTTCAATCATTAAAACGCTCGAATAATATCTTTCCAGATTTTCAAGGCAATGTAAAAGGTCAACGGAATAGAGTTGGTGCGGGTGCTTTTGATTTTAAGATACTAGGAAACGACAACCAAGTAGGAGAAGGTGCAAACAACATAACTATACTAGGAAACAATAACCAGGTAAACGCAGGATTAAATAACGTAGTTATAATCAACTCAGACAGTCAAGTAGTAACTGAGTCTAACACAACTATAATAGACGGTAAAAAGCAATGGCATTACGTAGACGCTACAACTACTTACACCGCTTCAGATAGAGAGTTCGTTCTAGCAGACGCTACTAGTGGAGCTTTCACGGTAACACTTCCATCCGTTACAGATTCAGCAGACGTTTGGATTAACGTAAAGAAAACTGATTCGAGCGCAAACATAGTAACCGTGTCTCCTGGAGCTATCGGTTTTATAGATGGTGCGGCAACACAAACACTAACCACGCAATATGAGGCAGTTGATTTTTATTGTGACGGTTCTAACTGGTTTATAAGATGACATACATAAGTAATAAAGAGTACCTAATAGAAGTGTCTAAGGGCAATGTCTCAGGAGCTTCAATAGTTCAGAAGTTCGGAAGTAACGAGGGCGTTAGTACCTCTTGGGAGGTCGTTAGTAGTAACGGTCTTTACGAAATGCCTACAACTGCACAAAGTTTAGAGTTTGTGAGTTCTAGTGCTGCTGACGCTCTTAATGGTGTGGGTGCTCACGAGCTAACTATCATAGGTCTTAACGCTAGTTGGGAAGAGCAGACGGTAGTAATGGCAACCCACGCAACAGACGGGACTACTGCCGTAGCTATTACGGGTACTTGGACAAGAGTCTATAGAGCCTATGTTAGCTCATCTGGAACATACGCAACCGCTACAAGTGGTTCACACGTTGGAACTATTGACATACAAGGTTCTGGAGGTGGTACAGTCTACGCTCAGATTGGGTTAATTAGTACGTTTCCCGCAGGGCAAACTGCTATCTCTGCCTATACTATTCCATCGGGTAAAACGGGCTACTTCTTAGGAAAGACAATAAGCCCAGAAGCTAACAAGCCCACGAGCGTTAATTTATTCATTAGAGAAAACGCAGACGATGTAACTACATCTTACGGGGCTATGAGAATTATAGAACTAGTCTACGGACTAGAAGCTCCTTTCGTTCACTCTTCAGTAGCCCCATTGGCTAAACTTCCTGCAAAGACAGACCTAGGGTTTCTTGCTAAAGTAGCAACTGGCACGGGGAAAATTAGCGTAGACTTCGAACTCCTTTTAATAGATAACTAATGGCAGACAAAAAGACAATCGCTTTAAAAGTAACCGTTGACACTTCAGAGGTCGAGGAAAGCGTAGAGAGAACTACAGAGACTGTAGAAGGGTTAGGAGATGCCACTAAGAAGACTAGCGGTGAGATGAAGCAGGGCTTTAAATCTGCGGAGCAAGGCACTAAGGGTCTAGGTAGTTCTATTAGTGGCCTTATTAAATCTCTTGGAATCATTGGCGTAGCTATGGCAGTATTCACTTTTATGAAGGATATGCTAATGAAGAACCAGAAGGTTATGGACGCTTTAAGCACCGCTACAACTGCTTTTGAAATTATTCTTAACAGACTGTTTGATTTATTGCCGTCTGTTGGGGATAGTATGACTTCAGCCTTTGACAACCCTAGAGAAGCAGTTGTAAAACTCTGGGAGATGATAAAAACCAATTTCATCAACAGACTAGAGGGCGTTATTCTTTTGGCTCAAGCTGCAGGGAAAGTTATAAAGGCCGCGTTTGATTTAGATTTAGACGCAGCAACCGAAGGTGCAATAGACTTTAGTTCCGCTATGATGCAGATAGGTTCTGGTTTGGATAGAGAGCAGCAGGAAGCCATAATAAACGGAGTTAAGGAGTTTGCGGTGGAAGCAGTTAAAGCTACGGAAGCAGCAGTAGGACAAGCAGATGCGCTCACTAAACTAAAAAACGAGCTAGAGCTTTTAGAGGCGGGTCAAAAAAAGGTACAAATGACCTACCAAAGAGACGCAGAACTCCAGAGACAAGCGCGTGACGATATACGGTTAACACTTGCAGAACGTATAGAAGCAAACGATAAGCTAGGAAAGATACTAGAAGACCAAATAAAAGTAGAGCAAGTACTAGCAGATAAACGCCTAGCGTTAGCGATAAAAGAAAGGGACTTACTAGGGGCTACTACAGAACGTAAGGCCGCAGTACTCATAGCAGAAGGAGAACTAGCAGACCTAAGAGAACGGATAGCAGGACAAAGGTCTGAGCAGTTAACCAACGAAGCAGCACTAGAAAAAGAACTATTCGACCTTCAGCAAGAGATAAGAGTAGCAACCCTAGACAATAGAGAGAAAGAACTTGAAGAACTAGACATCTATTATGAAGCACTACAAGAAAAAGCGCGTCTAGCGGGTGAATCTGAAATTGAAATTGAAGCAGCTAAAATTAAAGCACTAGAAGACCTAAAAGCAAAGCACATAAAAGAGGACTTAGACGCTGAAGCAAAAGCAACTAAAGACCGTGTTGATATGCAGAACAAGGAAAAGGACGCTAGACTAAACGCAGCTAGTGGTATGATTTCGGGTTTAGGTTCATTAGTGGAGGCTTTGGGTAATCAGTCTAAAGCAAGTGTAGCTATTCAAAAGACTCTAGCTATAGCACAGATAGCAATAGACACGGCTAAGAGTATTAGTGCAGGAATTGCAGGGGCTACAACCTCCGCAACTGCAACGGGTCCAGGGGCGTTTGTAGCTACTCCCGTGTTTATAGCTACGACTATAGCGACTATTCTAAGTGCAGTAGGTTCTGCGGTTGGAATCCTTAACTCTGTTCCTGGAGGTGGAGGAGGCGCAACTGTTCCAAGTGTTAGCGTACCAACGGCAGCAGCAGCTCCTTCGTTTAATCCAGTTACAACTAACACCACAGAACTAGGCAACACAGAAGCGGCTGAACTTGCACCCGTTCAAGCCTTCGTAGTGGAGACACAGATAACGGGCAACCAAGAGAACGTAAACCAAATAGAAGGGCAGGCAGAGTTTGGTGGATAAACAAAACAAATTAAACGCTATTTAGTACTATGGAAAAGTTCCCACTA
>Ga0233415_10001110_pt1 | contig 11983 bp, 8 predicted proteins | sample Na_anoxic_12_MG_FD_188631 | JGI IMG/M metagenome (GOLD analysis project Ga0233415, IMG submission 188631) | Seawater microbial communities from Saanich Inlet, British Columbia, Canada - Na_anoxic_12_MG | ecosystem: Environmental > Aquatic > Marine > Inlet | place: Canada: British Columbia... | reverse complement strand
TAGCCTTCTCCGTCGTAGAGAAAGCTCTTGAGCAGATGGAAGAGGGGGAGTATGGATACGATAAGCTGTTGGCTAGACGAGATCAATACAAGAAAGAGTGTGAGTCATGAATCTAATCGACTTAGATGGATATGAAGATAAAGGGATTAAGATCGACCCTAACGGTACGGAAGGAGAGGTTGTCGAACTCCATGGGCTTCTTGTTGTACTCCCAAAGAAACCAAAGCGATCTGAAATACTCTTCCATGACAAGTCAAAGTCGATGCAGATGTGGCAACGCATTCCTATGCCCGAAGAACTGCAGAAGATACGAAGTATGGATGAGTGGTTCGAGAAGCCAGCGGAGTTTAGAAAAAAGTTTTCTTCATATATCGAGAGAGAGTTTGAGCGCAGGCGCAACGGTGTTTGGTTTTACAATGATGGCATCGCTACGTACATTACAGGAAGGCATTACATGCTTCTCCAGTGGTCCAAGATCGACATCGGGTATCCTTACTATCTTGCCTTCCAACGTGAAATCTTTCTACACATGGCTGCGTGCGAAGCTGATCCCCGTTGTATCGGTCAGCTATATACTAAGTGTCGCCGCTCTGGGTATACTAATATCTGTTCTTCTGTACTTGTTGACGAAGCTACTCAAGTTAAAGACAAGCTTCTTGGGATTCAGTCGAAGACTGGTAAAGACTCTCAAGAGAATATTTTTATGAAGAAGGTGGTTCCGATCTTTAGGTCGTACCCATTCTTTTTCAAGCCTATTCAAGACGGAACTACCAACCCTCGTATGGAGCTCGCCTTCCGCGAACCCTCGAAGCGTATCACTAAGAACAACAAGACGTCGTACAAAGGTGACGCGCTCAACACCATCATCAACTGGAAGAACACGACGAATAACGCATACGATGGAGAGAAGCTACACATGCTGTACCTCGATGAGGCTGGCAAGTGGGAGAAGCCCGTGGACATCAGAGAGGCATGGCGCATAGAGAGAACCTGCCTTATTGTCGGGAAGAAGGTAGTTGGCAAGGCTCTTGTAGGTAGTACAGTGAACCCGATGGACAAGGGCGGAAGCGAGTACAAAGTCCTTTGGGAAGATTCTAACCCTAATGAACGCAATGCAAATGGTAGGACTAAAAGCGGGCTGTATCGCATCTTTATACCAGCTTACGAAGCCCTCGAAGGATTTTTCGATAAGTATGGCAATCCAGTTTCAGAGGACCCGAACAATCCCGTTAGCGGTATCGATGGTGAACCTATCGAGCTTGGGAGCAAGGCGTACCTAAAGAACGAAAGAGATAGTCTTAAGAGCGACGCCTCAGAACTTAACGAGGTTGTCAGGCAGTTCCCCTTTACCGAAGAGGAAGCTTTCCGAGATAGCATCGAGGGTAGTCTATTCAACGTTGGTAAAATCTACCAACAGATTGACCACAACAATGAACTATTCCCAGACCCCGTTGTGCGTGGCAACTTTATGTGGAAAGAGAAAGACAAAGAGGTTATATTCTCTCCAGACCATAACGGAAGATTCTATGTGTCATGGCAGCCAGCGCCAGAGAACCGAAACAAAGTGATAGACAAGTACGGGAAGAGACATCCAGGTAATGACCACGTAGGCGTGGGAGGTGTCGACTCGTACGACCTTGACGCTACGGTTGATGGGAGAGGGTCTAAGGGTGCTATGCACCTCTACAATAAGTTTAACATGGAGTCCGTAAGTAACTGTTTTGTAGTTGAATACGCATCTCGTCCAGACCTAGCCAGTATCTTTTATGAAGATGTTTTGATGTGCGCTTTCTATTATGGGTACCCGCTACTCGTAGAGAACAACAAGTACGGCATCGTAAGATACTTTGAATCAAGAGGTTATGATGGATACTTAATGGATAGACCAGCGCACTTGTCATCTTCCAGTGCTAAGGTTAACGTAAAAACAAAAGGCATACCATCCAACTCTCAAGACGTGATCCAGTCTCACGCTCAAGCTATAGAGACATATATCCACGATCACATAGGCGAGAATCCTCAGACGGGTGAGGTGGGCAAGATGTACTTCAATAGAACTTTAGAGGACTGGATAGGCTACAAGATTTCTGACAGAACTAAGTTTGACTTGACGATTAGCTCTGGGCTGGCCCTTCTAGCCGCTCAAAAAGTAAAACAAGAAAAGCCTAAGTCAAGCCTCAACGAGAAGGAATTCTTTAGGAAGTATAAGATAAAACACTGGCACTCGTAATTTTAGTATATTTGCCCCAATGTACGGGGAGAATAATACATCTAAAAAAGGGTTTCCCAATCCTCTTGAAAAAAGAGAGGTTAAAGAAAGTATCTCGTATGGCCTTCAATATGCAAGAGCCATAGAGAATCAGTGGGGGTCTCTCGATAGAGAGAACTCCCTTATGAGGCGCAGGAGAGATACCTTCCTCAAGAACAGAGCTTACGCTAACGGCACACAAGACACAGCTATCTATAGGCAGCTCTTGACAAGCATGGACCCTAACAATGGGGATGGCAGCTTCTTGAACCTTGACTTTACTCCAGTGCCAATACTCCCGAAGTTTGCGCGGATAGTAGTCAACAAGATCCTCTCCAGAGAACCGTACCCAAACCTAGAGGCTGTCGACCCACTCTCCTCATCCGAGAAAGACAGAGAGCGCCAAAAGATGGAGGCTCTTATCCAGGCTAAGCAGCAGCTGCTTCAGATCAAAGAAAAGACTGGCGTAGACGTGGCCGATGTAGAACAGCTTCCCGACACACTAGAGGAGGCTGAAATCTTTATGGGGAATAACATCAAGTCCTCTTCAGAGATAGCCGCTCAGATAGCTACAAACATGACGCTCCAGTGGAATGACTTCCACGATTCAGTGTATAGAAGATCTGTCAACGACATCGTGAACTTGGGTATGGCGGTGGTGAAAAGAACCAACGACCCCAACTACGGTATTAAAACCGACTATGTCGATCCTATTGACTTTGTTCACAGCGAAGTTAAAGACCCGTCATTCGGAGACATGATCTATGCTGGTCATGTGCGCACCATGCCTATCCACGAACTTAAGCGCTTGGCTGGTGATCAACTAACCGAAGAGGACTATCAGTACATAGCAGAGAAGTTTAGATCTAAGTCTGGTAACAGATCACAGCGCATGAGCGTGTCATCTTACGACCCAGATACAAACAGATCTCAATACGGCTACGATGAGTTCATGGTAGACGTTCTTGAGTTCGAGTTCTTGTCTGTAGACAAGATGATGTTTGAAGAGAAAGAGAGTCGACATGGAAATGTAGGCTTTTACTACAAGGGTGACGACTACAAAGCACCAGAAAACTCAGTATACAAGAGAGAGGTTAAGAGTCTTGACAATGAGACTGTGTACGGTGGATACTACATCATGGGTTGTGGCAAGCTGTTTAGCTACGGTCTGAAGACTAACATACCTAAAAACCTCCACGACCTATCAAGGGCGACCCTTTCTTATTCTGTGGTTGCTACGAACATAGAGGACATGATGCCTAAGTCTATGGTGAATAGCTGCATCGGGTTTGCCGATCAACTTCAGCTTACTCACCTAAAGATTCAACAGGCTGTAGCTAAGGCCAAGCCTGATGGAATCATCATCGACATTGAAGGTTTGGAGAATGTGCAGTTGGGCAAGGGAGGTGAGCTTCAGCCGCTTGAGTTGCACGACATCTATGAGCAGACTGGTGTGTTCTACTACAGAAGCAAGAACCCCGAGGGTGGATTTCAGAACCCACCAATCAGAGAGATTGGCAATGCTGTCCGAAACATCAATGAGTTCATCGGGCTATACAACCATTACCTCAGGCTCATAAGAGATACAACGGGTATCAACGAAGCTATGGATGCTAGTTCACCTAGAGGCGAAGCCCTGGTTGGGGTTCAGCAGCAAGCTATCGCCGCTGGCAATAACGCCATCTACGATATGACTCATGCTTCTATGATCTTGTTTAAGAAGGTTTGCTCTGACATCGTTAAGTGCCTGCAGATCCTGCCAAGAGAGAGCGTTATCTTTAGGGCGTATGCCAATGCTGTCGGCAACACCAACATGGAGGTGCTCTCTTCTTTTGAGAATCTTCCCATGTACAACTTCGGGGTTCGGATAGTCAAGGAGATGGAGGATGCTGAGAAGCAATACCTTGAGCAGAACATCCAGATAGCCCTTGCTCAGAAGGAACTAGACATCGAAGACGCTATCGCAATACGACAGCTTAGAGATGTCAACCAAGCAGAGCGCTTGCTTATCGTTCGTCGATCAAAGCGTATAACTCGCAATCAACAGATGGCTATGCAGAATTCTCAGATGCAAGCCCAGATTCAGCAGCAATCAGCAGCAGCTACCTCACAAGCCAAGCAGCAAGAAATGCAGATGGAGGCGCAGCTTGAGGCTCAAAAGCTCCAGCTCAAAACTCAACTTGAGATGCAGCTAGAGCAAGTCAAGCACCAGTTCCGTAGAGAGATTGAGCTTATCAGAGCTCAGGCCACCCTTGGATTCCGTACTGAAGAGCAAGAGTTTAAAGAGAAGCTCGAAGTTCTTAAAGAGGATCGAAAAGATGATAGGGTAGAGAAGCAAGCGGTGGAGCAAAGCAAACTCATCGCTCAACGCAAAGGAGAAAGAGACGAGCTTACTGAAGGACCAGAGGGGGTAGACAAGGAAGTAACTGATATCGTAAACAACATCATTCAAGAATAATGGCTACAGTAAGCGTAGATATATCAAATCGTTTGGACATCGTCTGTAAGAGGGGTGATACATTTGAGCTCAACTTGGAGTTTGGTGTTGCGATGCCTAATCATGGGGTGAGTGGAACCTTTGAGATGAAGGTAGCTACCTCCGATACTGCAACACCTGAGACCTTGACTATAAGTTATGTCAGCTCCAATGGAGAGGCTTCCAACTCTAAGTTGGCTATAACGTCCGCTGCTAATGAGGTCGGTGCCCTCTCCCCAGGACTGTACGTATATGACTTGCAAGTCACCGATACAAATGGGGTCAGGTTTACTGCTGGATCTGTAAAGACTCTCCTGTACGGTACGTTTAAAGTAAACGACGATATAGGAGCCTGATGTCAGTAAAGGTTGTAAATAGCGGTCCAGGAGTTGTAAAGGTCTCTGTGGAGACCACCCCTGCTATCCAGGTTTCTTCTCCAGAGGTAAGCCCAGTAGAGGTTTCTGCTGGCCTACAAGGAGCTCAGGGACCTCAGGGTCCTCAAGGCCCTCAAGGGGCTCAGGGCCCACAGGGTCCACAAGGACCACAAGGTCCTCAGGGCATACAAGGTATTCAGGGAGTTCCTGGCGCTGATGGCGCTGACGGAGCTGACGGAGCTGACGGGGCCCCAGGTATTGATGGCATTGATGGCGCTCCAGGTGCTGACGGTGCTGATGGTATTGATGGTGCTCCAGGTGCTGACGGCATTGACGGCGCTCCAGGCGCTGACGGTATTGACGGTATTGACGGTGCTGATGGGCTAGGCTTTACAGGGGGCAGTTACGACAGCGGAACTGGTGTTGTTACTTTTACATCTGACGACGGTCTTGGGTTCTCAACTGGAGATCTTCGTGGTGAGTCTTCAGGCGGGTATGCTCCTGGTGGATCTGAGAATCAGTTTCTTCAGAAGAACAGTGCTACTGATTACGACACCAAGTGGAGCGCATATACTCTTCCAGCCGCAGATGGAAGTGAGGGGCAAGTATTAACTGCAGACGGCGCTGGCGCTGTTTCCTTCGCTTACCCAAGTACTATTTCAGAAAACGTAAAGAACGTTAGCGGCGGTGTGCTTTACAAGGGAACTCCTGTTCACGTAACTGGATCTGTTGGAAACCTCGCTGAGGTCATTGCAGCTGATGCTGCTACAAACTATCCAGCTCATTTCGTTCTCGACCAAGACTTAAACGATGATGGTGAGGGTTTGGGTATTGCTCTTGGTTTCATTAACAACGTGGACGTCCCTGACGCCTCCATCTACTCAGAGGGTCAGACAGTATACCTAGGCGCTTCTGGAGGCTGGGTAACTACGAAGCCTACTGGAACCAACGCTATTCAGAACCTTGGCATCATCATCAAGGTAAACACCAGTGGTAATAAGATATCTGGCATCATCATGGGTGCTGGCAGGGCCAACGACGTGCCCAACATCCCTACTGGCAACATATGGGCTGGTGATGCAAGTGGAGTGGCTACGGCTACAGATAAGCTATATGTAGATATCGCTAACTCAAGGGTCGGCATCGGCACTACTTCGCCACTTTATTCACTTCATATAGATGATGGGGTTGCAAATTCAAACACGCTGTTTGTAAACTCTTACAACAGGATAGGATGGTCAGGCGGCACGAATCAGTGGATAGTGGGGTGGAGTGGAAGGATGGCCTTTCAAAAGGGAGGTGGTGGAGAATGGGGTAGATTCTCTTACGCTGGTGATGTAAATAGATTTGTTATATCTAGAGCCCTTCACATTGGAGAAAACTCTGGAGACAATGGAGACGTTAGGTTTACTCGTCTCGCTGCGGGGAAGGTTGCTATAGGTAACAATGCTGATGATGCAAGCGGAACTCTTGTGGCTGGCAACGTCGGCGTCGGAACTACCGCCCCTACAGAGAAGCTTCATGTTGTTGGCAGGGCTAGAATTCTTGACTCAAACAGCAACACCCTCATAGGTAGTAGCTGGCCATCGCTGGCCACGCCAGTCAACAACGTAGGCATAGGAAATGAATCTCTCTTGAACATCACAAGTGGGTTTCTTAATATGGCAATAGGTTACAGAGCTCTTTACAATCTAACAACAGGCGGTAACAACGTAGCCATTGGACCATTGGCTGGTGAATCTGTAACGACAGGCTATAGCAATGTGATTATTGGGACGTCTTCTGGAGCCTCAATAACAACTCAGCAATACAATGTCGTTATAGGATATGAAGCTGGTCGATACGTAGTTCCTTCAGACTCAGATTCTCTCAACACTCTTGTGGGTACGAATGCTGGCGCTGGAGTTAATGGCCAGTCAACCTACACTGCCAACACAGCTATGGGCTATAGAGCCCTTCTTTCCTCCACTACTGGAAGCAGCAATACATCGATTGGTGCAGAATCTATGTATTATTCCTCGACAGCTACAGGCAACGCTGCCCTTGGACGTCGAGCGCTTCATTTCTTGAGCACTGGAAACAGCAACGTAGCGGTAGGATATTACGCAGCCCAGGGAACAAGTGGGTTTTCTACCTTCTCCAACACGGTAGCGGTGGGCTATGAATCACTTAAAGTCGTAAGCTCTGGGGCTTCTAATACAGCGGTGGGGTACCGCACAGGGTTTAACCTCACCACGGGTAATAATAATGTTCTTCTTGGGCGTGAGGCTGGTCTTGGAATTACCAGTACCAACAGCAATACCGCCGTGGGATACCAAGCAATGCTTCAGGGTAGCCCAGTTAATTCTGTCGCTATAGGATCTGGCGCCCTGAGGGGTGGCGCTTCGGCGACGCCTAGTAGATGCGTGGCTATTGGTTTGAACGCGCTTTACGCTGTTACAACTGCGCAAAAGAATGTTGCCGTTGGCTTCAACTCTCAGGGCGACATTACCACGGGTTCGCAAAACACAGCTATAGGCGACGAGTCTTTAGGGTCAGCTACCACCAGCGTTAACAACGTAGCAGTTGGATACGGGGCTCTCCAGGCTGGCGGCGATGGGGGTTACAACACTGTTGTTGGTTCTCAGTCCATGTGGGCTAACACTGGTGGACAAAACGTAATGGTTGGGTATAGAGCGGGATACGGGACTGGCTCAACAGCAACCACGGCATACTCAAACAACGTCGGTATTGGGTATCAAGCCGCAACTCAGTTGACCACGGGGTCTAGCAACGTAGCCGTCGGGCACGAAGCTGGGGAGCTGCTGACTACAGGAGGCAACAACGTGCTTATTGGATATCAAGCTGGAGGTCAGCTCACTACGGAAAGCAACAAGCTGTACATTGCCAACAGCAGCACGACGACTCCACTTATCTACGGTGAGTTCGATAACGAGATTGTTCGAGTCAACGGTGAGTTAAATTCCAGGCTAACAGGACAGTCACATGACAGCCTCCAAGTTGGAGGAGTCTTTAGATTTAAGCCTCTAGACGGGGCATCGTCAGTCCCATCATCAAATGCAGCTTCTGTATACATAAGTAGGGATGGATCAACGTCAACCGATGTTGTTGCGCTAAATGTGGGAGATAAGATAAAAATTAAAAGAAACGGGGGTGGCACGCCTACGTTCAATGTTGGTAGCAGTGGATTTATATACGAACAAGATTACAACGGCTCCACCGCAACAAACACGAACCCGTTCAATAATGGTGCTGGTATGGGTATTAGAAATACCAATAGTGGGTCTCCTGTTATTTTAGCCTTGTTAATTAATGGCACATTTGGAGCGTTAAACAGCGCTGGGTCAACGCTCAACATTGGCAACCCCAATGGCATGAATAACAACTGGGCGCAGGATCAACGGGTATTTTTTCAAAACACCAGTTTGTTTGGAGTTAGAAACGGCAACACCTCTAACTTTGGGAGTGAAGACGGCTGGATAATTAGGTCTCAATCTAATAACACAGATAGCGCAACTGATTACAGGCACGGGCTTCAACTTTCTAGCCCCCCAAACCTTGGGGTGAGCACAAGTGGAGGTCAGGTATACACAACAAACGGAAGCAATGTATTGGATGCAGATGCCTTGGGCCATGACATTCGAAGCTTTGTTGAGGTTGGGGATATCATATATATCTGTGATGCCAGCACAAACGTTCATTTTGTTACCACAAATACAATTTATAGGCACACTGTAACTGCTGTAGACCTTGTAAATGAGACAATTACTATAAACTCAAACTATGCAGGAACAACAGGAACTTCTTCTGCGTACTTAGAGAAAAACATCGTAACAGTTAGAAACTATAACGGTGATGTTATGACTCGTGTAAAGGGCACGGGAGAGTTTCAAATTGGAAGTGATGCTGCGGGGTATTTATTGCCTTCCACTGACGGCGCGTCAGGACAAGTGCTTTCTACGGACGGGTCTGGTACAGTCTCTTGGGCTGCTATGAGTGGTGGCGGTGCGTCCAACATGGTTCAAGACTTCAGGGCCCCGACCAATGTAGGTGAGTTTCAAGACGGAGCTCGTCTCATCGAGAACGCTTATGGCACGGCCCCTTCTGCTACGGCTGGAACGCTAGTTAACTTTGCTAATACCGCACCATCAGCTGTCGGAGCTCAATCAGATAGTACCGCTGCAACTGGCATGCTCACAGTTGTGACAGATGCCGCTAGTGGTGACGAGCTGCTTGTTGAAGGCGTGGTGAAGATGTCTTCTAACACGGGGTGGAGCACATCTAAAAAGGGCACGCCGCTATACATGAGCACGACAGCAGGGGCAGTAACCACTACTGCTCCATCCACGGCTGGAGAGTTTGTGAGGGTTGTTGGTCACGTTGTCGACGGAGCTAACAGCACTATTTACTTCAAACCTGACAATACTTGGCTTGAGCTATGAGTAAGATTATTGGAGTTGACACGTCTATTATTGACAACATCTCTGGTCTAGGTGCTGGAGGTGGGTCTCTATCGGATTTCGCCCTGGCCTCAGCAGACACGGGTATCCTAATGTGGGGTGGTGGTGGTGGTGCTCCTGAACCACTTGACTTCAAGGTTTCGGACGAAAACATTCTAGTGAGCCTTCTTCCCACAAAAGGGCAACTGACCACAGATTCAATCTCTAAGGGCAACTGGAAGTTCGGAACCTTTGGAGGGGCATACCTTACTGACTCTGGAGACCTTTACACTGCCTGGGGCAATGGCAGTTACGCAAGCTCAATAGGTCGAGCAGTAACAGCCTCTACCCCTAGAGATGAGTATCATTTAGCTGCGAGCAACGTAGCAAACTTTGCTATGGGCTATGGCACCGTCATGTATGTCAGCACTAGCGGCACCTTTCACTACAGCGGACCATCGGGCAATTCTGGAAACAGCGGAGGAACCAACGGGAACTACGGATTTGTACAACTCGGAACCGATACCGACTGGGTCTCTGTTCACGCTGACCCAAACATGTATCACTTTTCTTCGGTAGCTATTGCTGTTAAGGGGGCAAACGGCGGAAAGCTGTATGCCTTTGGAGGTAATAGCCAAGGCAAGACTGGTCAAGACACCACAAGCGGGAATACCATTTCATGGACTCTTATGAGTGACGGAACTAAAAGCGGTACTTTTGACGTGGAGGGCTGGACTCAAATTAGAATTGCTTCAGACTCGCCAGGAGCTATTGATAGCACAGGAAGACTCTGGAGATGGGGAGAAGGTTTTTACGGAGCGCTTGGAACTGGCAGTAGTACTGATATAAAGTACCCTCAACAGGTAGGTACAGACACGGACTGGGAGTATCTTGGCGCTATGCGTAACGTTCAACTTGCCATCAAGGGTGGCGAGATATGGTACTCCAGTTCAGGAAACTACGGAACCCCATGGGGGTATTCAGGAGCAACCTTTGATAGAACGTGGCGACAATACACCAGCACAGGCGGGCTGTGGGAAGAGATAGACACTACTGACAGTGAGGTTCAAAACTATCTTTGGACGGGAAAGTATAACGGAGCACACTGCATCTACGGAAGTGGTATTGCAGGCAGGGGTTCGTTCAACCTGCCTACAAATGCAGAGTTAACTGACAGTCAAAACGGAGTTGGTGGAACCTGGATGAGGCCTTTGTCTGACCTTGCTACACCTGTAGACTCAGGCTCCACTATAAACTGGGCGTACCCGTATGCTGCAAAAAATAACAGCAGCGCTGGATTCCTATTAGTTAGTGCATCATCATGATTAGAAGCGTAACAATTACATCTGAGTCTGAGCTCCAGGAAACCTGGACAGACGACAACTGCCCCAATATGTCTTGGAGCTTTCTTGAGTCAAGCATAGAAGATTGCCTTCAGGATGACGGAACATACGTAGCCACATACGAGACTCTTGAAATTCCCACGGGTGAGACTAAGTCATTCACTTACCTGACAAGCTCAGGTGAGGCAACTTATACCCTTCAGGCTGGCGAATACGGGGTAAAGCCTGATTGATTATATTTGCAACAAACATTCTGATATGCCTTTATACACATCTCAAACCTGGAACATCTCTGGTGAGCACACGTTTCAAATGGATGGATTTACACTCTTGAACCCAGCCATGACCGTAGAAAATATTCACATCGGTGCTAACGACTACGTCAACATCTCGCTTTCCGTAAAGGAAGACGGTGGCGTCTACCAACATAGAGCCCACCTCTCTTACACGAACGAATCTGGGGAGACCAACATCGATGCTATCGTAAACTCCGCTATGTCTGCTGAGTTCCCGACAGCTACGGTGACTCCACCTCTCGCCTAATAAAAACAATTTAAATACAATGGAAGAAAAAAACTACGTCATCCCCGCGTCCCTGCGTGACGCTTTGCTCGTCTACTTGTCTAGCCGCCCATGGTCGGAAGTCAACGAAGGCGTGACAGCTCTTCAAGATCTTCAAGAGGTCAAAGAGAAGTAATAGAAGATTAGACTAAAGATAAGGGGCCGTGAGCCCCTTTCTTTGTTTTATTATATTTGCACCATGAGCGATAGCAGAATAAAAAACATGCTGAAGAGGCATGGGCTTAGCGGCGTAAACAAAGCCAAGTCCACGCCCAAGCATCCGAAGAAGTCGCACATGGTACTGGCCAAAGAAGGGGATAGGGTGAAGCTTATTCGCTTTGGAGAAAAAGGAGCAGATACCGTAACAGAGTCGAACCCAACCCCAGCGAGACAGAAGAAGCGTGCAAGCTTCAAAGCTCGGCACGCCAAGAACATTGCTAAGGGCAAGATGAGTGCGGCGTACTGGGCGGATAAAGTAAAGTGGTAACATGAACGCAGTCAAGTACAACAAAGGTGGGAAGCTCAAGGTGAGCACGAAAAAT
>Ga0233415_10001105_pt1 | contig 12008 bp, 24 predicted proteins | sample Na_anoxic_12_MG_FD_188631 | JGI IMG/M metagenome (GOLD analysis project Ga0233415, IMG submission 188631) | Seawater microbial communities from Saanich Inlet, British Columbia, Canada - Na_anoxic_12_MG | ecosystem: Environmental > Aquatic > Marine > Inlet | place: Canada: British Columbia... | reverse complement strand
AGAAGGAAGCTATTGAAGTGACGTATAATGATGGTGGCACTGCAATGGTAGAGACCTATATTCGTTTAGCGACACCATCTACTGAAAAACATCGAATCGCATTTCATCAGCAGTTCGGTGGCAATATGGATAATATCAAGGCATCGACCAAATCATATATGATCGACTGTCTGAAATCGACTGCTCCACTTATGAGTTCATCGGAGAACCAGTCGGCTCGTAAAGCTGAATTTAAGCAGGTTGTTGAAGGTCAGCTTAAAAGCGGAACATATAAGATGCGTAAAGAGACCGTTAAGCTTACTGATGATACCGATGACACAGGTAATACTATTACAATCTTTAAGACTGAGGTTGTAACAGATGCAGATGGTATGCCTATCGTAGTTAGTTCATCACCCATTGTTGAAGATTTTGGTATGACGGTTGTTCAGTTCTCAGTAACAGGAACATCGTATGATCCTGATACACGTAAGCAATTCGCAGCTAAGAAAGCTTCATTCTTACTTACAGAGCAGGCTAAGGCCGATCGTGAGAAAGAGACTCAGGAACGTTTGATGGTTATCGAAAAGGGTCTTCGTGAAAAGGCTGAGGCAGAAGCTCTTGGTAATGTTGCTAAGATCAAAGCAGTTATCGAAGCAGAAAAAATTGCTGAGGTTGCTATTCAAACTAAAGTAGCGGCGGACACGGCAGCAAGTATGAAACTGTCAGTTGCAAAACTTGACAAAGAAACATTGCTTATGGCTGAGTCAGCGATTTTTGAGCAGGCACAGATTAAAGCACAAACTGCTGAAGAGCTTAAGAAAGCTATGATTCTTGCGGCTGAAGGTAAGAAAGAAGCTATTGAATTGTCAGGAGCTATTACTGAACTCGAAGAGTTTATGATTCGTGCCGAAGTTGACAAAGCAAGAGCAGTTGCAGAAGCGTTGGCTAAGGTCAAGGTTCCAACTACTATGATTATCGGTGGTGCTGAGAGTGGTGGCAATGCCGTTATGGAGAACCTAATTAACCTAAAGCTTATGGAAAGCACTGGTATTCTTGATAAGACCAATGTGAATAAGTCTGAGGTTCAGCGTACGATACAGCGTTAATAAATACACCCCATGACCTCCATGGGATATAAACCCCCTTGCTCTTAGAGTAGGGGGGTTTTTTTGTATTCCAGTAGAATAATTTTTTGTTTACATAGAGTAAGAGATAAACGAAAATGCCTTTTATGGAGAAATAAAAATGCTGAAAAAAGACATGCCTAATGGAGTAATTATTTATGAAGGTCCAAGTGTTATCGATGGAAAGCCTATCGTAGTAATTGCTAACAGTTTAAAGAGTAACAAGAACCGTAAAGTAGGAAATATGATACAGACATGGATTTTACGTTCTGATATCCATCCTAATGATGCTCTTAAAACAGGTGATGATTATAGTATATGTGGAGATTGTATACATAGAGGTGTATATAATGTAGCTACAGACACTGTAAAGGATAGGACTTGTTATGTAAATTTATACAAGCAAGGTGTATTTTCAGTTTATAATGCATATAAAAGAGGTTCTTATCCTGTTTGTGATATTAAGTATATGCAGCTCTTTAATGATCGTCATGTCAGAATTGGTTCTTATGGAGACCCCGCAGCAGTGCCTATACATGTATGGGAAACTATCACAAAATTTTGCAAGGATTATACAGGATATACTCACTCTTGGAGAACTTGTGATTCTATATATTCAAAGTTTTGTATGGCAAGTTGTGAAAGTGTTGATGATTATTATCTTGCTAATAAGATAGGTTATAGAACTTTTAGACTTATCAGTGACCCTAATGAAGCAAGGGACGAAAATGAAAAGCCTTGCCCTGCGCAGATAAATGATAAGGTCCATTGTGACAAGTGTAATTATTGTGATGGTTTCGATTGTACCCGTTCCAATTCTAATCGCAAAAAGTTAAATGTAACTGTAGTATTTCATGGAGCTGCAGGTCGTGATAAGGCATATTATAAGAAATTAGAATTGGTGGGTGCAGCTATTCCAGTAGGATAATTTTTTAGTTATGTAAAGTGTTAATACTTTTTCGGAGAAATAAAAAATGACTAAAAGAATGCCTATATGCTGGAAATGTGCCTCTAAGATCACAGAGGATAATGGAGATGGAAGTCTTGGATTAGTAGGTTGTAAAGAGAATAAAGACATAAAGAATTATCAGGACGCTGAGAAAATGTGTCCTGTAATTAATCCTAAAGTAGTTATTATTATCAGTGGTGGTTGTGCTACTATAGACCATAAACCTGATGATGTAACTGTAGAGATCAGGGATTATGATGTAGAGGGCATGTGGGACGAGGACGATGTATCTTGCAAAGTAGATGATGACGATGATCGTTATCAGGAAATGATTTTCCCCGCAGAGTAATTCCAGTAGAATATTTTTTTACTTGACTATAAAGTAAAAGCAAAGTATAATTGGAGAAATACAAATGTCTAATTCAACAATAATATTAAATCAGGAAGATGTTAAGAATCCTTTACATCCTTATCTGTGGTCTGGTTTTCTTGAGACATTAGGGGTATCACCTGATTCGACAGAAGTTTGTTTACAGTTATCGTCAATGGATGAAAATAAAAAAGCAACGGAGTAAAAAAAATGCCTACACAAACAATAACAGAGCATAAAAGGTGTATTTGCGTAGAGTTCGGAGATACTAACAATAACAAATTTTGGGAATACACGATTTATAGTGATGGTACTGCAACTTCGAATTGGGGTAGAGTAGGACGGTCTCCATCACCTAGATCATCCACTCCTGCTAAAGCCCATAAAAAGTGGGCAGAGAAAACTAACCCTAACAATAGGCCTGACAAACGCTACACCGAAGTCAAGGCAGTTGATACAGGAGCTAGCTCTGGTAGTAGTCGTGGCGCTTCGATCAAGAATGCAGAGCTACAGGACACAGCAAGAAAACAGATAAAATTTAAAAATCCTGTTGTTCAAAAACTTGTTGATTTTCTTGTTAAAGTCAATGCTCACCAGATCATGAAACAGTCTGGTGGTAAGATTACTTACGATGCAAGTTCAGCACAGTTTAAAACTCCTCTCGGAGTTATTGACCCCTCACAAGTATCAGATGCAAGAGATCTGTTAGTTGATATTTCTGATTTTGTAAGGAATAACGATTTTGGAAATAGACGATTTGCTAACACTCTTAACAAGTATCTTAGGTTAATTCCTCATGATGTAGGAATGACTAAGATTACTCCTGAGTTAATATTTCCTAATACTCAAACAGTTCTTGCAGAAAATGATCTGCTCGATGGTTTAGATAGTGCTTTCATAGATATAACTACTAAGCCGAAAAAAGGCAAGAAGAAAACAACAAAGAAAAAGACAGCACCGAAAGTCTTTGATGTTCAGTTGGAAATTGTGACAGATAAGAAAATTATATCTGATGTTAAACATAAATATCAATCGACTCGTAAGAGTATGCACACATCAAATAATCTGTCGGTTCAAACTGTTTATGCTGTTACTATCGGGCACATGAAAAAGGCGTTTGATGGTAAGGGCAAGAGCATGGATAATGTGTGGCAGTTGTGGCATGGCACTAAGGCAAGTAACTTACTTTCTATTATGAAGGGTGGGCTTATTATTCCGTCAAGTGGTGCGGGTCATGTAACAGGTCGAATGTATGGTGATGGTGTCTATTTCTCTGACATTAGCACTAAAGCATTAAACTATGCTACTAACTTTTGGGGTAGTGGTGGTGCTACCGATCGGACATTTATGTTCTTAGCAGATGTAGCTATGGGTAATTATCATATTGCTAAGAGTTCTTGGAGTGGTTATCCTAAGAGTGGTAGTGATAGCACTTGGGCTAAAGGTAGAGATAAGGGTGGACAACATTCAGGTGTTATCAATGATGAAATGATTGTATATAATCTGAATCAGTGCAATCTTGTTTATCTTGTTGAGTTTGTTCCACGTTCTCAGTATAGGAGTTAGAGGTAGGCGAATTCCAGTAGAATAATTTTTTAACCTCATAGGTTAGTGAAGTTAATAAAAATAATGTTTTAACGGAGAAATGAAAAATGTGTAGTTCAACGGTAACAAACACAATTGTTGAGATGCTTGACGAAATGCTCAAAGCTCTCAAAGTCTTTACTGCTTATGATGTGACTCTGGCAGCAAGGAATGTAACAAGTGACAACATCAAACATAATGATGTTCGTGGTATCATCGAAAACGAATTTGTCACTCAGCAGATGACAGGATATGACAGAGAGCTTTGCACTCTTGACTTGTCAAACAGCCCCGAAGCTCTTGTTTATTTTCCTGACACCAAATCAGCAAGTGACCATCCTCTCGTATTAGCAGCACCGAATCCAACTTCTATTCCCGTATCAGTTCCTACTTCGACCGTTGCGGTCGATATCGCAGATGATGAAGTTGCTACTACAGCAGCAGGAAGGGTTCAAATCCCTCGTAAGTTACTTGCAAATGTAACGACTTCGGCTGGTTCGTACGATATTCAAATTGGTAGTGAGACCAAGTATGCACAGGCAGATGCTCGTGGTGACGTTCGTGTATGTTTGAGACAGTATGGCATCAAAGATGACAAGGTACGTGTTACTGTTGATACTGACAATAACACTATCAATATCGAAACTGTTTAGTAGTTTCTATACTGTAGGGGTAGGTATTTAGCCATACCTATCCCTTTTTTTTATTCCAGTAGCAATACTTTTTAGTCAGGTAGAGTGTTAATAACTTTTCGGAGAAATAAAATGGGTTACACTCATCATTGGGAACAAGATAAAGAATTAGATGCGGACAAATTTAAAAAAGCTTCGGCAGATTGTAAGAAGCTTTGCAAAGGGTCAAGCATTCAGTTTGATTATGATGATAATAAACTCCCCATCTTTACAAGTGAACAGATAAGGTTTAATGGAATCGGTGAGGATGGTCATGAAACATTTTTTATTGATAGAGTTTGTACTAGATCTAATGGCGATGGCCAGGTCTATAATTTCTGTAAAACTAATGCGAAGCTCTATGACAGGTATGTAGTAGCTTGCCTTATCATTCTCAAGCATTACTTAGGAGATAGTATTGATGTATCAAGTGACGGGGACATAGATGATTGGAGTGAGGGTAGAGCATTATGTATTCAAGTCTTAGGTTATGGTGATAGTTTTAAATTGGACGGAGATAAATAAAATGAGCCAAGAAAAAACAATAGAATTACCTTGTTATGGCATAAAGGTATCTCTTACAGGAAATGGTGGAGGTAGTGTTACTTCTGATCTGCATGAATCACCTGAGTATGAAGCCGATGACTTCGATCCTGAGGATGCTCATGGTTGTTTTGATTATAACAATATGATGGAGGGGATAGAAGCCATGATATTAGGACATGCAATAGCAGGAATAGATATAACGACTCCTGCTTATATAGAGGGAATAGAATCAGCAGTTCAAGGTTGTGCTAATAATAGTTAATTCCAGGCGAATGATTTTTTGTTTGGGTAGAGTGTAATGCTAACCTATTCGGAGAAGAAATCATGCTAAGAGAAAAAATGTTTGTAGAGTATCCTATTGCTACATCACTTGAACAGGCTGTTCAATGGATGAAAGCAGGAAATCAATGTTGGCAGGAAATTAGTGATGATTGGCCTGAGTGTGGTGGGTTTGATGAAGTATCAGACCTATATGAGAACTTTCCCGATGGTATCGATGAAACAGATAATGTTCATCTTGTTACTAAGGTATCAGAGGAAGCGCCTCCATTCAAAGTAGGAGATTGGGTTGTGGCTTTGGAGGAACTTATATACTGCTGTGGACAGTCTGTCAATGATAAAATTGATAGGTTAACAGTCAATAAAGTTGATGGTATTCGAATAGATGAAGATGGTGGTCAGAGGTTATTTTTTGCTGACCATGCTGATAGATATGGTCCTTGGGATGCAGACCATTTTGTTTTTAATGTATGTAGTGATTAGGTATTTATTTCTCTGAGGGTTGGGCTTAGGCGGTCCAGCCCTATTTTTATTCCAGTAGAATAAATTTTTAATAAGGTAGAGTATGAGTCAAAGAGAAGAAAATTATCAAAATAATTTAAAGCCATATAAGAATGGAAGAGAATTAGACGGAATTGATTTAGACATATTAAAAATTCTTGTTGATGCTAAATTTGCTATTTCTGATATCCACCAAAAAATGAAGAGTATGGAGCAAATAGAGAGAACTCAACAACTACAAAGTGATATAAATATTCTTCTTCATATATGGAAGAAAAAAGATGGAAATATATAATTTTGGAGTATAAATGATTTCATTTGAATATTTATCTTTAATATTTGCTTTCACAGGTATAGTGATAAGCATATTAGGGATTTTTGGATATTGGGAATATAAGAAATGTGATTATATAATGCTATGTCACATAGCTTATCCTATGGCTGTTTTCTGTGTAATATTTTATATGTTGTCTATTTTATAATAATTTTGGAGAATAAAATGGCTAAAAGAATGAGTAGGAAAAAAAGACAAAATCGAACTCATTTATGTAGAAAATGCAGAACTAATTTAAGTGATTGGAAAGAAGAAAGGATAGGATAATATGGAACTATTTAATATTAAAGATAGTCTATCTAATGTCCCTAAAAAATATAAAAGAGTATATGAGTGGGATGGTAGAGTATTTACAACAAAAGAATCAGCAAATCAAGCTTCATTAAAAGATAGAGTGCAAGGTGGATGTAATGTTATTGTAGAATATATAAGAGATAGAAAAAAAGCAAAAGAATATAACTATGCTGGGGAATGGTATGAGGGAGAGCATTGGGGAAGTTTGTAATTTCCAGACATTTAGTTTTCTTACACCGAATAGTGTTAATAATATTTGGAGAATAAAATGGCTAAGAGAAAAAAATGCAAACATCCTATGTCGGAATTCTATACTTATGAGGATGAAGTGCCTAAAGATGTACGTGTATCGACTACTGAGGATTGTGAGAATTGTGATGGTATGACTAATGGAGATGATGAGCAGTGTTGTGATGACGTAAGGTACTGTCTTATCACGAAAACTCAGCCACAAAAAGAATGTTTTAATCATTGTCCTAAATGTAATGCAACTGATCCTGATATTGATTGGGAGGACAAAGATTGGGGTGGTAGTTGTGCATGGCAAAATGCCACTTGTAAGAAATGTGGTTGTGAATTTTCAGAAGTATATCAGTACGGATTTACAGAAAAAGATAGACATAACAAATGATTCCAGTAGAATAAATTTTTAGAGAGATAGAATATGTTTATAATATTAAGAAAAATAAGATGCTATTTTAGTTCAAGAAATAATAGCCAAAGATCAGAAATTCTTAAGACTATAACAGAGACTCTTCATGGTAGCACTTTGGATAATTATGGTATTGTTATATCTAATTTAGTTAAAGATATACTTATCAATGACACTGAGTTTCGTCAGTCAGTATTAACTGATAATCATGTAAAAATGTTAAAAGAAGCACTATCAGAATCAGTAGATAACGCTTTCAAACAAATGATTCCAGTAGAATAAATTTTTAATGGAGTAGTATATGAAGATAAAAGAAATAAAATCTAAATGTGATAAGTTTTGTGATTGGTGTATTGAGAGTGAGAAATTGCATGTAGTAATGGTACGGATATTCTGTATCGCAGTAGGTTTTACAGTTGTTTCTTGGGCTATTAACGCTATTTCGATATTATAATTGGAGTAAAAATGAAACATGGGATACTAAGAGTAGTAGAGGGTGATGTAACTAATCCTCAAAGGACAGCACCGAATGATATAGTAGTTATCCCTCATTGCTGTAATAATAAGGGTGTCATGGGAGCAGGAGTAGCTCTTGCTTTAAGAAAGAAATGGGGAAAAGTTTATAAAGTATATAAAGAAATGGAAGCACAATCTCCTAGTGGTCTTAAAAATAGATTAGGAGATATCTGTTATGCTAAAGTTAAATATATACCCAATACTACTAAAGCTACAATAGTAGTAATTAACATGATAGGGCAAGATGGTGTAGTATCAGCAGATAATCTTAAACATGTTAAATATCTAGCTCTTAGTAGTGCCATGAAAAAAGTATTTTATTATGTTGAACTAATAAAGAGTCAAACTTCTAAACCTGTTGTCATTCATTGCCCTAAGTTTGGTAGTGATTTAGCAGGTGGGAATTTCGAGTTCATCTTAGAGCTTATTAGAGAAATATGGATAGAGAACGGTATAGATGTAGTTGTCTATGAGTTTGTTGCACCGAATATGAGAGATCGGAAAAAGAAAGATTTATGGAGAACTGACATTACGATTTGGACAGATGAAGATCCCTATAAATCTTATCCTAGTGTCGAAACTCTTGTAAGAGAGTCTATTAGTGGTGCTGCTTATTCTGATGGTAGACATGCTACTTTTGTAGAAGATATTTATCTTAATGCCCCTGATGGTTTGTTTGATGGTCTTGATAATTTCTTTTTTGACCCTCGTGAGGATGATGAATTTGAAACTTTTTAATTACCTAAAAAAGAGTAAAGTATTTTATATCTTTTGTATTATCGTTATTATCAATATAGGGTATGGATTATGTGAGAAATTTGCCACAGGATCATTTTTCCCTACCATTGAATTTGTGGACACTTATCCACAGATAGTTAATGACACTTTCAAAAGGGCAAGACCTAATGACGAACATTGTCCAGATATACTTTATAATGCGGTATATCTTCCTAAAGGAAAACAGATTTATGTAGCTAGTCCTTTTAAGAAAAAGAGGCTTATAGCTCATGAGTTATGTCATTGGTTTGTTTACACTTATCATCTACCAAAAAATACAAATAGTTTTATTGACCGTTATTTAACTGTGGACACTTCTGCTGAAAGTTTAGCATTCCAGGCGAATAGTTTTTTAATTAGGTAAAGTGTAAATACTAACTTATTTGGAGGAACAAAATGAAATCTCAAACTGTTATGTCAATCGGTATCATGTTATGTATTATAGCAATATGGAGTGCAAGTGCTTCTATTTGGTTCTTTAAACAAGGAGATGAAATACTTGTTCAAGCTAAGTCTATTCATGATGAAGCAGAAGAGCTTAACACAGCAACTATAGAAATATATAATATGGATATAGCTCAAATTGCTCAAAAAGAAAAGAATGGACAAGATGCTATAAAAATAGATGCAGCAGCAAATGAGATATTAAAAAATATAACAGATGTTTTTGATGGGAAATATAATCAAGCTATTGGAGATAGAACATCTGAAAGATTATTATCTTATATAGAAAGAATAAAAGCAGAAGAAGGATTAACAGGTCTTGAACAAAGATATTATATCTCAGTAGCTCATAAGATATATGAAGAAGCTTATAGCTATGGATATAATGATATTATGGAGATAGTATTAACTAAAGTATTACCTAAAGAAAATCCAGGCGAATAAAAGAAATAGCAGTTCGGCCTGCCAGCCTATGAACTACAAAATGCTAACCTAAATGTGGAGATTGTACGATGGCTAATATCTGTAGTAACTGGATAGAAATCCAGGGGGACGAATCAGACATTAAAAAATTCTTTGAGTTAGTTGGCAAAGAGTTCGACTGTAACAAAGTCATTCCTTGTGAAGACAAAGATATCCGAGACAAGTGGGGAAGTTCTCCAGCATTCGATTCTGATTGTGACTATGAAGATGGGGAGTGTTGGGCTAATTGGTATTTCTGGACTAAGTGGAATCCCCCTGCTCTTATTTACAAAAAGCTCGTAGAGTTATTCCCTTATGTATCTATTGTTTGGAGATATGAAGAGCCAGGAAATGGGTTGTTTGGTTATCTTAATGATAGCGAGGAAGAGCAAGTAATTAAGATCTGGACTTATGAAGAGTATGTTATTCTAGAAGATAACAAACTAGATGGAGGAGAGGCAGATATATTTCTTTTTTCTCGGCCAAAAATATGTACTAAAAAGGTAGAAGAAAGAGTGAAATATTGGTGCAAGAGATTGGACTTAGAAGAGAAAGATGTTGAGAGAAGTTTGGATAGTTGGAACATATGTGGTCATGATAAGGATATGAAAGAGGATATAGAAGTAACAATAAAGATAGAACTTAGAGAAGTCATTCCAGGCGAATGATTTTTTAATTGTGTAGAGTGTAAGGAAGTATGGTAAGTAAACAAGGCATATAAAGTTGAAAGCCATGGGTAGTAAGAGTCCAGTGAAAAGGCATGAGCCGAGTAACACTGAGAACTCGTACCCCAGATCGCGAGAGTTGCCTGTAGGGAAGCATGAACTCGAGATAACATGTGGAACTGCATCCGATAGAAAGCGGAGAGCTACCCCCTTACTTTGTTAATTCCAGTAGAATAAATTTTTGATTGGGTAGACTATGAAGAAATGTAAATGTGGATGTGAAAAATTCTATGCTCATCAGGTATGTAGGGTAGATATTGTAGTAGATGGAGACAATAGCTTCTTAGATAATCTTATATCTGATAAGGAGTTAGGAGATTCTGTTTATGACTCAGGAACTCCTTATGGACCTTATACTTGCACCGAATGTGGAACAGTATACTCAGAACTTGAGGATATTCCTGATAGTTGATATTATTTTCGGAGAAATAAAATGACTACACCGAGTGACAAAGATCAAAGAGAACATATTCAAGAAGCTGATGCTCTGACTTATGAGCAGTTAAAAGCTCGTCTTGCTGATATGGATGAGTCACAGCTAAAATCGACTGTTACTGTATATAATTCTTATACAGATGAATATGAACCTGTTACAAGTTGTGAATATTCAGAAGAGGACGATGTTCTTGATGCTTTTCATCCATTTCTGATCATTCAGGGTTAATTCCAGGCGAATAATTTTTTAGTGAGGTAGAATATGGCATTCAAATATAATATATCAAAAGTAGAAGATTTGTTAGAAAGTTATATCAATCTTATTAAGAATGAAGTTCCTTATAAGATGTATCTAACAGGTGGTGGAGATTGTCCCTATATTAACATAGAAGTTGTTATATCTAAACGCAACTATTTAGAATTTGGTATCGGGGATGATGATAATGTTGAAGGTACTGGAGGGAAACTCTATTTTAGTAAGCAAGACCTTGATACTTATGAAACTACAGAAGAAATTCTTGAGAAGAAGAAAACTAAAAAAGCAGTAAAAGAATTTATGCTGAGAATAATTAAGAGGGAGATAAATGAAAGTTACAGATAAATATATTAAACCTGAGAGTATCGAAGAACTCAAACAGATTGTATCTGAACAGGATGGAAGACAGATAGATGGTTTTATAGGGCTTGGATGTTGCAGAAGCAGTAAGACGATCTGGGTAGAAGAAACTCCTACGGGTCAATTCAGGTTCGGAGTATTTAATGATATAGATGGCTCATATCAGAGTTTATCAGTAAATACTATTAAGACAAGAAGTAACATAGGTGAAGCAGTCGAAAATGGAGCTTTTTGGTTCTGGAATACTAATTAGTGAGGTAGAATATGGCATGTGAATGTGGAAATAATCAATTTTATGCTCATCAAGTATGTAGGATGGATGTAATAGTAGATGGGCATAATGAATGGCAATCTAACACTCCTGATGACCAATCAGCTTGTTATGACTCAGATACTCCTTATGGTCCATATAGATGCACTAAATGTGGTAAGGAATTTTCGGATATTCCAGGCGAATAATTTTTTATTCTGTTAGAATGTTAATGAATTTTTTGGAGAAATGAAATGCCGAATAAACATAAGAAAATAACAACTGGTTTTGTTATACAAGACTATATAGCACTTCCTAATGGAACTTTGGTATGTCAAAATCAATCATTTATAGCAGGTGATGTTGATTATGAAGATGAAGATGGCAACCCTATTGAAGTTGATACGTTAAAAGAAGTGTATTGTCCTTTTGAAATGAAAAAGCCAAAACATATATCTGGAGTAGAGTAATGATGAAATTTAGTATTACTAGAGTTA
>Ga0233415_10001104_pt1 | contig 12014 bp, 10 predicted proteins | sample Na_anoxic_12_MG_FD_188631 | JGI IMG/M metagenome (GOLD analysis project Ga0233415, IMG submission 188631) | Seawater microbial communities from Saanich Inlet, British Columbia, Canada - Na_anoxic_12_MG | ecosystem: Environmental > Aquatic > Marine > Inlet | place: Canada: British Columbia... | reverse complement strand
TTTAGGAGTAGAAAGTAAAACTTCAGACTTTTCATTAAAGTCTAAAATAGTATGGATTCCATAGGATTCTTTCACATAATAAACTTCATCACCTATTTTAATTTCTTCTTTACTCATCTTTGTTTTGGTTTATGTTAATAGTATTGTAAATTATTTTAATACGTTACAAAATTGTATCATTTTTTTCAATCCATCTACCAATGTAATAATATTGTTCACTGATATGTTTCTCGTATAGTTTTGAATGTGCATATCTATGTCCATTTTCATTTACAAAGTTTTTAAATAAATCTTTTATACTTTTTTTATTAATATATTTTTTAGCAATTAAATTATAATAACTTTGCACTCCATGTTTTGTTGAATTAAATTTCATAGTTGTAATTCCTAATGTATTCCACTCTCCTATATTGTAAGGGTTATTTTTTGGGCTTCTACCTTTTAATCCCATACCACTTTCCCATTGTGCTTGTGAAAGTGCCAACTCTAAAGGTACGATTATCCCGGTTGAGTCATAAGTGTTTTTTGCACATTCTTTTAAAAGCTTACCAGACAAAGGTGTTCCTTTAAATCTTTCTCTATCTAAATAAAGTTGAGCTTTTGTTTCATATCTTTTAAAAAATGTTTGAATTGTATCTAATTTTTTTGGATATATTTTCTTTATATTAGAATTTAATATAACCATATTAGATTTTTGTGTTTTTATTTCTGGGTACTTTTGTTCTTTATTAATCATTGACACTAAAAAGGTTGCCATTATTAAAGTTACAAAAGTAATGTTTATTGTTTTTTTCATATTAATAGTATTGTAAATTATTTTAATACGTTACAAAATTTAAAAACCCCTCTCCCTTATTATAGGGAGAGAGATTTTTATGTTTCGAGACAAAGTGAAACATTTTTATTTTAAAATTTGAAGAATTAATTTTAGTAAATCTTTTTTCATAATTTCCAAACCCTTATCTCTATCACTATCTTTCTTATCGTAATCACTAAAATTCCAACTGTAAGATACATCTACTTCACTCCACAAATAGTGAATAGCTGGGTGTGTTTTGCTTATTGCTTCTTGTTGTTGTTCTAAAATTTCAGCAGTTAAATAACCATCAAACTTTTTCATTTTAAATTCATCTTTTATTATGTTTGCTAAACTTGTTAAGGTGTTTCTATTATGAAAATTGTCATCTGCTATTTTTACATATTTATTTTCTTTTAATGAAGGGTTATCTTTTATGGAATAACTTTTAACTTTGTTTTTATCTACTACTTTGTAATTGTTTAAATTAAAATTTGCTAATTTTAAATATGCTTTACCCATTTTAGTATTATACTTTTTATAATCTGAACTATCGACATTCAAGCTTGTAAGATTATTAAAATAATCCTCTTTTATTTTAGCTCTCAAATATTGTCTAATTTCTTTTTCTTTTAAAAGGGCTTTAATAGTATTATTTATATTTTGGTTTGACTTTAAATTTTTAGTAATATCAACATTTTTTACTGCGATAATTCGATAGTCTAAAGTTTTAAGAAAAGATAATAAATGTTGAATTTTAATATCCTCGTATTCTTCTGACAATTCGCCATCAAATACGCTATCGTAATTTATGCTTACTAAATCTAAATCTTTTAAATCTTTATAACCTTTAATGTTTAAGAATATAGTTTTATCAAACTCTCCCTCTACACAAGAAATTTCATTTGTAACTTTATTATATTTAAAAGATTCTTTATTCCAACCACTATATAAACCCAACTCTCTTGCATATAGTGTTCGTATATCTCTTTCTTGTTTAGTTTTATTTTTAGAACTAGTATAGTTTCTTTTTATTTTAGTTTCTATTACATCTGAATATTTAGTTACTTTTATGCCAGCTTCTTTTAGGAGTTTTAATCCTTTTTTCATTTCTTCACTATCGTAATCATTACAGCCCACGAAAAGAATAGACTTATTTTCTTGTCTTAATGTTTCGCTTTTTTTGTAATTCATTCTTTCGTAAGTTGGTTTAATAATTATATTCCAACTTTTCATATCTGAAACGGATATGGATGAAATTCCTAATTCTGCAATTTTATTTTTCTTAACACATCTAACTTGCAAAGTATTATATAATAGGTGAATATTTGTTGACTTAGTACCAAACAAACTTGCATAGGTAGTTGGTAAATCTTTTATTGATTCTATATTTTCGTGAAACTTTAAAGAATTTAGATAATTTGTTGCAGGATTATTGTCTGTTTGTTTTTTTATACTGTTTAAAAACGAAACTTTATCTAATTTTGTTTTTTGTTTTTTAAACATTTCCTCTCCCTTTAAAAGGATTTCTTTTTCCATTTTCAAAATTCTTTCAAGAATTAAATTTAAATTATCATCTAATTCTTCAATTTCCTCTCTACTTGCAGAAAGTGTTAACTCTCCCGTTTTAAACTCTAAAATAGGATGGGTACGTTTTGATACATAACTATATCTAGTAATTGCTTCGTAAGTTAATGTATCAGTATAAGGAACTCCAGGATTTTCATAAGGTATTCCATCTACTAATATAAAAAATTCTTGGTGTGAAATTTCTTTAAATTTTTGTGTTAAATTCCCCCAGCCTGAATTTAGAACTTTCCAATTATCTCCTTTAAACAATTCTTTATATTTTACATCAGTAGAAGATGCAAAACCTTTATAGTTTGGTCTAACATCCCAAAAGCAAGTAGAAGTAAAAATTTCTTTTTCAAAACTTTCTCTATCATCTGAATTTATTGGAACAATGATTTTAGTACCTAATTTTTCTTCACTTTCTTTTTCAGAAATTAAGATTAATTGTGAACTTTCTACTCCATTCTCTGTTAGAATAATAGCTTGATATATGTATTTTTTTATACTACCTTGAAATTCTGTTACAGTTTCTATAATAAACTCATTATTGTAAGCAAAAGGTGTTTTTGCACCAATACCAAACCCGCCAGTTTGATTATTGCTATCTCTTTTTGTTGAGCTACCATATTTTAAAAATACATTTTCTATTCTGTCTGGGTTTATTCCTATTCCACTATCTCCAAAAGAGACAAATAGCTTTTCTTCGTCTAGCAAAGAACATCCAGCACCTATCTCTATATTTATTGGAATTAACTCTCTCCCTGCCTCTCTATTTGCATCTCTACAATTAGAAGATACCTCTCTACATACTGCACCTATTTTGTTTTTGTATAGTCTATCTCTTAGAATACTAACTATCATTTGATTGCTTGTATCTATGCTAAACTCTCTCTTTTCATTAACTCCTAATGTGTTAGAGTTATCTTTAGTTTGTTTTAATTTCATTTTGTCTCTTTTTTTATATTATATTAATAGTATTGTATTTTTTTTTAAAACGTTACATTTTTACTAAATTATTTATTTTTTTTATTAAATAAATCAAAAGAAATATCAAATAATTTCTCATTTTTTATTTTCATTATAGGTTTCAATTCTCCCTCTAACTTTGTATCAATTATTTTAAATCTTGAAACATTGATTGAACTATTTGTAAAGGAAGAAATATCAAAAGGGTTAATTAGTATTAGTGTATTTGTGTCTATCTCATTTAAAGAAACGGAATATAATTGTGAATTATCGTGAGTAATTACATTTTCATTTACTCCAATAGGATAACCTATAACTTTATTTTTATCTTTTATTGAAATTCCACTTATATTTGAATGTAGTATTAAATTACCTTCTTCTGTTAATATGATTTTATTTAATTTTTTAAACAAATCAATTCCTTTGTTAGAAATTTGTGTTTTATAAGATAATTTATTTACAAGTTTCAATAAAGGCTTTGGCTCTATATTCATACCCATTAATTCTACTGACTTTCTAATTATCAATTTTGAATAAACAACTTTTTCTTCATTTGATTTTTTATATAAAAAACCATTTTTAATAACAAAAAACTCTTTTAAGTATTCATCTAAATTATTTTCAAGTGAAGTGAATATATTTTCAATTTTATTTACTTCATCATTTCTAATAAAGTTTAATACCATATCAAAAACTTCTGGCGATACATTTTTTGATATTGTTTCTCTTTTGCCATTGATAAAAACTATTATTTTATCTCCTACCCTTATTGCTTTTACGTCTTTCATTTTGTCTCTTTATACTAATAGTATTGTAATTATTTTTAATACGTTACAAAAATTGAAAACTTTTTTATCATTTTTTACTTATGTTAATAGTATTGTCATTATTTTTAATACGTTACAAAATTGAAAATTTTTTAAATAAAGATTTTCTTCCTGCTGGTCCAGCGGGTCCAGCGGGTCCTAACTTATTTTAAAAGCATAGGTATACGATATTTACAACGTATTTTTGGAAAAAAAATTACAAATATTTCCAAAAATAATATAGTTTTTTCGTATACCTATGTTTTTGAATTTTTCTGGTGGCGATGAGACCAGGAAGTTTGTAGTGAAATAAAAGTATATGCAAAAAAAAAGACAACCCCTAAAGGTTGTCTCTATAATTGCATTTGAATTAGCAGTAATTATTCTTTTTATATTTTGTTAAAAATTTCTATATAATTTTCAACCCCTTTTTGAAAGTTTGGACTTTTTTTATTAAAACTATTTCCATAAGTATTTTTTTCACTTTGTACTTCTACGATAAAAGAAAGCATTAAATTATTTTCTATAAATTTATTATATGTTTTTATACTATTGTTAAATTTAATACCTAAATCTATTTTGTTTTTTTCAATAAATTCATTTGTTAATTTTGTTTTAGAAAGTAAATCAATTAACTTTAACAATCTATCATCTTTATTAGATTTGTCGTGAATAGAAGTTTTTAAATCTTTTAATTCTTTAAAAGAACTTTTAACTTTTGTTGGCATTTTAATTTTGCTTAATATACTTAAATCTAAATTAAGATTTTTTATTAATGTATATTTTAAAGCAGATTTTAAAATTTCTCCACTCTCTCCCTCCAAAACTTCTACAAGTGTCTCTTGCATAGATTTTATATTTCCTTTTTCAAAATAAGAAGTTTTAGATTTTTCACTAATTCCTAACACTAAAACTCCAAGATTTGCTAACAACTTTCTAATTGCGTCTTGTTCTTGTGTCATACCGGGCGTTGTGTTCCAAGCATTACCTCTGCCGTCATTAAAGTCTGAAAGTGTTGGAAGTGTAAAACAAGCTACTTTTGTTGTTTGTGAAAATATTTTATCAGAATTACATAAATTATTTAATTCAGATTTTAAATTCACAAATTCATTATTTTTTTTATCAAACTTTAAGGACAACCCAACCCAATCGTTATTGCGGTAATTTTGTGTTTTTTCTCTATATCTAACTTTAACAGAAATTATATCAGTTATATTTCTACCCGTTGATTTTTCTTTTCTTAATTTTTCAACTTCTGAATAAAGTTTCGTTTCAATTCCTAATAATTTAAGAATTTCATCTTCTTTTTCTCTTATTTCATTAAATTTTTCTTCTCTCCCTTTTCCCATTCCTACAAGGTGATAATCAGCAACATCATCAACTTGTAAGCCATTAACAATAATATAACCCTCTGAATGAATTTGTTTTAGCATAGCATTTCTTGTTGGTTCTGCCTTTGCTAAATCCATATAGTAAAAAGGTTTTTTCCATACCGAACTTCCTATGTCATTATATCCCAAATCATAACTTTTTTTCATACGACCATTCACAATAGAATAATTATTTAGATTATATGTTACAGGACTAAATCTTGATATAGATTTTACTCCATTAAATTCTCTATAAATTGTATCATTATTATAATCTAAAATAGAAGATATTTTGCCTAAAACATTGATATAATCAACACTAAAACCATTAATACTTTCTTCTTGTAATGACATTTGCCCATAATAATAACGACTTTGTGCATTATGTATTAAGTTACCAACTTTACACGCTTCAACATAAGAAGTGGCACTATTTAAAAACTTTTCTATATCATCTTCTCCCTCTTTAAGAAAGATTTTTGCTTTCTTTTCAAATTCCTTAAAGTTATCTTTAATGTATTCCACATCTTCTCTACTTCCAGAAACGCTAACCTCTCCCGTATTATATTTAAAAACTACTTTAGTAGTATCTCCTATTTTTTTAGAAATGGAATTTAATGTAACTAATTCTTCTAATTTATCTTTTTCTAATTTGTAAGGTATTTCATCTATTAAAGCAATAAAACTTTGAGTACCAAACATAGTAAAATTTTCTCTACTATCATATTTGTCTTTTAATACAATATAATCTTTCGTTTCTTTTAGTACACTAATTGTTGTTTTTTCTGTAAAACCTTTTAAAATAGGTTTTACTTTCCACAAACAAGTAGCATAAATTAATTCTTTTTCAAATCTAATTCTATCTTCTTCTTTAATAGGAACACAAACTTTTGTACCCGTTTGTTCACTTGTAACTTCACTACCTACCAACATCATTCTTGAAACCTCACTTTTCCCATCGCTTGTTATTATAGCTTGATATTCATATTTTGTTCTAACTCCTTTTTCTTCAACAATAGTAATGATTAAAAATTCGTTAGAATAAGCAAAAGGTGTTTTTGCGCCAATACCAAAACCTCCCGTATATTTGTCGCTATCTCTCTTTGTTGAGCCACCATATTTTAGAAATATATTTTCCATTCTATCTGGACTTATTCCTACTCCATTGTCTTGAAAGGTAATATATATTTCTTCATCAGAAAGTAAACTAACTAAATTTGAAGTTATATCTACTATTACGGGTACATTCTCTCTCCCTGCCTCTCTATTAGCGTCTCTTGAATTAGATACAACCTCTCTACATACTGCGCCTATTTTGTTTTTATACATTTTATCTCGCAATAATTTGATAATCATTGTATCGTTTGTGTCTACGCTAAAAGTTTTACTTTCAACCCCTAAACTTTCGTACTCTTTAATTCCCGTTTTTAATTTCATTTTTTTATGTTTTATTGATTATATTAATAGTATTGTAAATTATTTTAAAACGTTACAAAATTATAGATTATTTTTTTCATATTTAAAAAACTCTTTAACTCCAAAAGAAAGTAAGTTTTGTTTATTTTCTATTTTTTTTGAACTTATATATATATTGCCACCAACTTGTATATTCTCCCCTACAATAACTTTTTTGCTTTTAACAATTAAGTTTCCACCTATTAAAATATCTCCCTCTAAAACAACTTTTTTTTCTAAACATAAAGTTAAGTTAGAATAAAAAGAAACATTTTTATCAATAACAATTTCATTGTCAGAATTAATTTCTAATTCTTGTAAATAAATATCTCCCTCTCTAAAGGGTGTTAAACCAAATTTTAACTTAAATTCAAAAGGTAAAAAGCCATTATTTATTTCATCAATTTCTTCTACAAGTGAAAAAGAATTTTGTATTGAATTAAAAAATTGTGTATCAGTTACCCCTTTAAAGTTATATTTTTTCAATAATTGAACAAAGTATTTAGTATAAGTTACATTAGGAACTCCATTTGCAGTACCTTTAAATTCAAATATGTTTCCTATGTTATTATCTTTATCAATTCTTGCTTCAATAGTTATATGTGGTTTGTTAAATTTATCTCTTAAAGAAAAGGCAACACTATTTCCATTTGAAATTCTTGTACTATGTGAACTACCACCAATACAATGTCCCATAAAACTACCTTCTTCTTTACAGTCTTTTTTTGTTAATAATTGTACCCACTTATACTCTCCACAATCTAATATAACATTTGTATTTTTTAATCCGTTAGAATTAGGTATAAATAAAGATTTTTGAAATTCTTTTGCTTGTTTTAAAGCACTAAAAAAGTCAAATTCTTTTAAATTTATATCTTGTATTTCTTTTTTCCAATCTAAAACTAATTCAATATCATTATTAATTTTATCATCTTTTATTATGTTAGGATATTTTAAAACTTGATTACCTAACCAAACAGAATATTTTTTGCTTTTATCGTAACAAAATTGAGCATTTTCATTTGATAAACCAATTTTGTTTATCAATATGTTCATTTTTTTGTCTGTATATAAATTCTCTTTCATACTAATAGTATTGTAATTATTTTTAATACGTTACAAATTTGAAAACTTTTTTAATAACGAACATTAATTAATTATATAACAATATATTGTAATTGTTTTTAATACGTTACAAATTTGAAAACTTTTTTCATCTATTAAATTTGTTGGTGTTCCTCTATTATATATTGTGGATATAACCAGCTCGATGAACAGGTGAACCAGCTCGAGCTAAAAAAACTTCAACATATAAGGTATACGATATTTTTATTATATTTTTGGAAAAAAAAGAATAAAATTTTCCAAGAATAATATAGTTTTTTCGTATACCTATGTTTTCAAAAATAGGATTAGGGCCGCAGCCCAGGAAGCATCACCAGGACCAGGAGAGTGGACCAGTAAAAAATTATCTTCAGTAGAACAAAAAAAAACTCTGTAACCCTTGTGTTTGTTGAGTTTCTTACTTATGTTTGTTTTATGAAAAATAATATTGAAAAATTAAACGACAGAACTTATACTGATAAAATTAGGGCCCGATTGACTATGGCATATATACAAATGATAGTTCTTATGTTATTTGTTCTATTTGAATTGTATCAAGACTCTAAAATTACTATGTTTTATCTTTGGTGTGGAATTATTTTGTTTGATGTGTATAAATTAGTCGAACACTTAAGCCAAAAAAGACCAACAAATTAATGTCAGTCTTTTTAATTGGATATTAAATAAATTAAGCTTATACCAAATTCATAATATGATTTAAAAGCTTTTTATCTTTTTCTATTTTCTTTTCAGGCAACTCTTTCAAGTTAGTATTATATATACCAAAGTTAAGAGCATTATATAGGGTGAACAAATTCTTATTACAACCTGGACTTTTAACAAGTTCACCATATTCATTATGATACTCCAACCCAGCAGAAACTTCTAAATCATATCTATCTTCTGCAGAAGATATTATCTTTTTAGATAAACCAACCTTTTCACCAATAGAACTTATTTTTCTTTTTGTGATTTTTACTTTAGAAAGTTCTTCAAACTTATCAATGTCACTATCGCAATTATCTATAAAAGATTTTGCTTTACGAATAATATTAATTATACGTTCTTGAGTATCATACTTACTTGCATCATCAGAAGTAGAATGTTTGAATGCACTACTCTTTATCTCTCCCTCAGGTCTAGTTAAACCATTTGAACATATAAGCCTATAAAAACCCATTTCATGTCTCATTATTGTTCCGCCATCATAAGAATTCCATATACTTATTTTAGGAAAAACACCTTTAACATCACCAACGTCTTTTCTTTGTTTAATTATATAATCAACATAAAATTTTGAATTGTTGATAACTCTAACATTTCTAGTATAATCAATTTTCTTTTCTTTAAAATATTGTTCTATTGGTTTTAGCATAACTTTATTAGGAACTAAACTATATCTACTAGAACAAAAATTTAATATTTTATTATTTTCATCAACAATAGCATGGTCAAACCCTGGCGGGAATGAGTGCTTAGGGAGAATAGTTGATAGCTTTACTTTCTTAACAGTCTTAAATAACTCTTTATCACCTACAAACATAATTTATATTTTTATTAGATTTAACAATATATTTACAAAATTATTCATATCATCTTTATTTGCACTTCTTTCAAATGTATCATTAGGAGAATGACACAATCCCCAAGTACCACAATAACCTCTTTCTTTTGCTGTATTCATTTCTGAAAGGGGGAGAGTTCCAATACAACAAGCGGGTAGTCCATTTCTTGAAGCGTTTACACTTTCATTATATGGTGTTCTAACCATTTCAAGAGTTTTGTCTCCTATATTATCTCTTAAATTTGTATACATTAAAGATTCATTATCAGTACCAGTAATCCAAAATTCATCTCCACAAGCTGTAAGCTCTAAAGCATACATACTAGATACAGTACCATATTTATCATCTTTTATTTCTTGAATTAATTTATTCATACCTCTACCGCCTATTTCTTCACAATCTGTAAAGGCAATAACCACGTCTTGATTAAGTTCTTCTCCTGGGATTTTATTTAATAACGTACATAAGTGAATAAGATTACAAACAGAAGCTGTATTATCTTGACAATTTTCTGAATTTGGATTAGCAATATCATGATGCGCACTAAATACAATAGTGCTTAATGGAAACTCTTTCCATGTTTCAAATTTAACAATCACATTTGCTAACTTAGTATTGTCAGCTTCACATTCTCTATTTGAACTATCTAAAGGAACAAACTCATAAGGTATACCTTGTGAGGCAAGAGTGTTCATTATATATTGAAGTCTGGGTGTTATTGGATTTATATATCCATTACCAGAATGAGACTCATTTCTTACGTTTTTACACATATCATATAAGTAGTCATACCCTGTAAGCTCAGATAATAATTTTGGCTTATTATATATATCTGTATCTGTTTTATCCATAATTTTTAATTTAAAGTACAAATTTAATTAAAAAAATCTTTATCACAAAAAATCTAACTATAATAATTCATACATTATATAGTATTGTAAATAAATCAAATACGTTACAAAATGCTTAAATAAAAGAATCCCCTGGGAACTTCTGGACCTATTGTAGTACCAGAATTTATAACTCATTGACTTTCAGAAGCTTATAAGCATATATGTGGGACCCTATTGCCACCGGGCCCTGGTACCAGTAAGTTCAAACTTTAGAAAGAAAGGTATACGATATTTTTATTATATTTTTGAAAAAAATTATATCTTTTTTTCCAAAAATAATATAGTTTTTTCGTATACCTCCCACCTTAAAAATATGGTTCGGATTAATTACTGCTGTGGAAGGGTTTTTGAAATATAACAAATAATTTCATTTTTTTTTTGATTTAATTTTTTTCTAGAATAATTATTAGTGAACGAAGTGGGTACGTTATAAAATAATCACCACCAAACTTATGTCACCTAATAAAGTCGGAAGATATTTGGAACGAGCAAAATAAATCTTGGTATAAGTCTCGGTTGTAACTTTCAGTTAGTTTGTCTTTGCCCACAACAACCATATAGAAAATCAAGTACAAAAATCATAAATTTTAACTAACTTAGGGGTGGGCTTACTAGCAAAAAAAGCGACCTTAAAAGTCGCTTTTTATAATCGTTCTACATTTTATAATTTATAAGTATTTAATCTGAAAAATAAAACCAAACAGTACTTCCTAGTTCGGGATATGTCTCAATAAATTCGTTAATTAACTCTTCAGCTTTATTTTCTGGTTCTTTATTAAATGAATGTCCAACCAATCTACTATTAGCAAATGAATCACAAAGGTAATCCCAAATCTCATTGTGAAAATCCCCATCATATCTAGACCTATAAAAATTGTGTAGTGAATTTGTGTCTACAATTATTCTTATATCTAATTGATAAAGCTCTTCTTTTACTAGGTCAACTAAATTACTCATATCTTTGTTTTTATTACTCAGTTTTTTACAATTTCAATTAATTTTTTTAGACATTCTAATTCTGCCTCTTCATAAGTTATACAAATTTGTTCTTCTCCCCAGTCTTTTTCAGAATTAGCTATATTATCTACACACCACTCATGTCTAATTTTAGAATTTCTCCAAATAGGTTCTATATAATAATATCTTACTCATCTTTGTTTTGGCTTACAATTTCAATTAGTTTCTTTAGACAAGCTAATTCTGCTTCTTCGTGAGTTTCAAAATCTGTATGGTGAATATCATCATCAGTTCTAAAATCAGACTTATCATCTGGGTCTATTATCTCAACGCAATATTTTTTATCAGCATCTGGATGTTTCCATCTTGGCTCAATTAATGCATCAATTCCATGCTCTTCTCTAAACCATCTAAACGCTTGTTGGTATAGTGGTGCTTTTAATAATTTAATAACATCATTATATTCTGGTGTGACTATAAAAAGTTTATTTCCCTTACCAAAATATCCACAAACATCTTCATCAAACCCT
>Ga0233415_10001103_pt1 | contig 12015 bp, 4 predicted proteins | sample Na_anoxic_12_MG_FD_188631 | JGI IMG/M metagenome (GOLD analysis project Ga0233415, IMG submission 188631) | Seawater microbial communities from Saanich Inlet, British Columbia, Canada - Na_anoxic_12_MG | ecosystem: Environmental > Aquatic > Marine > Inlet | place: Canada: British Columbia... | reverse complement strand
AATCTGACGAACACGTTCAGGTGTAATCCCTGTTAGGGCAGCTAATTGCGGGAGTTTTTTAGGGTCACTTTTACGGTCACCTGTAACAGCATCAAAGTACCCGAGTACTATAAACTTGTCACGCTCGCCTAATCGCATCCGGTTAATAACACCGCGGATAATGTCACTCATCTCAGCAGTACAGCAATTGATTTCTACGTTATCTGCCGTTACACAAGTAGTGTCATCAAGTGACAGTGAGTCACTGAGAAGTAGTGTGTCTCTGTGTAAAGGTAATTCCATATCATGTCCGGAAGAGTGGGAGCACTTAGGTAGATGTCCTACATTGTAGTTACTGTCGGTGCGAACACCACAGTGTGTACATATGTACTTACCTTCCTTAGATGCTCGACGCAAAGTCTTTTGTTTGTGGGTGGGTACGTGAATCATCCCAGCACTATTTAACTCGTCCATAATCTCTTTACGTATCCACCATTCCGCGTACGTGAGGAACCTATGATTGGTGTTTATATCAAAGCGGTCTACCGCTTGGACGAGTCCAATATTCCCCGCGGAAATAAGAGTACTTAACATGTCAGGATTCTGAGCGAACTTCTTGGCACGCCGAATTACGAACCGTAAGTTGGCTTCTATTAACGCCTGCCGCGCAGCTATATCACGGCCTGAGCCACAATTCGGACAGACTTTTGTGTTAATAACTGCCGCATAATTTATAGTACACTCAGTACAAATATAGTCACGCCCATTCGATTTTTCAGGGGCAACTGCACCACACTTAGGACAATTAGACGCATCTATACGGGGAGGGATACGCCGGCTACAGTGAGGACAGCAGTGGTACCTTACGAGTAGTTTACGTTCCGCTTTCGGAGAGAGAATCGCGTGTCCCCCTACTTCGTTGTAGTACAAATCGTATATCTTATTGTCGTAATAATCACCCATTATGATGTGTCCCTTCGCCTTAAGGATATTCTCGTATAAAACCACTAGACAATGCAAGGGCTATAACGTAATATTCGGAGTCGCCCTCCAAAACATAGCTAAGGAGCTTTAAATGACAAAATCAAAACCCAAGAAAGACAAAACCCCAACCCCTGACGCATCCGCAAAGGAGAAACCCCCCGTGACCGAAGAGACAAAGACAGAAGAAACAAAGCCCAAAGAAACCGCAATAGAGAAACCCGCAGAAAATGCAATTGCTACACTGGGACAAGGTGACCCTCTGTATCTGGAACGTTACGGTGAAGCGGTCCAACGAGTTGCAGTAGAAGTTCCTACCCCTGTAGCTTTCCAACAAATTATTGATGCGCTCCCTGAAGAATACGTGGACAACCTGATGGGTATCATCCAAAAGACAATGGGTGCCCGTAAAGGTGTTTATGGGGACAGTGACCGTCCAGACTTCCCGGAACTGAGAGTGTACCACGGTACGGGCAATGACCCGAACCGTCCAGAAGAGCAGATTCCCGGACAGTATTACCTCACAACAAAAGAATCAGTTGGTAAAACCTTTGAAGGTACCGTGCTGGCTCTGTGGGGTGGACGTACAATGTGGGGCGATGCGGATGCAGGCGAGAGCACTAAAATGCCTATCTGCCAATCCATGGACCGTAAAATGGGTAGTACCTGTGGTGAGTGCGACAAGTGTCCCAACAAGCCGTGGAGAGACGGCCAGCAACAACGTTGTTCAGATGATGTAGTAGCTTTCATGTTGTCCAGAGACATGTCAGAAATCGTTCTCGTACGTTTCCAAAAGACTTCGGAACCTGCTGGAAAGCAGCTCAAGAAGTACACGAAACGTTCTATGCAGCTCTGGTCCAAGTGGTATAGGCTGGGATTGGAATCCCGTACGGCCAAGAACGACAGTTCTATCCGCTGGTTTGTAATGAACGTGGAACCATGTACCGGTGACGATGCGTTGGTTCCAGCGGAAATTTATAACTTCTGTGACGCAATGTGTGTGTCGTTGGAGGCGAGTTTTATCCTGCCCAACATGGCTGGAATTTATCGCAGTGGTCAAGCGGATGACATTGATGAAGAGGCAACCGAAGAAGAAGGCGGAGGCTCTACACCGATGATGGAAAAGGAAGACTACGGCGATATGGACGATGATAAACCGAATATGTAGCTTATAGAGTGACTAGGGAGTTGAGAGTGGCCTATAAGGGCTACTCTCTTCTCTCATTTTTTTTGGGAGAAGAAAAATGTCAGATATTAAACCCACAGAATTCGTAAAAGAATATGCTCCCTGGTCAGTCAGTAAGGCTGAAGTAGCAAAGCAGTGCCCTCATAGATTCCATCTACAGTATATCACTAAGAAACGTATGAACTTACCTCCTACCCGAGAGTCTCTAATAGGGACCGCAGTGCATTCTGCACTGGAATATGCTTTACGCGGTAAAGGTGAACTCACCATGGCTAAAGCTTTCAAAATTGCGATTGTTGAGCATAAACTCACTTCTAGTGAAATCGATGAAGCTCGTGCGCTCCAACCCGCTGTTGAAAATTTCATACATAAATTTAGAAAATACCGGAAGCGTCATGGCACAGGTCGTCCGGTCATTGAACAGAAACTCGCAGTAGATTTCAATGGAAATCCTACGAAGTTTTGGGATAATGACAACGGACTAATCCGTGGAGTTATTGACCTTTCCGTTCGTTTTACAGGACGTCCTCACGCATTAATCCTTGACCATAAAACGGGTAAGGACCACGACCTAAAATACTTTGAAAAACAATTTAATGCGTACGCCTTATTTCTGAGGGCGGCTATTCCCGAGCTGACACACATCAAACTTGGGATTAACTTTATCAGAGCTGACCGTGTAGAATTTCAAAAAGGAATGGTTGATGTTAGGGACATCCAACCTGTATTCGAGCAAGTGCTCACCTATTTGAATGAAGCAACACACGAAGCTCACAACCACAACTTGGTACGACCGGGTCCACTCTGTAATTGGTGTGATTACAAGAGTATATGCCCGGCACATGCGGATGGTGCCGATGGGAAACAAACAACGTAAGTTAATTACACGTGAACATCTTTGGAAGCTATGGGAATTTATCGGTGTCGACCGTTGGCGAGCCCTCTTAAAGGAGTACAAGCCAAATAACAATTTCTTACCTGCGGGACAAGGTACCCTTAAAGGGTTGTGTGTACATCCTGACCATCAGGATACGTCCCCCTCATTCTACATTTATGTGGGTAAAGGCTTTGCTAAATGTTACGGAGGGTCTTGTAATTACTACGACTCAAACCCGTTACGGCTTATCTCATACATACTAGGATTATCCTACGCAGAAGCTCTCGAATACGTTCAACAGAAATACAAACCACCCTTCTTACCTAAGAAGGCTCTCGAAGAGCTGGAAGCTCAACGGCTTAACCAAGAACTGAAGCACGAGATATTCGCTGCGGCACATCAGGCGATGTGTAACGCCATTGGCGACCCCTCCAATACTGAGTATGCCTACGCTAAGAAAAGTCTTCATTGGCTAATTAACACACGTAAAATTGAGAAGGCAAACCTCCACGCATTACCTGTTGCTGTGATGCCAGATATTGCAACATTGGGACGGGTAATACACGAACGCTACAACGTAGCGCATAAACAGTGGGAACGCGCAGGAAATCCTGCAGTCGCTGAACCCTCCAAGCATTACGAGGATGTTAACAACTACCTCGCTGACCATGTTAGAAGTCCCTTATTCGCAGGGGGTATCTTATTTCCCCTACACAGCACACCTCATGAAATAGGTAACTTCAAATTACGCTCCCCGGATTCCTCAAAGGATTTCCTTATCATGCGTGATGAATATGAAGAACACCTTGGAATGTATGGGCTGGGTTGGAATCGCTACCGTCCGTTTTGGAAGCAGGGAAAAACCCAAAGCTTTGTACATATCTTGGAAGGTGAGTTCGACGCACTCTCTTTAATGTCGCGGTACGTAAGTAGCGCCACAGTTGAATTCCCAGCTATCTCAGCTGGAGGACGGGGCGGGGCGCATTCTATCGAGAGATGTATGCGGATGTCCGGCATTAATAAAGTGTACCTTGTGGGTGACGCTCCGGACGCCACAGGCGACGACGTCGTTCAGCAATGGATGGAGCAACTGCGTGACACTGAAATCTCTATCTTCGCAGGGTGGGACAATCTCCCCGGAACCAAGGATATGGATGAGGTAGTCAACAAGCACGGGCTTGATAAGGTAGCTAAACACTTCTGGGAAGACCGGAATGATACATTCATTAAACCCTGGTCTTGGGCAGTACAGCGAGCATCTGTCGAAATAGATGGAATACCTGAGCAAGACTTCCGTAATCGAATGGAGGTCGCCGCCAATCACGGAAAATATCTGAACCATCGCTTGGAGTGTGCGAAGTTTATTGAGACCATGGAATCAGTTTACAACCTGAACCAGAGTCTCTTAAAGCGTGAAGTCACTGCACGGGAAGGCACAGAACTCGGGTTTATACAAAACATTATTGATGCTTTAAAAGAGTTTCTGTTTATTGTAGGGACCCGCGACATCAATGGAGCAAAACACTTGGTAACATACGATACCAAGAACAAACGGTTTGTCACACTACAACTTGCTAGTATAAAAGCAATCAATCAACAGCTCGCCCCTATTGTAGGTTCACTTATACGGTTTATCGAAGACTACGTTGGTCGTCCTCCCTTTCTTGAATTCCCAGACATGAATACTGAAGGCAGAGTCGTACCGAAGCTCATAAAACAATTAGGTGAATACATAACAACAGCAGTGCTGGATATGACGCAAGGAGCACCCGATTTCATGACAGCTACACGTTATAGACAAGGGTATCATTGTGTCAGAAATAGTGAAAGTAACATTGATGAATACATTGTATGTGGCTCTGACGTTTTTGAAATTCTCCGAGAGGGGGATACACAACAATACCGCCAACTGGAAGGGCCTGCGATACACTCAAAGAATACAATCTTTGACGTCGGGCTTGTAGACAGCGCAACAACTGACCCCTGGTATCCAGGAGGTCTTACTACGTCTTTCCTGGAGGAGGGAAAGAAAGTGAACCTGCGACAGCTTTACGATGACCTGGTTCTGGTCTTTGATAAAGGTTTCAGGTTTAAGAACCACACCATCACAACCGAGCTGCTCGCAGCGTTAATGTTAAGCTATCCCATCATGGATGCGCTTGACCGTCCGGTAATGGTATTCATCACAGGCGACACCAACTCCGGTAAGTCCAGTCTGTTATCTATCTTTACAGGTACAGGCTACAAAGGTGCCCAGTTACTCTACTGCTCACAAGGTCACGAGGACTACACTGCCGCAGGTATTGCGGGGTTTGCAGATAGTGATACAAAACTCTTAGCACTCGACGAATTTGAAAGTGGGGATGACGATAAAGGTACCCATGTTAATCGTATCTTTGAAATGTTCAGGGGTCTCGTATCTGGGCAAGCTAATCGTGTGAGGGGCCGTGCTGACGGCACAGCTTTTAGACAAACCTTTAGACTGCCTGTGATATTCTCAGCCATTAAAACAGCCGAACGTCCACAAGACTTGAATAGGATGCTGACAATTGAGATGCAGAAAATCCCTGACAAAACGAAACCCGTGGAAGTGCTATTAGAGACTATCGGGAAAGACCGTATAAAAGAGATGGGGGAAGAGATAACCGTTGGGATGTACCCTGAGGCATTGGAGTTAGCGCGTATTGAACGTGAAATCAGTACAGAGTACAGCGTACTAAAGAAACAGCGCCCAGAGATGGCGATGGAGTGGCGTTTAGCGTCCTCTTTATTTCCGGTACTTGCAGTACTTCATATGATTGGACGTGACTGGAAGGACTTCATGGTACGGTATGTTACCGAACATGAGTACGACCTTAAGCAAACCGCTGTAGCCTCTGAGACTCAGGGATTCCTAAAAGCTATAATGCGTAACCCCTGTATCCCACAAGCAGATGGTCCGAACGTTACAATCTCCCAGCTTCTAGTGTCTGCTGAACAGCGTGATGACATTAACGCATCTAACAAAGGTATCTACTTTGATGAAAAGACGAAGAGCCTACTCATACTTACTGACCAGGGAACTGGAATGATTCCGTTTCACTTGAGAGGTAAAATGACAGGGTCGCACTTGAAAAATCTCCTTGAGAGACATCCTGCAGCGTATGCGCCTGCCACAATTGAAGAATCTGGAATACTTCATAGAGTGGGTAAATACTTAGGGGCAGGCATTCAGTTAGAAGACGTGGTTGTCTTAGACGCAGAACCCTGGCTATCAGCGAATAGTGAGGAGTTTGATGCGGAAGCACAAGACGCCATCGAGGACAACCAAGAGGAGAAACCTGATGTCAACAAACCCGCCGAAAAAGCAGCCGAAGACTACGAAGACTGGGGCGACGAAATCGCCTAAAAAGATAGAATATTTACACTGTAACTTATGTACCACGAGTGGTGCATGGAAAGGCAAACTCTGTAAACAGTGTCCCGGACACCGCGCTAAGCATTACACCGAAGGTATGGGGGCAGAAGAGGCAGATTATTTCTGCGTCGCTGAGTCCCCGTACCTTGCAGGCCCCTCAGGGGATACTGAAAGCCACAAGTCCTGGAACATGGACATTGAAAGACTCATAAAAGAAGCGTTCGTTGCACAGCGAAACAGTCAAGGGAATACCAAGAAATTGCGGGGTCGATACACCTTCGCAGTACGTTGTGCAGAAGATAAACCTAATAAGAAAATGAAGGATTGCTGTTACCCTCTGTTCAGCCAGGACTTGCTAGACCACGCAACACCAGATAAGCCCGTCATGATATTCGCCCTTGGCCCTACTGTATTACAGTCCCTCGGGATAAAGATAGCTAAGTACCAGGATGCTCAGGGCAAATTTCACAGGGCAAAGATAGGTGAGGAAGGTAACGAGCGGGAGGTAGTCGTATTTGCGTCGATGTCTAAACGTCAGATTCCGACCAAGTCGGGGTATTTCGATATTCTGCGGCAGCATATGGACATCTTCCTACAAGCAGTAGCCCACGCGGAGAGTGAAGACCATGCTGACAAAGTTAATCCAGCACTCTCTATTGGGAAACTTGTAAAAAAATACATCTTCCCAAAAACCTTAGACGACGTACGGAAACTCGTGGAGGATATAATTCTCTACGCAACTCCGGGAAAGAATCCAGATAACCATTTACTGGGAGTTGACACAGAAACCAACACCTTATACCCCCACCGGAAGAAGCTAAAGCTCCTTAACCTCGTAGTATCCTGGGGTCCGGGACTTGCAGCAGCTATTCCTGTGGAGCACAAAGAGAGTCCCTGGACTCTCGAAGATGTGTTCCCTTATATACAACAACTTCTAATGTGCTCCAAGCCTAAGGTATTCCAAAACGGGAAGTACGACCTCAAGGTTCTCTGGGCCAAAGGTTTCACGGTCCATCGGTATGCCTGGGATACCATGATAGGGGAGCACCTACTCTCGGAAGATAAACGAGGTTTCTACGGACTGAAGTCACTAACTAAAACATTCCTCCCCACTTACTCAGGCTATGAAGATGAACTATCTACATTACATAGAGCCGCGGAGAAGGTGCAAGCTGAGAAAACTGCCAGTAAGAAGTCTGACCTGAAAGGAGCAGCGAGAAAACTGGCAGACGATGATGGATATGCAAGTATCCCACTCAAACAACTAAACGAATACGGCGCTGTAGATTCAGATGTCACACGCCAAATGTGCACAATTCAGCGTCAGCGCATATCTAAAGAGAATGTGCAAATAGCCAAGAAACGTAAGAAACTAAGTCGAAGTAAACACTACCGTAAAAGTGCTCAGGCGGGTTCGTCTGAACAGTGCCCTCTATCCCATATTATGTTTAGGAGGGCTATCCCTGCGACAAAAACTTTGGCCTCTATGGAAGCCTACGGATTCCCGGTAAACCTGGAGTACGTGGATGAATTGGCTGACAAGATGGACATCGCAATTCTGGAATCTTCGTCTAAACTACAACTGATGATTCCTCCTGGAGCTTTCAAAGACGGGTTTAATCCAAATAGTACCTCCCACCTCCGGAGCCTTTTCTTCAGAACCGGGTACTATCCGAATGTAGGCTCTGATAAATCTGTTTGCTACGCTGGAGTCATTCCAGATGAGCAGATACGTAGAACCGATACAGGGCTTGAATCCACTGACGCAGCATTTCTAAAGATGCTCAAGTCTCAGTACGATTGCAAGTTTGCTAAAGAGCTGCTTGCGTACCGTGCAGTACATAAAGGCCGTAATACCTTCGTAGAAAACATACGGGTGTTGAGTCGTGAAGATAGTCGGATGCATACTACTTTCCATATCACAGGTACTGCAACTGGTCGCTTGTCTTCCTCTGACGAGAATATGCAGAACGTCCCTCGCCGTATCGGTGAGCATAATATCAAAAAGATATTTATCCCCTCCTACCCAGACACCCAAGTCATTGTTAACGCTGACGCCAAAGCTGCAGAGGTTCGACTCTACGCTGCTTACAGTGGAGATAAAAACCTTATTAAGGCTTTACGTGACGGGATGGACCCCCACTCCTTCTTCTCCTCAATGGTGTTAAACCCTGCAGCAGTCCTTCAAGGAGTGCCCGCAAACCAACGTAAAGCTGTGTTGTCCACGATTGGTATCGACTCAGAACACGCTTGGAATTACGAGGATTTCCAAAACAGGGAGAATCTGGAATTATCAGACCCTTGGTATGGTAAACAACTAGACAAGCTGCGTAAAAATATTAAACGAGTTGTGTTCGGTATTCTTTATGGTGCCAGTAAAAACAAGATTGCTGCCATCGTAGGTATCCCTCACGAACAAGCACAGGCTATCATTGATGTACTGTTTCGTATGTTCCCGACTATTCCTAAATACATCCAACAGACTAAAGACCAGGTGCAACACTTGGGCATGGTGGAGACTTTCTTGGGACGTAGACGTCGGTTTGACTTAAAGGGTCTAACACCGTACCTCAGGGCTAAAGCCGAGAGGCAGGCAGTGAATTTTAAAATCCAAAGCACCTCTTCCGACATCGTGTTGGAAGTTCTCTGTGCAACAGATAATCCTCTGCGCGACTTGGGTGGACGTTTACTGATTACAGTACATGACTCCTTGGTCTTCGAACTCCCTAAAAAGTATATAAGTCAGATGCCTGACTTCATCCATGAGTACGGTGTTAAGCAAGTAGCTCAGAGTTACCCGTGGCTTCCCGTCCCATTCTCTTGGGATGTGGAGGTAGGCCCATCTTACGGAGAACTTCAGGGTGTAGACCGTTATCTATCAGCAAACCCCTACATCGACAGAGGAGACGATGATATTGATGAACATGAAATCCGAAATGACTTAGCCTCTGGTTAGTTAAAAAGAATCTCAAACCCTTGGTATAACAAATTGTACTGGACTCCTAGTTTTAAAAAGTCTAGGGATTGGAAAGTTACTTTCCAAAGGTTACCTTGTTCTTTTCAGAGCTCTCCAGGTGTTCTCAGGCGCGACAAAATTAAAACTCCTCCGTTAGTGAACTTGACGTTCCACATTCGGAGTTTGATTTCCCCGCTTATTCGAAAACCTGGAAGAGCTCACAAAAAGTCAGCAGTACAGATGTGTTGGATTATCGTTACTTCAATAGTGGCGAGGGGAGTTACTCCCCATTAAATGCTCTGAGCTTCTAGCCGCCCAGCACCTGGTGTCCCCCAGGCTACCCCGTACTCAGGTAGTACCTATGGTATCCTGTGCTGGACACCAGGACGGGCGGCCAAGAAAGCAAAGCAACACAAAGACTCTGGAGGACTACAGGACTCCCAGGAGATGTTACATCTCCATGTAGGGAAATAACTAACTCTACAACGATAGTCCGTCGCCTGTGGCTGAATCCGCTCACGTTAGCAATTGCATGCGGTCGCGCACTCAATTGCAGAATGTACCGCTAGGATTACAGCCCACAACCGCGACTCGATACGCAAGCAGAGTCACGTGTGTGACGACCGCTATCCCCAGACCACTTGTCATATCCCTCAACTTTGACGCTTGTACGAGTTTAGGAGCTACGACAAGAAGGTCCCGGATACCAGTCATCCACTCAGCAACACAGGATATTATTGTCGGACATCTCCGCATCTTCTGGTAGGGATGAAGGGAAGCAACTTCCCATTTACACTGTAACTACCGTGTGAATCCGAATCCCTTTGAAAAGGGCTACTCAAAGTGATTCAACTACAGCGACAATACAGGTTTTACCAGTGACAACTAGGCGTTCAACTCATGAGCGAAAGGGTGGTACACCCTCTGGTTAGGTTATATAAGCACAGAGACGACGCAGGGCATACCCCCGCGACGCCTCCGACTTTCCCACCATTTACAGTCAGTAGGTGTCACTGGTAAAACTTTATATCCCCTTGAGAAATCTTAAAGGCGAGCCACCCAAACAACCCGGCATGAAGACAGTCATCTGGTTTTTGTTGTGAGTGTTTCCACACTTTTTTGCCAGCAGTAGTAACTTCTTCATACTCATTTAAGATGTCCGCGATTGCCATTTGCATCTCCTGAAGAGGTCCAAATTCCACTCCGCGGTTTTTAAGGAGCATAAAATAATTATCTATTACTGTTGTGCGGTCAGCCATGTATCGGTCTTGGCCATTCCAGTTAAGCGCCTTCTTCTGTGAGCCGTACTGAACCTGGTGTACTCGGTGATAATCCAGCTTCTCTCGGAGCAGGTTATTAGCCATGTGCCCTTCGCCTGCGTCACCTACTACGAGTGCTACACGGTAGTTACCACAGATAACTGAAATCTCATCTACAATGTGCACAGGGTTCTGTCCTGGAAAGACTTTGTAGTATAAACACACAAGGCGCTGGTCTGCAGGTCTAAATCCCCATATCCAAAGCACAGTGCGTGAGATACCCGTTGTACCTCCACCTGACCAGTCTATCCCAGCAACACATTGTGTGATTCCCTCCAACGCTTTGCCTTGTGGGAACTTTTCGAACGGTCGATGATTATTACAGAGAGCTTCCAGTTCCTCTTTGGAAATCATCCGGGTACCTACAGCGTCGGAGATACCTAAAACTTCATTACGGAAAACAACGGGAGGAGCCTCTCGGTATTTAGTTAAGATACGCCTCCAACGCCTAAGCGCAGCAGCCTCGGCCTCTGCCCCTCTACCTTTCATAGCCAGTGGAACATTTTGAGGCATCATTAACTGGTTAAGGTGAAATCCTTTAAGTTTTGTGTACTCGTCTTCGTCGTCTTGAGGTCTTACGGGATTTAAGTCAATCCATTTACCTGTAAACGGGTTAATGTACGCTTTGCATTTGACACAAATCGGTCCTAATTTACCAATGGACCGCTCACTATCTATAAATTGGGAGGTACCACAGGCACCACATTTCATTACCCATTCAGTTTGTGTCGACAACCCCCAAAGATACTCGATGGTATTCTCCATTGTCTTGGGAGTACCCGCATACGTCTCGTACGCATACCGGGAGTTCGACATTGTCTCATTACCCACCGTAACTATAGGGTCGTAGAGTAAGTCCTGCACCTCATCGTACATATTGCGGTCAGTAGAAGGTCCACGCAACCTATCTGCATCATCAGTACCGTACGTAAACAACATCTCTGACCCATTAGTAAACTGCTTGTGGAATACACGGTCAGTAAGGTCCGTACTTAAGAAATGTTTGTTTATAATGGGAGAGTACCTCATCGTCTTGCCAACACGTGTGTTGGAGAAACGGGTGGTTTGCTCCTTCGAAGGACTTACAAACATCGTAGAAAAGTGCGGTATAAGACTACACTCTATGATGCTGAAGTTCGCCAGGGTCGTACTCTTCGCAACCTGACGGCTTGTTTTAAAAAGAGTACGCTGGTATCTGCCATCATAAAAAGCACGATGCATCGGCCAGTCATCCAGGAGAAATGATTGGCCGTCTAGCATAATCCATGCCTCGGTAATAACACTGAGGTATTCGCTTGAAACTGTTTCTATAAGATTCGA
>Ga0233415_10001102_pt1 | contig 12017 bp, 16 predicted proteins | sample Na_anoxic_12_MG_FD_188631 | JGI IMG/M metagenome (GOLD analysis project Ga0233415, IMG submission 188631) | Seawater microbial communities from Saanich Inlet, British Columbia, Canada - Na_anoxic_12_MG | ecosystem: Environmental > Aquatic > Marine > Inlet | place: Canada: British Columbia... | reverse complement strand
TAAGGATTTTTAAAAAAATTGGGTCTTTATGGCCCTCTTTTTTTGTCATAATTTTATGGGAAGTAAAATCAAACAATGGGAACATATAATAAAATCAAATGAATTTATATGAAAACAATAAAACAACAATTGATGCATATTCTTGAATCACAAGGTTTTGAGCAATATAGATTTGATTCCAATCCTGATGATCCTGATAATGAATTTGTTTTAATTCTATCTGATGCTATGATAATTCAAGTAGGTGAGAATAAAAGAACAGTAATATTAGATTTTAATATTGCAGCACTCCCAACGATTGTATCTGCATTAACAATATTATTTTGTACATATTTAGAAGATGTGAAAATAGTAGCTGGAGAATCATTTACATATAACGAAGAAGATGGTGGAATTCTGTATGGCGAAGAAGCAAAGAATTATATTTACTCAAAAGCAATAAAATCAGAAAAATCAGAAGAACTTGAAAATTTTGAAAAGTCTGGAAATGTTAAATCAAATAGAACGATACATTAAAGGAGATATTTATGATTGTAGATGGATTATGGGTAGAGAAATATAGACCCAAAACAGTAAGTGATGTAATTTTACCTTCAGATGTGAAAGATGAATTTTTGGATAATATGAAAAATAATAAATTACCAAATCTTTTATTAGCAGGTCCTCCAGGTGCTGGAAAAACAACCCTTGCTAGAATTGTTACTTCAAAGAAAGGTATAATTCAAAATAGAAATGATAATGTTCTTGAAATAAACGGTAGTGCTAAAGAAACAAGAGGTATAAATTTCGTTCAAGATATAATGGAACCTTTTCTTAAAGTTCCACCAGCAGGCAAAGATTCATATAAAGTTGTCTTTATAGATGAAGGTGATAATCTAACAGAAGCAAGTTTTAAATCCCTTCGAGGTATAATTGAGAAATATCAAATCAGATATGGAAGATTTATCCTCACATGCAATTACCTTTCAAAAGTTCCTGAACCAGTTCAATCAAGGTTTACTGTATATAAGTTTCAGCAGATACCAATGGACTTCGTAACAAATTTTTGTAAAGAAATACTTGAAAAAGAAAACATCAAAATTGACAATGATGATGCCTTGAATTATATAATTCAAAATTTATATCCAGATATTAGAAAGATTGTATCTTCCCTTCAGCGTTTTAGTGCAACTGGAACTTTGAAGGTAAATAAAGATACAGTTCTTTCTAATGAGAAAGTTGTCATTGGATTATTTTTAGGTATCATGCAAGATATTAAAAACAAAGCTAAAGTTAAAATAAATAAGAAGCTTTCTGAAACTATGAATATTTTAGATCAACATGAATTGGAATTTAAGAATTTATATGAGACATTGTTTTATACAAATGGAATTCCAGTACCTGCTAAAATTATTATTAACAGATATGCAAATACCCATCAAAATGCTCTTGTTCATAGAATGCATTATATGTCTATGTTATTTGATGCAATTAAAGTTTGTACTGAATATGAGGAGATGAAGTGATAGGAATATATGATGATTCGTTTATTGAACTATTGAATGAATATTTAAATCCAGTTCAAGAAAAGCAAAGGAATATTGTTTGTAAATGTCCTTTTTGTGAAATGAATGATCATGATAAGAGTCATTATCATTTGTGGATTTCAACAGAAGTCCCAATGTTTCATTGTTTTCATAGTGAATGTAATGAGAGCGGTTCAATATCAAAACTTTTAAAGAAGCTTTTGGGAAAAGACACATCTGATAAATATGTTGATAAAAGTAAAATAAAAGTTAAGAAATCAGTAAAGCTTGGAAGAATTCATGATATTATTAATGTTCAAATTCCTAAAATAGATATCGAAGCATTTCCTCTTAAAAGGATGTATGTGAAGAAACGAATTAAGTTTGCTAATATTAATATAGCTTTATTGAAGGGTTTGATATTTGATGTAGAGAAGTTTGTTGAAATAAATAATCTAAAATTAGATGATAAACAAGAAAGAATGTTACCATACCTTCAAACTAATTTTGTTGGATTCCTATCTGAATATAATCAAACTGTAGTGTTTAGAAATATAGATTCAACATCTGATTTTAGGTATTATAAAATATCTATACAAGATGATATATATTCAGATTTTTATAAGATGTATGGAAACAATCCAAACTCTAAAGATATAGTTTTAGCAGAAGGTATATTTGATATTTTAGCTGAACATATTTTTGATTATACATCTTTGAGGAATAAAACTCGAATGTATGCAGCAATACTTTCTACACATTACGAATCATTGATAAAGAGTATTGTATTTAGAGAACAGCTATTCAGACCTAATATACATATTTTATCAGACAACGGAATTAGTTTATCATATTATAAAAATTTGAAAAAAAGAAATAGTCATATAATAAATACTATGAAAGTTTATTATAATAAAACAGGAAAAGACTTTAATGTTACACCAATAGTCCCTGTTGAAATATCAATCTAGCAAAGGAGAGTTGAATGGACGATATTATGAAGTCGAAGACACTTGAAGTCTTCAAAGAGACATTGGAAAACGATGATCCAGAATTGATTTATGAAGGAGATGTTGAAACAATAAATCATTTCAATCTTTTAATGAAAGCAGGATCTCTTGATGTAATTAATAAGATTTTGGGTTGTAACATGTGTATGATGAATTATAGATATGACAACGATCCAGCAATACTTATTATATTTTCTATTCCAATTGTTTCTAAAATTGGAAATAAACAAATGGCAGATAGAGTCATGGAAATTGTTGAAAATGTAGAAAAGTGTTTTATAACGGTTGATTATACAAATTCCAAAGAAGTTAAAGATGATAAATTTGTATATATAACAATTGTTAAGAAGATAATGCATAGTCAGAATTAAGGAGGAATATGTGAGAAAAACGACTGCAAATTTTCTTCATAAATTGATAAGAGAAAATAATCCCATTATTTTATTTACTCTTAGAAACATTTATGGAGAAAAAACAAGAGAAATGACAGAGAAACAAATTTTTAGAATAGTTAAAAAACTATGGACAAATAATACACTAAACAGAAAGGAGATTACCAAATGTCACAAGTAATAGAGATGGATGAAATATCATATGCAGCTTTTTTGAGGTCAATTACAATATTTAAAGATGTTTGTAATGATGTGGATATAAGAGAAGGTATTATCAGACAGAGAAGTAATGATAACTTTTCAGTACTTGAATTGGATCTAACTCCAATCATTGAAGAAATTGATATGCCAATAAGTAGTCTAAAGAACAAGCTAGATCTATTTAAGATTTTTCAGGGACAGGATGAAGTTGTAATTGAAAGTAATGATGATAGTTTTTCAATTTCTGATAAATTTACTAAGATTACAATTGAAAAACCTGCTCTTGAGTTTCTTGATAATCAATTTGTTTCTGAAGAAGATAGAGATTCAATTTTCATTATGAATGAAGATGATGTACTATTAGCATCAAATATTTCAGAACAACTATCAGAAAGAATTACAACAATTACAAATTCATTTGATGTTGGTCAGATACAGGTTATATTTGATGGAGATAAGGCAACAATATGTACAAAGACTCAATCAAAGGATCAATATGCTGAGATTGTATCTGGAATAGAATCTGAGAAGGACATTACAGCATATTCAAATCTTTCATCAACACCATTTAAGATTGACCATGATGGAGATATCAATTTTACAATGTTTATGGCAGATGAAGATAAGAGAGTTTGTAGTAACCGTTTTGAAACATCAATTGGCGATGTTAGTGTTAGTATATATGGAAGATCAGAACTTGCCAATGATGACGATGATGAGTAAATAATTTTTTTGTTTAATGGAGAGAAAAAAATGCACCCAAGTTCATTAATGTGTTATTATCCAACATATGCACTATTAGACGAAGTTAGAAGTTATTCAGATCCAAGTGAAATTAATCTTTTTATTGATTTAAAAAATTGCTTTCAAACTTTATATCAAGAGCATACAATATTGAATGTTATTAACAATAGTGTAAACCGTGAAGATTCATCAATAGTAACTTCTTTTTTAGCATTTATTTCTTTCCATAAACTTTATGCTTTAAAGCGTGGATTGAACATAAATTTTTATATATTTCTTGAATCTGGAAAATCATATTATCATAAGAATATTAGTAAAGAATATAAGATCAATAGAGAAATTGACGATTTATTTGGACTACCAATAGATAGTAGAGATGCATATTTTAGAGCAGTTAATAATAATTATAAACTTATTGAAAAAGTTGGGAACAAACTACCAAATGTAAAGGTATTTAGACTTCTTAATTTTGAAGCAGATTTTATACCATATTATTTAATAAGCAGAGATAAAATAAACCAATCAGATGATACAACTAATATTATATATTCAAGCGATCATGATCTAATGCAAACATTGTATGCAGGAGATAATGTTTTTATTTTTCAGAAGGTGAAAAAGACAAAACGCATAATCAAAAGAAATTATGCAATGATACATGAATTGAAACGAGAATGCGATCTTCCAGATGAATTATTGCCTTTGGCTTTAGCAATAATTGGAGATCCAGGTGATGATGTATATGGAGTTAAAACAATAGGTCCAGCACGTTTTCATAAAGTATCTCAGCAATTAATTAATATGATAGGAAGTGTTGATGAATTGTACGATAATGTTTTATCAAAAAGACCAATTTTTGATACTACAAAAGTTGTAGAATCTGACAAATATTTGGATAAAATTATTAAGTCTGAACAATTAATATCTGACAATTTAAAATTAGTTAGTTTTGAATTAATTTCTAGATTCTTTGAAAACCCGGATAATACAGAGACATTGAATAGACAGAAACAAGTTGATAATATTTTGATGGATGATTTTGTTGCATCTGAATATAAATTACGACAAGCTCTTGAAATGAATCAAGTGATAGTAGATGACTATCTAGAGATAATTTACCATAACCAATAGGAGGGTCAATTATGCTCAATCAAAGTAGAGTATTAAACTACATAAAATCAAATCTTGGATTTCCATTTCAACCATTAGAATTGGAAGATGATTATATTTTGGATTATATAACAGATTATACATTGAAAACATGGTCTTTATATTTTCCAGAAAAACAAAAAATGAAGTTGCAATTAAATGATGATTCACTTTTGGCAAATTCTAGACAAAATGAATTTTACCTAGAAGAATCTGAAGGTTTAGAAATATTAAATGTAGTTGATTTATATTTTCCAGCATCTCACTTTTATGCTTTAGGTCATCCATATATAGGTGTATATAATTTTGAAGGTATCAAATATTTTGCATTGGCTGCAATACAAGCGGCTGATGCAAAAATGTTTTCTCCTTATGATTATGTATTTGAATTTATACATCCAAACATACTACAGATAATGCCAGTCCCTGATAATCTTACATATTGTATTGTTGAATATGAAAGAACACAACCAAGTGATTTATCTGGAATTCCAAATGATCTTCAAATGATATTTAATGATTTAGCTCTTGCAGATATTAAAATTCTAATTGGTAATGCAAGAAAGAGATTTGATGGTTTAAGGACACCATTTGGAGAAATACCAGTTAATCAAGATTTAGCAAGTGAAGGAAAAGAAGAAAGAAGAGAAATAATAGATAAACTTCAAACTGGAAGTTTTCCAAATATTATAATGGATATTGGATAATGTTATATTCAATTGGTATAGACCCTTCTTTGACGGCAACTGGTATAGTTATAGTCAATTCATCTTGTGAAACTGTAAAACAACATTTAATTCATACAGAAGCAGATTGCTATATATGTCCTCAACAAAGATTACAAGATATTATGACAGATTTGATTACTATAATTAAAGATTATAATATTGGAATAGTCAATATTGAGGGCTTATCATATAACTCAACAAGTACATCGTTTCAAGAGAGATGTGGATTATATTTTATGATTACAACTTATTTTTTTAATAAAGATATTAATTTTATAATTACACCACCTAGATCACTTAAAAAGCTAATTGCAGGAAATGGTAATGCAAGTAAAGAACAAATGATAGAAGTAGTTCAAGGGAAATATAATCAAAACATGAATAATGATGATAACTTATGTGATGCATATGGATTGGCTAGGGTTGGTTGGGAGACAATTTATGGCAGACAGAAGTAAATTTATTATAGTTGATCATAAAGCTAAAAGAGCGGGTCAACATCAAGATTTAAGATTCAAACAACCTAGTAGTTCATGGTGGGATTCTTTTGCAGTTCCAAAAGGAGTCCCAACGAAAGTAGGTCTTAGAGTCTTAGCTGTAAAAACTAATAAACATTCTGAAAAGGATGCCCTTTTTATAGGAAAAATTGACGAAGGGTATGGAAAAGGACAATTATCTAAATTTGATGATGGTATATGTGAAATTGAAAAATATACATCAGCTCACATTGTATTAGTATTTAAGGGAGCAAAAATAAAAGGGCGATATCATTTAGTATCAACAAAAGTTGTTGGTAAAGATAAAAAATATAAAGAATTTATGTTATTTAAAGGAAAGGAGTAAAATATGGCATCAATCCATAAGTATTTAAAAGAACTGGCAGATCAATCAAAAGCTGATGATCATATGGTACCAATTATGAATTTTTTTACAATTTATCCAAACCCAAGCGATGATCAAGTTCATGAGTTCGCTGAAAGGTTGGGCATAAATCCTCACAAGTTGGAACAAACTATATATAAACTTCTAGGATCTTTTCTTGGAGCAGGAAGATCATTAGATTTTAAAGGCACGTATAACCCAGAAGAATTATCAAAAGGAATTGAGATTGAAATGGAACATACTACAAATAAGGTTATAGCTGAACGAATTGCAAGAGATCATCTTGCAGAATTTTCAGATTATTATACACGTTTGATAAAAATGGAGAAGGAAGCAGAAAATGAATTATAATTTTAAGCTAATACAAGAATATGTAATTGGAGGAACGAATTAAATGAACCCAAAGAATATGTCAGACAAAGCGTTAACAATAGCACAATCTAGATATTTTCTAGAAGAGGAAGATTGGGAAAGTTGTTCATTGAGAGTAGCATCAACAATAGCAACACCAGAAACAACAAATGCTATACAATATAGAGATGCATTTCAGGAAATGATCTATAATATGGATTTTCTTCCAGGTGGAAGAATTCTTAGAAATTGTGGTAGACCAAGGGGATCATTATTCAATTGTTATCATCTTCCTGTTGGGGATAGTATTGAACAGATCGGTCAACTGATTAAAGATTCATTAATTCTGTGGTCAGAAGGTGGAGGAGTTGGTATAAATTTCTCAACACTTAGACCAAAGGGAGATCCTATTCTTGGAAAGGGTGGGGAATCATCAGGACTTGTGAGTTTTATGGAAGCTACAGATGGAATAGCAAAGACTGTTGAAAGTGGAGGCTCAAGACGAGCAGCTGCTCTAGGTCATGTTGAAGTATCACATCCTGAAATTATGCAATTCATTGATGCAAAGATGTTAAAAGGAACTCTTTCGCATTTTAATATTTCTGTTGCAGTAACAGAAGATTTCCTTGAAGCAGTTGAAAAGGGTGATGACTGGGAATTTAAATTCAAAAATAAGAGTTATGGATCTGTACCAGCAAAACTTATTTGGGATAAGATAGTAACAAATATGGTTGATTGTGCAGAACCAGGTCTTATGAATTGGAATAATTTTCAGAAGAATAATTCATATTATTTTGCTCCAGTAAAAGGAACAAATCCATGTCAACCAAAATGGGCAACAGTTCTGACTCCATCTGGAATTTCCACTATAGGAAATATTAATATTGGAGATCAGATATGGAGTGAAGATGGATGGGTTAAAGTAATAAATAAAATTCATTCTGGAGTCAAGGATGTTAATCGATATAGGACGAATGCATCTGTTTTCTATGGAACTGAAAATCATAGAATAAAGAGTAATAATGAAAAGATTGAAGTGAAAGATGCTACTTCTATTGATACTTTGAGAGGTATGTATTTAGATGCGGTTGATGATATAAATCCACAAGATGTTATGGATGGCCTTGTTATTGGCGATGGTATGATTCACAAAGCATCTAATAATTTAATAACTCTTCTTATTGGAGAAAACGATCACGACTATTTTGATTCAGAAATAAAAGACCTTATATTGTGTCATAGACCTGGAATTAAAGAAACTGCATATGAAATTAAAACATCAATTTCAGCTAATGAATTAGACTTGACATATGATAGAAGAGTTCCAGATAGATTCAAATTTGGAAGTGTTTCTAAAATGCTTGGTTTTTTGAGAGGATATTTTACTGCAAATGGTAGTGTGATTAATAAACCATCTTCAAGAAGAGTTGGAATTAAAGCATCATCTAACAAACTAATAGAAGACATTCAGATTATGTTATCTTCTATTGGAATTAAATCATATATAACAACTGATAAAGCCAGAAAGACTTTATTTGGAAATGGAGAATATCTTTGTAGAGAAAGTTATGCAATTAATATAACAACAGATTGTGATAAATTTCTTGAATATATAGGATTCATTCAATTATATAAACAAACTACTTTAACCGAATTGGTTACTGAGCAGAAAGAAACAACATATGAAAAGATGACATTTGATATCAATGAGATATCATATATTTCTACAGAAGACGTTTATGATATAACTGTTGATGGACCTAGTCATACATATTGGTCTGGTGGTTGTAATGTTTCCAACTGTGGAGAAACTACACTTGAGGAATATGGAGTGTGTTGCTTGGGATCTATTGTTCTTCCAAATTTCATTACAAATGTAAATACAAATTGGAAGAAACTTGAACAAACAATAAAACTTGCAATTAGATTTTTGGATAATGTTATTGATTGTAATAAATACACATTAGAACAAATAGACTTCAATGCTCATCGTTCAAGGCGTATAGGTCTTGGTGTTATGGGAATGGCAGAATATTTATTTGCTAAGAAGTTAAGATATGGATCAAAGAAAGCTGTTCATGAAGTTGAGAGATTGATGAGATTTATTAGAGATACAGCATATATAGCTAGTATGGAACTTGCTATAGAAAAGGGAACATTCCCTGCATTTGAATCAATTCCTTACAGCAAGGCATCTTTTATTAGAAAGCTTCCAGCAAATTTAAGGATGTCTATTAAGAATAATGGAATAAGAAATACAACATGTCTTGCTTTAGCCCCTACAGGAACAATATCACTATTAGCAGAATGTTCAAGTGGTATAGAACCTCTATTTTCTAAGGCATATGATAGAAGTGATAGGGTTAGTAAGCGTTTATATGTTCATCCAATATATGAAGATATTATTAAAAACGGTGAATCTATTCCAGATTGGTTTGTTGATGCATATGATTTGTCTCCACAGGATCATTTTGAAATGCAATGTATTTGTCAGAAATATATTGATGGAAGTGTATCTAAAACAATCAATCTTCCAAATGAGACAACATCAGATCAATTAAGTAATTTACTTCTTGAGTATATCCATGATCTAAAGGGTGTCACAGTATATAGAGATGGATCAAGAGAAGGTCAAATATTAACTCAAGCTTCACATGAAGATGTTCTTGAATACATTGATAATAATCAGGAATCATCTGAAAGATCAAATGATGAAGTTAGATGTGCAAAAGGTACATGTGAAATATAAGGAGAAAATATGTGTGAATTAGTAATCATGGTTGGAGTTCCTGGATCTGGAAAAACAACCTATGTAGATAAATACTATTCTAAAACACATAATATACTTTCAAGGGATGATATCAGATACGTTGTATGTGGTAATGATAAAACTGATCAAAAACCATTTGATGCATCCTTTGAAAGTTTGATAACTTTTATGATTGATACTATGTTAAAAGCGTTAATCAATCGTAGGGTTAATATTGTTATTGATAATACAAACACTCGACATGATACAGTAATGAGTTTAATTCATAAGGCAGCAGTTGAAAATTATGATATTAGATTTGTTATAATAGATACTCCTATTGAAATTTGTAAACAAAGAAGGCAATTAAATAATTTTCCATTGAGCATTATAGATACAATGCAAACACAATTAGATGATCTTAAAGCACATTTGAGATTATTTGAAACATATAATACAACAATAATAAAGGGAGGTAATTGATATGTTAGTTTTATTAGAAAATCAATCATGTCCACATTCATCCAATTGTCCTTATAATAAGGATAGTAACTGTGCAGGAGCATTTCCAAGAGATACTAAATTTACATGTAGTTATGTAAATTCAAATGGTCAAATAACAGAATCTGGTGAAGTTAGAAATAATTTTGATAAAACCGGACAAATGAAATATTTGTCAGAGGATCATTAAATGGAAGAACATGCAACCGTAATAATTGAAGGTCTACTAGAAGAGATTAAAGATTATAGAAAAGAAATTAGAGTTATGATTGAAGAGCTAGAGAAGGTTCGTCTAAGAGTAGATACACTATTACCAAACTCAACACAAAATACTAGAGTTATTAAATATTTTGAAGAGAAGGTAAAATCAATTACAGAGTTATATAAGACAATTCTTGATATGAGAAAGGAAATTGGAAAATCTCTTAAAGATGAAATCGAGATAAGAAGAAAGATGGGAGGTAACGATAGTTACGACATAGAAGATCTACTTGATGTTAGATCAATGGCGAAAAAGGTAGAAAAATTTCAAGATAAACTCGAAGATATGAAGGAGGAAGTAAAAGATGTCTGATGATACAGAAGATATAGCAATAGATGAAGAAGATTTTGTTGGACCGGCTCAAGCAACAACTGAAGATCTCACACAGGTTCAGAATGCACTTAAATTGAAAGATGATTCTGATGAAGAACGAGAAGTATTAGAAGAGGAGAAGACATTAATTACAAATGATAATGAAGGAGTTGATAAGGAAACACTAGACTTATATGATGAGTTTAGTGAATTTCTAGTTAAAAAGGCAGATATAGTTGAAACACAATCAGCTAAAAAAACAATGACAACTACTATTGATATCCTAGATGCAATATTAGGGGGAGGTTTTGTTATTGGTGGAATGAATATAATAGCAGGAGCATCAGGTAGTGGAAAATCAATGCTTGTTATGCAAAGTATTGGTGGAGGTCAGATACAATATAAAAATTTGATAGCTGCTTATCTTGATTCAGAAGAGGCAACAACAACGCAAAGATTGTCAAATCTTGGAGTTACTAGACCTAAGATTAAACCAGTAACAGATGTTACAGTTGAGAAAGTATTTAAATTACTTGAAGCAATGTGTGTATTTAAGGAAACAAAAGGATTGATTGATACACCATCAGCAATTGTTTGGGATTCTATAGCAAATACTCTTTCAATGAAGGAAAGAGAAGCTGAAGATATAAATTCTGTTATTGGATACAAAGCAAGATTACTATCAATTCTTGTTCCAAAATATGTTCAGAAATGTGCAACATATAATATTGCTTGGATTGCTGTTAATCAATTGAGAGATAAATTGGCATTAGGTGGACCATACAATCAACCAGCTAAGGAATTGAATTTCTTTTCACAGGGTAAAAATATGCCAGGTGGTACAGTCTTAAAATTCAATGCATTTAATCTTTTGGAGATGAAACATAGTGGAGCATTGAAGGCAGAAAAATTTGGGTTTGAAGGAATTCAATCAAAAGTAAAGACTGTTAAAAGTAAATTATTCTCACCTAATCACGAGATAACTTTGATTGGTTCATTTGTTCATGGGTTTTCTAATTTTTGGACAAATTACAATTTTCTGGTAGATCATAAGAGACTTAAATCAGGATCTTGGAATTACCTAATTAGTTATCCATCAAAGAAGTTTAGGACAAAAGATGCTGAAAAGGAATATAACACAGATCCTGATTTTAAAGTAGCTTGGGATGCAGCAGTAAAGGAAGCAATTGATACTGAAATAATTTCAAAGGGTTAAGATTTCCTTCTATAA
>Ga0233415_10001101_pt1 | contig 12020 bp, 7 predicted proteins | sample Na_anoxic_12_MG_FD_188631 | JGI IMG/M metagenome (GOLD analysis project Ga0233415, IMG submission 188631) | Seawater microbial communities from Saanich Inlet, British Columbia, Canada - Na_anoxic_12_MG | ecosystem: Environmental > Aquatic > Marine > Inlet | place: Canada: British Columbia... | reverse complement strand
GGGCCCCCCGCCGCCTCGGCCCCCGCCAGGGCCCCCGCGGCCCCCGCCTCCGCCGGGGCCCCCGCCGCCTCGGCCCCCTCCGCCGCCTCCCCCTCCTCCTCCTCCACGCCCCCTTCCTTTCCCTTCGAGGCGCGCGGCCGCGATAAAGGACGAAGGGGGGTGTTTCTTCTTCGTCACGGCGACGACGACAATCACGACGACCACGATGACGATCGCGATGGCGAGCAGTATCGCGGTAACAGCTAAACCCTTCATCCTGAAGCGGGTCTTGGGTGCGCGTGCCGAGCGGGCACTGGCTAGCGGCGCGGTATTACTGGCCGGGATTTCCTCCGCGGGCAATGCTTGCGGGGCGTCCCCCGATTCAGAAAAGACGCCCGAGGTGGCGCGCTCGGGGCTTGCCGCCAGCGTCAGGCCCAGCGGAGGCGCCCCGCGAAGGAGGAGTGCCCTTTGTCGCCTTTCCAGCCGTAGCGCGAGACGGCCATGGCGAGCAGGGCGATGGCCACGACCAGGAGCACCACCGCGCAGATTAGGGCGATGTGGATGCCCGCCATCCTTGCGCGCGAAGCGGGCGGGGGGGCGAGGCGATTATAGGAGGGAACCACCTTCCCCGCCGCCCGAAACGCCCCCCGCCTGGCGCCCCTTAATTGAATGACCCCAAGGGGGTAGAATCCCGTGCCAAATCTTGGCACTCCGCGGCCCGGGCCGCCGACACCCAGCGCCGCCATGGACACCCCCCCCCACGTGATCAAGCGGGGGGGCGCGACCGAAGAAGTCCGCTTCGACGCCATCACGGACCGGAACGCCGACCTTTGCTCGGAGGCCTATGGGCGCCCCCTGGCGTACGTCCGCCCGCGCCTCTCGACGCTGACGCTCGAGATTTCCCGCCGCTTCCGCAGCGGGATGACGACCCACGAGCTCGACCACCTCACGGTGGCGGTGTGCGCCTCGCACTCGACCCGCCACCGCGACTACAGCGACCTCGCCGCGCGGATCATCGTGAACGACCTCCTCAAGACGACCCCGCCCTCGTTCGTCGCCGTCGTCCGTCTGCTGGGGGGCGCGGGGGGGCGGCTCTCGGAAGAGCTCGAGGGGATCGCCGAGCGCGCCGCGCCCCTCATCGACGCCCGCCTCGTTCCTTTGCGGGACTACGCCTACACCTACTTCGGGATCCAGACGATGATCCGGTCCTACCTGCTGCGGAAAGACGGGGCGGCCTCCGCGACGGTGGAGCGCCCCCAGCACGCCTACATGCGCGTGGCGCTGGGGGTCTGCGTGGCCCAGCCGGACCGGCGGGGCCACGAAGCCGAAGAGGGGGCCTTCCAGGCGCGACTGGCCCGGGCCTTCGCCGTCTACGACCTCCTGTCGACGCACAAGCTGACCCACGCCTCCCCCACGGTCTTCAACGCGGGGACGCGCCACCCCCAGCTCTCTTCCTGCTTCCTCCTCCGCGTCGACGACGACCTCGAGACCCTCCTCCAGGTCGACAAAGACGCGGGGCTGATCTCGAAGTGGGCGGGGGGGGTCGGGGTCGGCCTCACGCCGATGCGGGCCGAAGGCGCCCCCATCCGCTCGACGGGGGGGAGCAGCAGCGGCCTCCGCCGCTACGCGGCGAAGCTCAACGCCAGCCAGCTGTACGTCAACCAGGGGGGCCTCCGGCCGGGGGCCTACGCGCTCTACCTCGAGCCCTGGCACGCCGACGTCTTCACCTTCCTGGAGATGGGGCGCTTCAAGGGCGCGGCGGTGAACGCTCCCGACCTCAAGTACGGCCTCTGGGTGCCCGACCTCTTCATGGAAGCTGTCTGCGCGGAGCTGGCCGACCCCTCCGCCGGCGACTGGCACCTCTTCAGCCCCGACCGCGCCCCTGGCCTCGACGAAGCCTATGGGGACGAGTTCCGCGCGCTCCACCGGCGCTACGTGGAAGAGGGGCGGTTCGAGCGGGTCGTGAAGGCGAGCGCGATCGTCACCGAGTGGTTCAAGACGGTCTCCCAGCGGGGGAACCCCTACATCCTCTTCAAGGACCACATCAACCGGAAGAGCAACCTGTCGCACGTTCGAACCATCAGCCACTCAAACCTTTGCGTCTCCGGAGAGACACGCGTCTTGACAGAGGCAGGGCAGCTGCCCATCGCTTCCCTAGTCGACCAAGAGGTCGGCGTCTGGAATGGCACAGAGTGGTCTCGCGTGACGGTCCGCCAGACTGCGGCAGAGGCCCAGCTCTTGCGGGTGACCTTCGACAACGGCGCGGCCCTGTGCTGCACGCCCCAACACAAGTTCTACGACTCCAAAGGCGCTGAGGTGCGCGCGGAGGAGCTCGTCGCTGGAACTGCGCTGGAGAAAGCCCCGGCATGGCCTGTCCTCCATGAGGGGGGGGTCTTCCCGCATGCGTATACGCATGGGCTCTTCTGCGCAGATGGCCACTACAGTGAAGAACCCCGGCGCTGTTCCTTCCGCGCGCACCACGATGGATGTGTGAGCCGCAAGCATGCACGGCATGAGCCCGTCTACCCAGAAGCGGGAGATGGCCTCTGCCGCGCGAGTATCGGGCGCAGTGAAATCCACCTTTACGGCGATAAGCAGGCTCTGTTTGGCCACCCCAACTTCGAAATCCACCCCGAGGAGCCCGGTCTCTACGTCGATGATCGTCTCAATCGGATGACGATCCACCTCCCCGACACCCTGCCCCCGAAGTATGAGGTACCCTCCAATGCTGACCTCGATAGCCGGCTTCGCTGGTTCGAGGGGTATTGCGATGGGGTCGGGACCGTATGCCGCGTCGGCTCCTCTAACACCGTCCAGGTCTGTTCCTCGAACGCCGAGTTCTTGGGCAAAGTGCGCCTCATGCTGCAGACGATGGGATGCGACCCCAAAATCGCGCCAGGCCATCCGGCGCGCTCAGCCATAATTCGAGGGGTCGAGTATGAATGCCGAGCGACCTGGCGTCTCCTCATCGCGTGCACGGATCTTTGGCGGCTGCTTGACCTTGGATTCCGGCCCGGCCGCCTAGACTTCACAGGAGCGGCCCGCCCTAACCGCGATGCCCGCCGCTCCACCAAAGTCGTTTCAACGGCGCCGGAGTTGTCCGGCCCGACCTACTGCTTCACCGAGCCGCTCCGCCACCGCGGCGTATTCGAAGGGATCCTGACGGGGCAATGCGCCGAGATCACAATCCCTTCTTGGCACGACGCCGGGCGCCCCGACGAGGCGGAGTACGGCGTGTGCAATCTGGCCGCCCTGCCCCTCGCCTCCTTCCTCCTCGAAGGGGGGGACGGCAAGGCGACCGGCTTGGACTGGAAGGGGCTGGCCGCCGCCGCGGCGGCCGCGCTGCGCAACCTCGACTCCATCATCGACCTGAACTTCTACCCGGTGGAGGCCTGCCGCCGCAGCAACCTGCGGCACCGGCCAGCGGCGATCGGGATCGCGGGGCTCGCCGACGTCTTCGCCCGGCTGGGCCTGATCTACGGCTCGAAGGCCGCCTGCGCCCTCGACGCCGCGATCCACGCGGTCATCTATCACGGGGCGATGACGGAGAGCGCCGCGCTGGCGGAGACTGAAGGGTCGTTCGCGTCGTACCCCGGCTCTCCCTCCGAGCGGGGAGAGCTGCAGCCCGACATGTGGGTGCGGTGCGGGCACCTCGCGCTGGGGTGGGAGGAAGCGGTCGCGGAGACGACCGGCGGCCGCCTCAGGCCCGCGGAGTGGGCGACCCTCCGGGACGCCTGCCGCGCGGGCCTCCGGAACAGCTACGTCACGGCCGACATGCCGACGGCGACGTCGTCGCAGACGACCGGCCAGAACGAGGCCTTCGAGCCCTTCACGACCAACCTCTACACGCGGAAGACCCTGGCCGGCGACTTCACCCTCCTAAACCCCCACCTCGTGCGCGAGCTGGAGGCGCTGGACCTCTGGGACGAAGAGATGCGGCTCGCGCTGCTGGAGTCCGGCGGGAGCGTCCAGGGGGTCGAGCGGGTGCCCGCCGAGCTCCGCCGGCGGTTCCGGACCGCGAGAGAAATCGATCAAAGGCTCCTCACCCGCCACGCCGCGGCGCGGAACCCCTTTCTCTCGCAAACAATGAGTTTGAACTACTACTTCGGCGTCCCCGTGCTCAGCGAGGCCCTGACCGTGCTGGTGGACGGCTGGAAGGCGGGGCTGACGACGGGGTCCTACTACGTCCACACCGCCCCCGCCACGGGGGCTCAGAAGAAGACCTTCCTGCGGCAGACGGCCAAGCCCAAGCCCAACGCGGCCTCGAAAAAGAAGGGCCACTGTGCGGCCTGCGAGGCCTAGGGCGAGGCCTCTTTTTTCGTCACGTGGCCACCATGTACGCGCTCATCGAGGAGGCCGAACTGCCTTCGTACGACCCGGGAAATGAAGCCCAGCCTCTCGCGGCGCGGAACCAGGTGGAGGCCCCCGGGCGGACTTCGTCCTCGAGGTTCTTCAGGGGGTTCCACGGGTCGGCGTAGCCCATCCAATCCCCAAGGCTGTCTCTACCGAGCTGGGAAAGAGGCTCGTCGGGGTTCATGGGCCCTTCGAAGACCGGCATCTCCTCGGGGCGCCAGGGGTAAGGCACCCCTTCGTGGGCCCGCTCCGGGTACCCGTCGGTCGCCGCGGGCTCCCCCACCCCGGGGGGGGCTCCGGCGAAGCTCGCCTGGCCCGGCGGGCGTGGCTTCTCCCGCTGGAAGTAAGGGACCACCCACACAATGAGGACGAAGACGAGGAGGATCAAGCCCCCCACGAGGAGGCTGCTTTTCAGCGTCATGGCTGCGCGGGACGGGCGTGAGCCGCTGGGCGCGGGCGCTATCCTAGAGGAGCAAAAACGGCGGGCGCCCGGGGTCAGCCCGGCGGGGGGTCCACCGCGGGGAGGGGGGCCGCCACGACGCTTTCGAGGAGGTTTATCTTCACCTCCTCGGGGGGCAGCCCTGCGTTGACGCCTTCCGGCGCCCCGAACAGGTGCGTTTCGAGGCTCGCCGGGTCGCCGCCCGGTGGCTCGCGCAGGCGCTGGAGGGCCGCGGGCGCGATCTCTCCGAAGGCCTGTTCCCAGTACTTCAGGTCGTCAGAGTCGACCAGGCCGAGGGGGGAGAGGGCCGCCTGGGCCGCCGCGGTCACCTCGCGGTCGTCCGAGACACAGGCGATCGCCACGGGCGAGAGCCACCTGTACGGCAGCACCCAGACCGACGCCCCCTCGGGGCACCGCCGGGGATGCTTGGTGGCGGCGTAATGCCGGGGACCGAAAGCGGCGAGGGCCGCGTGGGCGGCATCGACCGACGCGAACGCCCCCACGAACCCTCCGGCGTCGAGGACCGCCACGAACTGGGCGGGCTGCTCTTCCATCTCACGGGCGGGCTATCCCGCCCGAGCCCACTTCTTCAGCTGGCCGCCCGGCGGCCAAAAAGCGGCGGGCGCCCGGCGCCCGCCTAGTCGCTGTCCGCGCCCTCCCCCCGCTCATAGAAATACTCGTCCAAGAGGAGCGAGAGGTCGTCGACGTCCCGGCCCTGGCATTCGAGCTGGCTCGGCACGTTCGGACGGTCCCCGGGCGGGGGGCCGCCGAAGACGGGGTCGGGGCCGAACGCGAAGAGCTCCCCCAGCTTCGTCGGGGAGAGGGCGAAGAGCTTCCCCTCCCGGCCCGGGGCGCGGCGGACCTCGCGGCCATACATCGCGCGCAGCACCGGGTTCACGACCCCCAGCCCCCGCCGCACCAGCTGGGCCTCGCCCGTCTCCGCCCAGAGGGCGCGGGCGTTCGCCCGGGGTATTTCGAACTCGTACGAGATCATTTCGAGGCGCTCCGCGAGGGCGGGGCGCCCCACGAGGAAGCGGTGGTAGAGCTCCCCTTCGTGGAGGCGGGCGGGGTCGGTGAGGCAGCGGAAGCCCGCGAGGTGGATCAGCCAGACGGCCAGGAAATGGCTCTGGAACACGTACCGCTGGTGGAGGTCGCGGCTTTCCGCCGCGCTGGCCCCCCCCGCGGCGTGGCGGAATGCCGCGGGGTCCATGAACGCGCGGTGGCACACCGCCTCCTGGAGCTGGATCTCGCGCAGAGAGTCGACGAGGGTCGGCCCGGCGGCGATCCGGCGCAGGTTGCGGAAGACCCGGACGGCCTGGGGCGTGTTGTAGGCGGCGACGAAGGCCCCGTCGATCGGGCGCCCGTGCCACCGGTACGCGTCGGCCAGCTTCCAGCGCAGGTACTCCTGGCGCCGCTCGGGGGCGACCTCGGCCTGGCGGTCCAGGAGGTCCCGCACCGCCGCCGCCTCCTCGGGGGCGATCTCGGGGGCCGCGGCGAGCGCGCGGTTCTCGGCCTCGGCGAGCTCGAGCCGCACCCGCTTGTGGCCCGCCCGGAGGCCCACGAGGCGCCCGCCGGCGTCGGGGAGGGGCTCCAGCGCCGCGAGGGTCGCCCCCGTGTCGGCGATCTGGTCGATGAAGCGGGCCACGAAGCCGTTGCGCGAGAGGTTGGCGACCCGGGCGGTCTCGAGCCAGAGGTCGTAGTAGGGCGTCTCGTGGAAGCGCACCTCCCCCCCCGGCCCGTACTCGAACTGGAGGCCCACCGCGGGCGCCCCCCCCACCGCGTCGAGGCGGCGGTAGAGGCCGGAGCGCTTGTCGCGGAGCAGCCGCCGGAGGTCGGCGACCTCCGTCGGCAGGTTGCACGCCCGCCCCGAGAGGTGGATGAAGTGCTCCCGCGTGCTCAGGCTCCGCACCCTCGCCAGCATCTGGCGGCAGGTCTCGACGTCGCACGACGCGTCCGTGAAGTGGCCGAAGAGGACGTCGAAGTGCTCCAGCTCGTAGCTCACCCCCGCGCTCACGGTGGGGGTGTAGATGAGGACGTCGAGGGCCGTCCAGTGGGTGTGGAGGTCCCCGAAGTGCGCGGCCTTCACCCCCTGGGGGGTCTTCGAGCTGTAGAGGCCCACCGCCTTTTCCGGGAACCGCGCGCGGATCCCCGCCTCGAGGGCCTCGGCCTCCGCCAGGGAGTTGGTGGCGACGACCGCCCGCTGGCCCCCCCGCAGCCGCTCGTAGAGGTGGTCGAGCCAGACCCCCTGCTCCCCGGCGAAGTAGAAGCGGTCCCCCGCCGCCTGGGGGTGCTGGTTCCAGTGGAAGAGGGGGGGGCGCCCCCCCCGCAGCCGCTCGAGGAGGCGGAGGGTGCGGTCCCCGAGGTTCGCGTCCATCACCACCACCCGGTCGGCCGTCGCCACCATCCACTGGAACATCGCGAAAGACGCCGTGAAGTTGCGGTGGAGGCCGCTGTTGAACTGGGCGAGGATGCTTTCCACCTCGTCGAGGACCAAAAGGTCGACCGGTTCCGGGGCCTCGGGCATCGGCAGCCGGTGCAGCGACTCCACCTGGACGATCAGCCGGGGGAAGCGGAGGTGGTCGAGGTCCCCCCCGTGGTCGCTGTACAGGGCGAAGTCGGGGAAGGCCTGCTGGGCCGTCTTCGAGAACGTCTGCCGGAACGTCGCGAAGCGGATGACCGGTTCCCGCGCCCCCCCGGGGGCCCGGGGGTACTCCCGGTCGATGTAGGCGCGCAGGGCCCGGCTCTTCCCCATCTTCGTCTGGGCCTTCACGGCGAGGGTGGGGACCGCCTCGTAGGGGCGCATCCGGGGCTCCGAGTAGACGTGCCGCTGCGCGGCCGGGAGGCCCTCGAAGCCCGAGGCGGCCGCGGCGTGGGGGTCGATCTGGCCCGCCGCCAGCGCCGCGACCCGGGCTTCCGCCGTGAGGCCCGGCCGCCCCTTCGCCCGCCGCCCCCCCGCGGGCGGCGCGAAGGGCTCCCGCCGCGGCGCCTCCACGACCCCCACCGCGCGGGCGGAGCCCCGCGGCGCGTGGCGGCAGTGCTCCAGCAGGGTGTGGGGGGCCTTCGCCCCGCCCCCCCCCCTCGTCCTGGGGGACGAGGCTCAGCATCAGCGTGTTGTCGCGGTCGTGGTCCCGGCCACAGATCCGGCAGGGGCCGGGGGCCGTGCGGCGGAAGAGGAGGAGGCCCCCTTCGGCGCGCTGGAAGGCGTGGGCCTCCAGCAGGCCCGCCGCCCGGGCCGCTTCCAGCGCCTCCGCGACGGCCCCTTCCGCCAGCGGGGGCTCCCGCGCGCGGGGGTCCCCCCCTTCCCGCAGACGCGCCCCCCCGCCGTCCGTTTCTTCTGTGTACAGGCGCGCCAGGACCCGCGCGCCCGGCTCGCCCCGCACCACCGCCCCCGGGGGGGCCGCCGGCGCCGTCCCGAAGCGGGTCGTGAGCCGCTTCACCCGGCCGCTCCCGGGCTTCGAGGAACCGGCGAGGCGGAAATTCTGGAGGCTTTTGTTCACCTGGGGGTCGACGAGGCCTCGGAGCGGCGGCGCGAGCCGCTCCAGGACCCGCGCGGTGAAGCCCTTCGCTTCTTCGTTGCTCGCGACGACGTAAGGCGCCACGAGGACGTGGTAGGAGTACTTCACCCCCCCTCCCGACGGCCCCGTCGAGTCGGCGACGATGAGGTCGCGGCGCGTGGCGCGGAGGTCGTCCACCCCGTGGTAGGCGACGTGGAGCTCTTCGAGGAGGACTTCGAGGAAGTGCTCGAGGAACGCCTCGGCTTTTCTCCGCTGGCGGCCGAGGGCCTGGGCCGCTTCGGTGGGCGCGCGCGGCGCCGCCACCGGCTCGCCCAGCAACAGCTCCAGGTAGGCGTGCGTTTCGGGGCCCTCCTCTCCCAGGCCCCCTTCCGGTTCCCATTCCAGCGCGTCGATCTTCGCGCCCGGCGCGTCGATGTCGAACTTGAGCCGCTGAGGGGCGTCGCCGAAGATGACCTCGTGGAAGCAGCGCTCTTCTTCCGCCCGGCCATCTTGCCAGCTCCAGAAATCCGCCCACGTCTCGAAGATTGCGAACTTTTGTCGGACTTCATCGCGGACGACGACGCGTGCCCGCAGCTCCGCCGGGTCATAGTGGGCTTCAGCGACCTCCGCCGAGGGACGTTCGGGCCCCCCCCGGAGGTACGTGTACACCGCCGGGGGCCGGCGCGGGCCTGGGGGGTCCATTGGGACCGCGGCCCTCGGGCTCGATGGTTTGACCCCCCCCCCCGGGATATCAGTTTTGAGGCCGGGGCCCGGGACGGATAAGAGGAAAATACGGGCTTTTTGCCCTTTTTATTGCTAAAACTGACCCTTTCCACGGTTAGGCACCGTAGCCATTTTGGCTCAAGCAGATTTGCGCAGTCTGACTTCCGAGCCCGACTTCTGGGAACCTGTGCAGCCTGGCCCGTGCCCGGCTTCAGACAACTTGCGCGCTAGGCTCGCCTGGCGCTTTCGACCGACAGCAGAAATGGTAGCCAAGGCGAGGGTGGTGGCGCGGGCCTCTCCGACCGACTTCCAGTGGATCGCCGCGGCGGTGGAAAACAGCTGGGCCCTTGAGTCCTTGCAGGGCAAGGGCGGATTCAAGATGGCGTCTACGGCCACCGACAGAGATCCGGCGATGTTCGATAAGATCATTCCTAAAGACGACGTGGTCGACCTGAATCAGCTATATGAGCTGGGACAGCAGCAACAGAGGGCGGAGGTGAAGGAAACTCTCAAATCGGGACAGAAGCCGCATGGAGGGTTACTGATCATCTCGAGCGAAGTTGTGCGGTTTGCGGCAAATGGGAGAGTCGGGATGCCTATCAAAGAAATCTACGAGAAGGCTTGGGCCGACGTGGACAACACTACAAAGATCTGTCTGTGGCCCCCGGGAAAAGTCCCCAACCAAGTGTCGGTGGAAGGCGCAAAAAAGCTTAGCGAGGTATTCATCGCGTTCTTCGAAGATATTACCTGGGGCTGGCTGATGTTCCCGAAAGATGGAACAACAAACAAGGGAACGCGTCGAGAGGGTTGCGTTTCAACCGCTGATGGGGGCTTTGCCCGCGCGCCTCCGGTGAGGAAGGAAGAGTGGGGGGGTGCGGCCGACCTGTACAACGGGATCGTCTCGCTCGAAACTCTGAAATCCGCGAGGGAGGTTCTGGGGGGGAGTCCCGGGTCGTTCGACGAGAAACCCCTCGCGGATTCCAGAGTTCCGGACGAGACGCTCCCGTTGTACGGGTCGGCCGCAGCCCCCCACTCTTTCTACCCCACCGGAGGCGCGCGGGCAAAGCCCCCAACAGCGGTTGAAACGCAACCCTCTCGACGCGTTCCCTTGTTTGTTGTTCCAACATTCGGGGACTTCCTCCAGTATTCCCAGATATCATCTTCGATGTCCTCCTCGAGCTCCGCGAGGGGGGTTCAGGAGGGGAGTCCCGGGTCGTTCGACGAGAAACCCCTCGCGGGGTCCGAGAGGTGCCTCCCTCGGGAGGGGATTCTCGTCGAAGAAAAGTCGCTTAGGGTGAGTCGGGGGGAGGCGGCCAACTTGCATGCGCGGACTCACTTATCCGAGCGGCGCAGCCCCCGCCGGGACTCGGGGGTCGACCTCGTCTTCCCCGAAGCCTGCGAGGTGCCCGGGGGGGCGACGGTGGCTCTCGACCTCGGGGTCCGCGCGTTCCACCTCTCCCCCGAGCCGCGGGCTTTCTGGCTTGGCCCGCAGCAGCCTCGCGAAGACCCCCCTCATGCTCGCGAACGGTGTGGGGCTGGTCGACCTCGGTTACCGCGGCCCCATCAAAGCCATGGTGTGGAACAGGGACCGAGTTCCGTTCCGAGTGGAAAAGGGCCAGGCCTCTTCCAGCTCGTTAGCGAATTTGAGGACCTTTCCCCGAGCGAATTTGAGGTGCTTTCCCCGTCGGACCCGAGAGCGTCCCTCCATTTCTCGGAGAGCGAGTCCCTGCGCGGCGGCGGGGGGTTCGGAAGCACGGGGTCAAGCGGCTCGGCGGCCCCGGCGGCCAACTTGCATGCGCGGACTCACTTATCCGAGCGGCGCAGCCCCACCGGGATCGTCGAGAGCAACCGGAAGGATGAGCGGCTTCTAGCCGCGTTTGTGAGGATTCAGAGCAGAGGTGCGGCCGCGGGGCTCCGGGCGTGGTGTTTATACGCGTGGCACAGCCATACCCGGCATAAGAAAGCTGTTTGCTGGCTTAACTCCAGATTAACGAGCCGGTTCAAGTCATGGTGTTTATGGTGTTTATACGCGTGGCGCGCCCAGGTGGTGACCTGAGTACCAGTACAAGACCACCGAAGGCACGTTCGTCTTGAATGCGCATTTGGCCGAGAGCGGGCGGCGTGGACGACCTCTCTCGTGCAGCAGTACGAGGCGAATGTTTTTCTGTTTTTCGCTCCCTACATAGGCCGCCCAGCTGGCCTCCGGGAATTGCCGAACCAAGAAGCCACCGTAGGCGCGCGGGGCCCCGACGGAACACCGAGGAAGCCCCCGATGTTCGAGACCGCCGCCGCCTCTTCTTTCACCGCTATCTCTCGCCGCTGGCCCGTACCATGCGCCGAGCAGCCGCCCGCGCCAGTATTCTACGCGCTCGTGGCCGGAGCCTGCCTCGTGCTGCATGAATGCGTCCACGCTTTGGCGGCGCGCGCGCGGCCCAAAGCCCTTCGGGCCCCGGAGCCAGGCCGCTGCTACGACCCGGTGCTAAAAATGCTCGCCGACGAGCAAGGAGACTGGTACGTGGAGAAGGTCCTCAGCCACGAGCTGGGGAAGGTCCTCACCCACAACACCCGGGATCTCGACGCCCGGTCGCTCAGCGAAGGGGAGTCCGGCGAGACGACCCCCGCCGACTCCGAGGAGTGGGAAGAGTCCGAAGAAGAAAGCGGCGAAGCCACCTCCACGTCCGACGAAGAAGAAGAGAGCAGCGACGAGGAGAGCTCGTGTCTCTCTTCGTCCGACGAGGAGGCGGCGCGGCGGGCGGCAAAGAAGCGCGCCCGAAAGCGCCCCGGCCGGCGCCGCCCCCCGCCAGTGGAGCCGAAGCCGGAAGACTTCTTCGCGCCGGCGGGAGACCCCCCCCCGTCCCCGCCGCGAGGCCCGGGGCGGAAGAAGCCCCCGCCCCGCCCCCCCCGCCCCCCCCCGCCAGCGGGCCTCTGGCCCGCCGCGGCCTACGTCGCCGCGTGGACCCCCACCGCGGGCACGGGGGGGGAGCCGGGCTGGCGGGGGGGCGCCCCCCCCCCCCCGCGGGAAAAAGCGGGCC
>Ga0233415_10001100_pt1 | contig 12025 bp, 20 predicted proteins | sample Na_anoxic_12_MG_FD_188631 | JGI IMG/M metagenome (GOLD analysis project Ga0233415, IMG submission 188631) | Seawater microbial communities from Saanich Inlet, British Columbia, Canada - Na_anoxic_12_MG | ecosystem: Environmental > Aquatic > Marine > Inlet | place: Canada: British Columbia... | reverse complement strand
TATTGTAATACTTGCTTTTCACCAAAAATATTATCATTTAATGGCGTTGTTGAAGAAATTAAATTAATTTATATTCTTCCAATTGAAGATATGCCAAGAGATTCAACACCAATTTTTTTAAATCCGCCAAGCCTAAAAAGTGGCAAACTATCCAATTTTGATATTAATTTACTAGATTCAGATACAACACAAGATAAAACAATAAAGGCCGGTAGAGAATCGTTTGACGGCTATTCAATAGGAACAGATCCAAAGGCAGCAATAGAACACACAGACCAAAATATAAACGATATTGACGGCTTTTTGTTAGAATCAAAAGAATCAAAACCATTAATCGAATCAAACTTAATTGAAAATAAATTAAGTGGAAACTAAGCGGGAAAAATATTCGTAACTAGATACCCCTCGGTAAATAGAAGTAAAATTAAAGATTCACCTCTTAAATAATACACAACACTATTTTCCGCTTAGCCACAACTTAAGCTTATTGCATAAGCATTAGGGTACACACCGGACGGTCGGTTTAAATGTTTGAGAAATCGGCCGTTTTTATTGTCAAGAAATTCCAGACGTGCAACGATTCTTGATAGGGGGTTTTTTTCAATTCCTCCTTTATTCACGTTGCACGTCACCCTTCAAATCATCCCGCAACGGCAAAGGCCAAGCAATACAAGTGAATTTAATAAAATGGTAAGACAATCAAAAAAAACAGAAGGATGGCAAAATATAGTATTAAATTTAGATGACAAAACAGAAATTAAAATGACGGTTGGAGATTTAAGAAATATTATAATTAATGAATCACTTTAAACAAACAGGAATGAAAAAAAATGGAACATGAAAAAGAAAATTATTTAGGATCTTTAAGCGCAGATCAAAAACAAATATATCATACAGGCGTTAATATGATAAATTATTTTGCAAAAACAGACACTCAACCACTATTTAGGGCATCACTTCAAACCATGATAGATAATGACGATATAGACGGTTTAGGCGCACTTTTAGAAATGACCGGAGATTATCAACACAATCAAGAAAAGATTAAAGAAATGCACGAAAACGGCTATTTTACTACATAAAAAATGTCGGTAACAATTGGCGTTGATTGTAAAAAAATCAAGAAATGCATGAATAAAGGAACCAATAAAGATTGCAGAATAATGAAACTCGGATATTTGGACGGATGTTTTAAACACGACGGCGTAGTAAATAGACATAAAATAGCAGTAGTTGAAAGAAGAGAAGCTTTTCAAGATGAAAAACTATACAATGCACAATTTAAATTATTAAAAAAATATGCAAGAAAAGGCGAAAACCTTTTCATAGCAAAAAACGAGATCTCAAAATGATAAAAAAATATAAGAAAAAACCTATTGTAATTGAAGCGATAGAATATACAGGACTAAACATCCAAGAGATACAGGACTTTATTAAATCAAGGAAGATTGTATTAAAGAAATCATACGGCTTAATAATTCCAACGCTAGAAGGCGACATGATCGCATCACAAGGCGACTTTATAATAAAAGGAATTGGTGGCGAATTTTACCCATGTAAACCCGACATATTTAAAGAAACTTACGACGAAGTACAATGAAAAGACTAATCATTAACGCCATATTATTTGTAATTGGCTTTATTATAGGATATTATTTAAGTAAACTTACAAAATGACAGAAAAAGCATATTGTCCTTATTGTGGAAAACAGTTTCCAGAAAAAAAAGATATATTTGGGGAATCTGTACATATATTAAATCGTTGTTGTTTTTGTAACAGGTCACCAATTTGGGATAAAACAGGAAAATTTTTAGGGAAAATAAAAAAATGAATCTACTAGAAAAATTTGAGAATCACTTAAAGAAGAAAGAAGCAGCCGAAAAAGTGAGAGTTCAGAAACAAAAACAATTCAAGAAAAAATATTCAAGATCAATTAAATTTGTTAAAAAAATATGGCAGAAGATAAAATAAACTGTACTAGGTGCGGAAAATGTTGCTACTTATACATTGAAGGCAAGAAAATCAAATGTAGACACTTGATTAAATTACCATTTAATAAAACATTATGCAGAATATTTAATAGCAAAAAGCGTATAGGATCAATAACGCACGAATACGGCCGAAGTGTTTTCAGATGCGACACACGAGAAAACTCGGAAGTTGATTTTATCGGATGCCCTTACAACACAGATAAACCACTAATTGAAGAATCAAACGACAAATTGACAAAATGATAGATATTAATAAAAAATTACAGGATCACGCAAATAGTATCATAAAACAAGCAACGTTAAAACGGGGTAATATAATAAGTGAAGAACTCGAAGAGTTTGTAAACACATTAATAGTATTATCATTGAAGCAGGGGTTTATTTGGGGTATAGAATCAATAAAACAAACAAGTGAAACACTCCTTAATGATATTAAACAAAAATAAAAATGATAACATATGAACCACTAGAAGGCGGATATTTTAGAAAATGGCACGACAATTATATAGATTATATAAATTCTGAAATACCCAACTATTAAAAAAAAAGGGTTCCCCCTTGCAACCCCCTCCCAAAAAAAAATGATTGAAACAAAAACAATAATCAAATATTTGAAATGGTTGGAAAAACCGACAGAAAATATGTTTGTTTCATTGTTTAAATCGGCTTTAGTGTTTTTAACGGCCGAAATACTTATTTATTATTTAACTGATGGAGAAACAAAAATGACAGAAACAAAAACAGAACGGTTTTTTTTTATTATGATAGGGCTTTCTTTATTTATTATGGCGGTTTCATTAGCATATGCAACAATTTTTAAAGGATTTTTAGGATAAAAATGTACGAATATATAGATTATATGATTGGTTTTGGTATTGCAATAGTAACAGGTGGCTTTATTTTTTTAGGAATTGGGTATATTATTAAAACAAACAGGACGAATAAAAATGAAAATTGAAATAAAAACACAGGAACAAGCCCGAAAATACTTTTTAAAATCCGGCATAATATATAACAGGATCACAAAACAACACCTAGATTTATTAAACAGAATTATAGACGAAAAACTATCAAAAAATGATAATTTTGGGATTAAAAGATGTAAAAAAAATAAATCTACATATGTCAACGATCACTTAATGCAGTTTGATTTATGCGTTGATAATCCACTCTATTCAAAAATTAAAGCCATATCATTTAATACGGATGGGGTATTAATATTTTTTAAGTGGACAAATAAAGAAATTAATAAATTATTTTTAGATGCTTTTGTTTTGTGGGTTGATGTGATTAGCATCATTCAAAAAACAATAAAAGATTAAAATTAGGCACTAGTGCCTTTTCCTTATTTCTATTAAAAATTGTAATTTAATAGCAACCAACATAAACCCAAACATTACAACGCCTTCTAATCCTGTTCTTTCATTTATCATATAGAATATAACGCCTAAGATCAAATATCTAAATATTACGTCTAAAATACCAATCATTGGCCGCACCATACCCCAAGCAGCTTTAGACATTATCTGTTGAGTAGTGAAAAAAACGTGCTTTTCGTTGAATCGTTGTTCTTTTCGTTTCCAATCAACTTTTTTTAGTCTATTGATAAACACACGACTTAAAATCCCTATTATTAAAATCCAGTAATTCATTTTATAATTTATCCAGTTCACGGCGCAAAGCAATTTCTACAAATTGAGATTTAGAAGTAATATTTTTATAACCCCAAAACCTATTGGAAACATCTTCAATATTATTAAAATGTTTGTCAATATCTTGTTTAAGTTCGTCCGATATTGTCAAACAAATTCTACTTTTTACCATTTTTATTATATGATTACAGTAATACTTTATATTATTTTCGTTGTATAAATTATTTAAATATGTTATGATATTACACTGTTAAAGGTGATTATTAAAAATGGCAGTAAATGGATATACACAAACATATGACGCGGAAGAAGTAAGCGAAGTTTCAATTGATATGCTCGTTGGGATTGGGGTTGCTTTAGTAAGTTTTGTTTCAATAATTGGTTTAATTCTTCTATACGGATGGTTAAAGAAGAAAACTAAAGGTAAATGAGGTTTAAAAAATGGGGAACTATACACAAACATATGGCGCGGAAGAAGTAAGCGAAGTTTCAATTGATATGCTCGTTGGGATTGGGGTTGCTTTAGTAAGTTTCGTTACAATTATTGGCCTAGTTGTTCTTTATGGATGGGCGAAAAAGAAACTACCTAAGCTTTAGGGCTTAGATTTTTTTAATTTTTTTTTTATTTTCTAATTTTACAAAATTTTATATAGTTACTATATTATAATTCTAATTAAAATGGAATATTACGGCGATACAGATGTACAAGAAGTTTCAAACGATTTTGTAGTTTCTTTATTTGTTGCAGGAATTTCAATTCTAACAGTTTTAACATTTATATTCTTGATCCGGTGGTGCTTTAAAAAATGAAAAAAATTCTATTATATTTTGCAATTATTTTAATTATGATAAGCGGCGTTAATGCAGCAACTCTTTATTATTCTCAAGAATTTTCCAATGCTGCCGCAAGTGTTGGAGATTTAGCATCAAAAACAAGGTTTATTGGTTTTCCTATAAATATAATTGAAGACATTAATATAACTATAATAGAAGTTGATTTTACTGGTGCGGGGGCGCAATTGGGCGATCCAGTAACATTAAAATTAAAAGATGTTAATGCCGCAGATAATAATAAACCAGTTAATACTTTTTGTACTTCTTCAAACACTTATAGCCATTCAACAGATCAAGAAGGTTATTTCAACTTTACTTTTAATAGTTGTATAATAGGAGATGGAAACGAATCTATAAATTTAGTTTTAAATAGAAATGGTTACAGTAGCGGTTACCCACAACTAAAATATGCAAATTATGGAAACTTTAGTAATGGAAAAAATAGTGTTAAAGATTACGAGGGTACTACGTGGACTATTGACGATTCAACGGCAACCGCAAAAGTAAGAGTATTTGTAGAGCCTTCAACAATTGTAATTTCAATAAATAATTTAGATAATGGTGATCACGTAAAAGAAAATTTTAATTTGACTTTTGAAAGTCCACAACAAACGCAGCCTTTAAACTGTACTGTATCGGTTGATGATGTTAATCAAAGTAATCAAATATTTACAAGTAATAGCGGTTTTATTAATGTTACTGGATCAGATGGTAATTTTTCAGTTAAATTAAAATGTACTTCATCAGAAGGAACGGCCGAAGAAAGTATAGATCTAATTGGGGATTTTATCACACCATATATTGATGTAATTAGTCCTTTAGAAACTTCTTATATTGATTCTGTTTTGTTAAATATTACTATAAACGATACTTATTTAGATGCTTATAATATTACTATTTACAATTCTACCGGACACATAATAAATAATACAGATGAAACAGGGATTCTTACAGATTTTGTAAGATATGAAAAAAACTTTATTCCAGATGCAGCGGGATTTTATACTTTAGAAGTTTGCAGCCGTGACAGTTTGGAAAGTTCACCAAAAATCAAAGACAAAACCGATATTAGTAAAATTAAAGCTAATGATTATCACGAAACCCTTTTAACACATCAAGAAACAGGGGCAGTAATTAAAAGAACTATCGAATTAATTGACGATAAAAATAAGGTTTATGATCTTTCAAGTTTGTTTAATGTTCTTGATGATTGGGATGATGACGGTAAACACTTAAAAACTATTATTGAAATGAATAAATTTTCAAATTCTAAATATGGTTTAAGGTGGTCATATGAGTGCGTTAAAGGTTGCGATGAAGTCAGATATTTAAACGATAGGGGTATTGATCGTTTTGTTGGTGGTGGTTTATATTTTACTTTTGATGATGTCGAAAGTGAAGGATACATAACAAGCTATAAACAAGATACAAATAAAGCAGTTTTTGAAATGTTTGCAACTAATGAAATTTTAGATAATAGCGGTTCAATTTTATATATTGATCCAATTACAGGCGGACTTAATAGAGTTTGCAGCAATACAAGTTTTGAGATTAACGAATATTCAAGCTTTAACGGTTTTCATATTGATATACAGGATTTCAATTTAGATTCCCCAAGTTATGTTTTAGTTGCTAATAGTTCGGTTAATTTATCAGTTAATGAAGTATTTACGTTTGAGGGTTCATTTAGTGTTGAAGATAATCACGCAGCAACAAACAACGTATATTTAAAAGTAGATATTGACGGAGTAGAGTATATAAATAAACTTGTAAATACAATTTCACAAACAGGTACATTTTTGGCAACAGAGATTAGGCCTTTTAATCTTTCTTTAGGTATTGGATCACATAGAGTTGAAGTTTATATGCATGAGGATGGTATTGGTTCGGTCGATATTTCAAATTTTGATCTTCACGCTATAAGCGGATCTAATATACATGGATTTAATCATGTTGATAGAGTAAACAATTTTTATTTTGAAACTTCAAGTACTACATTTGAACAAATCGGGAACGAATCGGTAAATTATGGTTATCTTTCAAAGGTTATGATTTCAGTTAGTGAATCAATTTCAAGTGCTGCGGGAGATACTGGAGTATGCAGATTTACAAACGGCAACCCTTCACCGTATTGGGGAAGAACAGTTTCAGCGGGATCAACCGGATCTACCGGAGTAAGTTATATTACAAATGAAATAAATGAAGATATTTTTATACTAAGTTGTTTAAGTGAGGGCGCTAATATTATTGGTATGAATTACACAAGCCACTTTAAAAGATTAAAAAATGATTATGCTTTCTTAGTTGATGGAGAATCAAGCAGCCACATTTTATCAAATTATACAAATCAAAGAACAATAAACGCCGGTAGAACATTATTAACAAGTATTAATAAAACTCTATATAGTGGAAATCAATTTCATGTATTAAGTTATATATCATTAAAATCATTAAGCGGATCACATACGCCTAGTATTATTTTAAATGTCGATGGAGAAGATATTGCAACAGTTCCCAGAACAATTTCAGATGATGCTTATGGAACTATTAAATTTTTTGAAGATGTTTTATCAAACATAAGCCAAACACGAGAAATCGCATTATATATTGATGTTGATACAGGCGAAAGCGTATCAATTTTAGATGAAAGTATTTCGGCATATGATACAAATGCACTTGATACAACTTCTTTTAATGTTCCGCCTTCTTTAACAGTTACAGATCCTTTAGATGGGAATACTCTTTTATTACAAAATATTAATAATAATACAGTAGGGTTTTATAATTTAACCGCATTAATTGATGACATTAATAATGATAATTTAATCGGATCATTAAAAATTAGTGGATTAGTAAACATTACTTTATTTTTTGATGTAGACGGTTATACAAGTTCCTATTATATGAATTTTTCAACATTTCCAGTTGGAGATTATTCTTTAATATGGAACATCACAGAAAACGACACCACAGAATTATTTAGCAATCAAAAAACATCAGATTTTACAATTGCAACAACAACAACAATTGCAACAACAACAATATTTAGCGTAACAACAACAACTTTATTTAGGCCAATACAAACGGCAGAGATGAATTGTAGTTTTAATTTATACCCATACGTAAAAGAGAAAGTTCTTTCTTCTGATAGGGATTTGATTAAATGGTTCTGTACTTTTGACACTTCAACACCTAAAAAATGTAATACTTATGTAGTCCGGCATGATGATTTAATACAAACTAATCCAAAAAGAGAACAAATACCTTTAGTTGGGTATGTTGATTATTTTGAAGGTTCCGGATATGTAAACGCTTATTTTGATTCGCGTGATCTGGTGCCTAACTTTTTATACAATTTTACGGTTTCATGTTATGATATATTTAATAATAATACTTTAGTTAATACGGCGGAAGTAATGCCAACAAATAAAGCATTGAGAGATTATACAGTTCCAAGAACTATTTATTTTATGCAAGGATTGGCCGCAATTTTCTTGATTATTATTTTGGTTATATTGTTTATTGTTATTTATCGGGTGGTGAAAAAATGAAGTATAGAAAATTATCTTTTATTGTAATATTACTTTTATTAAGTTGTAGTGTATTGGGTGCTTCAAATGTTTGGACTAGTTCAAACGATGCAGTAACAAACAATAAAGGTTTTCCAAGAATAACCGGCGAATCGTTAAATACAAACTGGACTACAAATAATATTGCGGGTTGTGTAATGGAATATCAGCCCTTAGTTTATGATTTGAACGGCGATTCATTAAATGAAATTATTGTTTTTTGTGGAAGTAAAATAAAAGCTTACGATTATCAAGGCAATTTACAAGCCGAAAAAATTATAGGAGATTTACAAGGTTCTGCGGCAATTGCAATAAAAGACGATCTTAGTTATAATATTGTAGCAGTTATAAACATGACTAACGGTAATAAAAATTTGAGTTATTTTGATTTCAATGGTACACTTTTAAGCTTAAATAAATCTTATGATGTCAACACAGTAGGCGGCGGCGATGCTGCATTTTGTCCGGTTGCTAATAATGTTTGTTCTGCATTACCGGAAAGCGTTTTAAGTATGGATATTGGCGGGGATGATTATTTTTGTAGATTACAAGGCGGTTTATTTGAATGTTATGAAAATTCAGATCTAACCGGAACAGTAGGCCTTAATTTTTCGCATGGTTTAACTTGCGATTATGAAAACAAATTTTATATTGTTGATTTTGATGGTGGCGATGATAATATAATTTTTTCATGTGGTAGACAGTCAACAAACGCGCACACATTAAAGTATTATGATTCAACCGGTACAACAATCTGGACGAAATCAACAAGCGCACACAATTTTTATAGTTCATTTATTGATTATTATAACGGTTACGCGTGTATGTTGGATCAATCAACCGGTGGAGCTGCACCATTAGATTTAGTTTGTTACGATCATGCGGGAACAAATCAATTAAGCGCTTCAAGGAATGGTGTTTTTATTTGGGAAACTGGATTAAAAGGAATTAAACGTAATACTTTAATGGCAGATTTTAATAATGATGGTTTCCAAGATGTTTATACTCAAGGCGGAGTTTTAAATTTGCAAAATTTTAGCGGCGCATTATTAGATTTTGCGGATAAGTATAATTATAATGTTATAGTATCAGATCTTAATTTAGATGGTTCTTTAGATTATATTGTTAATAGTGGAACGGATTTTGATTTAGTTATTAACGAATATTCAAACGAAGATCCAGTAATAACTTTATTATCTTATGATACAGGGAACCCAGTTTGTTTAGGATCAAGTATTAAATATACTGTAAATTTTGAAGATGTAGAGGGTGATTTTGGCCAAATAAGGGTTGATGCTTATGGTGATGGAAATTATACAAGTTATGGAAATTTGGGCGGGTTCCCTTATCAAAGCGTTGTTTATAATCAGTTAGGAACATATACAAGCTTAATTCAATTAAAAGACGAAAGCGGCAATTTTGATAATATCACGCATGGCGTAATTGTTCAAATTAGCAATTGTTATAATTCCGGTGAAAATGGCGGCGATTCATCACAATCAACCGTTGGAGATACCGCAGACATAGGCGGCTTTAATATTAAAGATGGCGAAACGGACGGATACACCCCTAGTGATCGTTTATATAATTCAAACAATTCAATTTATTTTGATTCTTCAAGATGTGTTGAGAGATACGGCGCTAATTGGCAGAGAATGGTTATTCCATGCCCTGTTAAATTATTAGTAATTGATGGATTAGATCAGATTCAAGCGTGGGTTATTGGTTCATTTATTTTCGTAATAATTGTATTAATCGGATTTATGGTTTATCTAATGGTTAAGCATAACGGTGCAAAAAAGTGAGTTTAGGCGTATTTATAGGGATTGGGAGCGTTCTTTTAACAATTGCTGCCCTTATGATTTTTGGAGCGACTAGAGATCCTTTATTAAAATTTTTTCAATGGATTTTTGATTTAACAATTGCATTTTTAAATTTATTACCAAAACCGTTAAAGATATTTATGTTTTTATTTTTCTTGATTTTTATTTTTGGATCTGTAATTAATGGGTTTTTGGGGTTTATGTTTTTTTGTGACGGGACGACAGTTTATCAACCTAATAATTTTTTTACCGGCGTTGGGTTGGCGATTGGTTCAACAATTCAAGGCAACGCAGAATTTGGAAATTTAACTAGTGACCAGTACCAAACTATTTTAAATAATGCAAGTGTTGAATATGTGGCCGGTGATAGTATGACACCTGAAGGACTTATTCAAGTTCAATGCGCAGTAAATAAGCCAAGATTAACCTTATTTGGTATTAATATTTTTGATTATAGAACATGGATTTTTTTATTAATTTTAAGTGGCTTAATAGGTTTCTATTTTAAAGTAATAAAATGAAGGAGTGGTATAAATGAAAAAAATTTTTTTAGTATTTTTATTATTATTGTTAGTTCCAACAATAAACGCGGAAGTTACAGAACAATTTCTCGAGAAATCTTTAGAAGTAAACAGAAAAGCATTTTCAAACGAATTAACGGTAAGAGATCAACAAGTGGAAAATAGAATTAATTCAAAATTTGATACATTTACGAGCGAAATAAAACATAAATATAGTTTATTTTTGTTTAAGTTGTCGTTGGTTTTAATATCAAGTATTGTAATTGGTGGAATTATTTTAAAAAGTATATATCTTTTTATTAATAAATTATTAAACAATGCTGCACGGTTAAAAGTTGCAGCACAACAAAAAAAAAATAATGATAAAGCAACAAAAAATATTTCAAAAAATAAAGCCGCAGCAGAACAAAAAAAGTTGGGGCTAACTAATTAAAATGGATAATCCAAACCCAAAATTTAAACTAATAATATTCGGATCATTAAGCATATTTTCTTTTTTAATTTTTTTAATTGTGTGGTATATCAACAGAGCAAAGCCATTTTTAAATACTATATTGTGGTTCATTATTGTTCTAACTATATTCGGTATTTTTGCCGGTATTGTGTATTTAATTATTTGGTTATTTAAAAAACAAAAAATAGATTTACTTTTTGTTATGAAAAATCAAGTTGTTGAATCATGTAAAATCAATAAACCCGAAGAAAAAACAGCGATTGTTTTGTATGATAATAAATCAACAAAAATGATTGGATCTTTTGAAGGTTTCACAATGATTAAAACCGCCGAATGGATGCAATACATAGACGAAAAAAACAAAGATGAAAAAGATTTTTATTCAAATTTGTTAAAAATTGATAAGAAAATTCCCGAAGAATTTATTTATTTGATTTCGTGCAAAACTACAAGCGGAAAAGACGAATTACTTTTATGTGTAGAAAATGATTTCAATGATATAAATTCAAGTCCTATTGTTTTATATGGGCGTGGATTTGCTCCAAAAATGTATGAATTTATGTTTTTAGCTAAACATTACGATATGGCCGAAAAAATCGAATTACCAGTAAAAAGCTTGGCTTACAAATATGCTTTAGAACATAATTTAAGGGATATGGTTAACGTAATTGATAACGCAATTGATATTGATGCAAATCATAGGAAAGATCAAGAGAAAAGCAACATCGATGACTTTACACCTTCAAAAAATAACTAAAAATGGCGGATTTAAGAAAACTTTCAGCGGATTTGACAAAAAAAAACCCTAAAGGGTATGAGATTTTAAAGATAAATGGCAAAATAACATCAATTATCTTATTTTCTCTTTTATTTGGGCTGATTTTGTTAGTTTTGGGGGTTGTTTTATGAGGAGAAGACATTGCCCGAAGTGTAAAAAGTGGGCGGTAGTGTGGATCCAAAATTTTAAATTTTTTTCTTGTTTAGAATGTGGCGAAACTTTCAATAGAAGTGAATTAACAGACAAATTAACGAAAAATGGTAAAAAGATTAAGTCCTGAATATTTTAAAAAAGTTTGCGAAACAATATGGCGGCATGACTGGAAAAGTGAGTTTGCTTATAGATCTTATTTTAGAAAATTTATGCTAATTTTTGAACCTAAAGACGTAAAAGAATTTAATA
>Ga0233415_10001098_pt1 | contig 12040 bp, 15 predicted proteins | sample Na_anoxic_12_MG_FD_188631 | JGI IMG/M metagenome (GOLD analysis project Ga0233415, IMG submission 188631) | Seawater microbial communities from Saanich Inlet, British Columbia, Canada - Na_anoxic_12_MG | ecosystem: Environmental > Aquatic > Marine > Inlet | place: Canada: British Columbia... | reverse complement strand
AGTAGCAGGCCAGGAAGGCCGCCCACGCTGCGAGGATGGACGCGCGGCGGGCTGCGGGCTCTTGGGTGGTCGCCCTCATCGGCTCGTCACCTGTCCCCGCAGCGCGTCGCAGGCCATCCGCCAGGCGCAGAGCGTCACCGGCGTGTAGTCGTCGTCGCACCAGAAGCTTTCCTTAAGGTCGCTGCTGGCGGCCGCGGCGTCGGCATCGGCCGCGGCGTCCCAGGGGCCGAAGGCGGCCCAGTCTCGCGCGGCGCTGGCCATGGCGCGCTCGGCGTCCGTTTCGGACTCGATCGCGATCGAGCCGTCGCGCTCGATGTCCTCCTCGGTGACCTCGTCTGGGTCGTAGCTGGCCGGCATGCTGAGGTAGAGGCCGTGTACTGTCGCGAGCTGAATGGTCGTCATGGTCGTTCTCCGTCGTCGTGGTGGTGGGGGGCGTGGGGTGCCCCATCTATATACGCCCGGCGCTAACCCAAGTCGAGGGGTTTTTGCAGGGCGAATTTAATCCGCTCATTTCCGCCGGTGCTTGCCAGCATTCGGGCACGTCGCGAAGTGGGATATGCCCGTCGCTCGCATGCGCCCTGGGTCTGGTCGCCGTTGTTCATGTCTTGCGGTCCTGCACGGCGAGCTGCTCACCACATGGGGGACCCCCGTGCAGTTCCGCTGGATCTCGAAGGGTGTAGAAGAAGGGCGGCGAGCCCCCCTTGCGGCCCCACCTGCCGAGGGGCGGCCGCGTCCGAGTCACCCGCTTGAGCCGCAGCAACCGCTGGAGCGAGTCGTGTACGGTCGGCGTGGCGTACCCGGTGCGCTGGCAGAGCTCGGCAGCCGTCAGGGCCGAGTCCTTGCGCAAGTGGCGCTCTATGGCCTCCATAAGATGCCCGACGGGTCGCATGGGCATCAGAGCGGCGCCGGAGCTAGGTCGCAGGCATGGCCGAACCAGGTGGTGATCGAGTCATCGTTCACAATCACCACCCGGGCCTTCGTTCCCACCTTCCAGACCAGGCGGCCACGCCGGCCGCATGGGTGCAGCACCACCCGGTCGCCCACCTCGGGCCCTGGCTCTGCGGTGTCGTCGAGCTCGTCGGCCACCGTCAGCAGGTAGTGGGCCAGTGATCGGCATGAAAGCGAGGTCAGCGCCACCCCCGGCGCGATCGCGTTCGCCAGCGAGATATGAAGCTGCTTGCCCTCGGTCCATACCGGAGCATCTAACAGGCTTCCCACCGCAAGTACGGCCCGCGACATAGGCCGGCTGGCCTCTTCGATTGTCGTTTCTTCGCCCTTGGTCGTCATTCTCGCCCCTGTTGTCCGGTGTCGTCGTTGTCGGTGTTGTACGACCCATCTTGCCTCGGGCCGCCTTTGGGAGGGTGACCTATCGGCCACCCCGCCCAGTCTCGCTGCTAGGGCGCCTCGGGCTGCGCCTCCTGGCTCACATCGGGTCCAGGGGAGGGCATCCAGGGCTCGATCCCGCCGTCGTCTCGCTCCACCACGACGCCCCACTCGAGGGCGGCGGCCAGCATCTCGGACCTCACGTCGGCGAGGCTCGCCGGCACGTCGGCCCACTCTGCTCGCGTGATGGTGCCACCGTTGAGCTCGATGGCGTCGAGCAAGGGGGCCGCCTCGTATGCGGCCTGCTCGTAGTCCTCCCGCAGGAGCTCGGGGTCGTCGCTCTCGGGCTCGTCCTCTTCGCTTGGCTCCTCCTCGCGGTTCGCGGCCTCTGGCGGGGCGGGGTCGGGGATGAGCATGCTCTGCCGCAGCTTCGGGGGTAGCGCGCCCTCAGACACGACCACCATTGTGTCCTCCCGCAGGATCCGCAGGATGTTGTGCTCGAAGTCGGCGAGCTGCTGGCACCGCACGTTGCGGGGCTCGGCGCCGGCGGCCACGATATCGCCCAGCTTGCGGGCCTCGGTCTCGAGCTCGGCCATAGCGGCTCGAACGGCGCGGCGGCGGTCCGCCTCGGTGTCGCGGTCGGCGGCAATGCGCTGGTAGAGCTTGGCGAGCTTCTCGCCCCGCTCGCGCATCTCGTGGTCGGTCAGGGGGACGGGGAGCTCGCGCACCTCGTGGCCTACGATCTGGGCTGCCATCTGTCGCACCTCGTTGTGTTGGACTGACACCATAGCGCCGTCAAGGTGGCGCGCGCCAGGCCGATGATCCCGTTTGCGTTTCGGTGCCCGTGTCGCTATTCTGTGGACAGAACGGAACGACACGGAGCCGACATGACGACCAACACAGCCCTTGCCGCCCTGGAGAGGGCGGTGGCCGCCACCGCCCCAGCCCGCCCCGTGGGGGGGATGTGGAGCATGAGGGGTCGCCACCCCCACACCCACTTCACGGCGCAACACTGGAGGGCCGAAAAGGCCCTCCTGGCCCATGTCGGGAGGGCCTTTTCGGCCCTCCAAGACAATGAAATCATGGCCATCGGAGGGATCCCTCCGAGGCTCATTGAGCCCCGTCTAAGGACCGAGACAGGCACGGTCTACGGGCGCTGCCGCGCCCGCTGGGTGGAGGCCCAAATGGAGGCGGGCAGGTTGGAGAGGTGAGCCGGTGGCTTGGCCAACAGCGGGCCACCGACACGCAGAGGGAGCTGTTTTGAGCACCCGTCACCTGCAGAACTGGGCCGCGATGCTGGCGCTCTGGATGCTCGCCTCGGGCTTCTTTTCCCTCGCTGCGCTGCTCGGATGGTAGCCGCACAACTGATCCACGTCGCGGCGTGTCGCGAGCTCAAGGCGGCGGGGGAGCGACCGAGCATCCGGCGCGTCGCCGAGCTCGTCGGGGCGCACCGCACCGCATGGCACAGGGCCGTGCAGGGCGGCGGCAGCCCTCGGTGCGAGACGGTGCGGGGCTGGCTTGCCACCTGGGCGGCGGGCGGTCGCGAGCCCATCGCCCTCGAGCTCACGGCCGCGGGCTGGCGGCTCCGAGCGTGATCTTCTTCTGGTAGGGCAACGAGGCGGGGAAGTCCCGCCTCGTTGCCCTCGCACCACGGCCGACCGGCCAGACGTAGGCCAGGTTGCCGGGGTGACGGAAGCGGCGGAACGGACCATCGGTCAGGGCTCGGGTCACCCAGGCGCGCCCGTCTTCGTGTGCGGCCCGCGCTGGGGCGCCCGCTGCCACGAGCTGGGCGGCTGCGTAGTCACGGCCGCGGTGGTCGTTGCGGATCTTGGACAGTGCGCGCGGAGAAAGGATCATCCCTCGGCGGTCCAGCCAGTGCGTGGCGGGCTTGGAGCGGCCCGTGTGGCGGCCGTTCGCGGCCTGGTAGATCGTCCCGACATGGCCCGGCAGCACCACCGAGCCGTCGGCCGCAACGCGCTTGATCGGGTCGCTGTACGACAGCACGGCGCGGATCCCCGGCTTGGCTTCGCGCAGAGCGCGGAACGCACGAGCCAGGAACCATGTTTCGCCGTTCGCTTTCACGTCATCCAAGAGCACGAAACGGCCGAGTTCCACCGCATCGGTGGTGCCGCAGTGCTTCTGCAGCGCCGCGTTGCTCATGGGGACGGAGAACACGGCCACCCCGACGAGTTCCCGCATGCGGTACAGGCCGACCCGACACCGAGCTGCGGGGTAGCTGCCGCTGTAGTGATGCAGCTGGACAAAGGCGCGCGCCACCTTGTCGCTGTCGATCAGCTCGACACCGTACCGGTTGGGCTCGAACCGCTCACCAGCGGGCCGGAAGCTGGCCCGCTGGTTGTTCCATCGCTGGCATAGGGTCGGGGCCATCCGTCACTCCTCGGTGGCCGGAAAGTGACGCAAAGCGTAAGATTCAGCCCAGGTCGAAGGGATCGAACATGGAGCGCCCAGCCGGCGTCGATACCGGCTCTGGCATGCCACTCCTGCGCTCGGACCGCTTCGGGGCACGCTTGGTCACGTCGACATCCACGACGCCGAAGAAGGCCCGCAGCCGCTCGTACAGCACGTGATCGTCGGCGCTGAACCGCTTGCCCGTCAGCCGTTCCCAGAGGCGCGGCAGGTCGTCGGGCAGCTCGGGGGGCGCGGCCCGGTAATACGCGCTCGCCTCGAACGCCGTGGACACCGGATCGGGGCCCAGCTCGGGGAGCGCCTTGCGCCCACCCTTGCGTCGGCGTCTCGGTGGCCCGTTGTCACCCTGGAGGATCTTTGCGTTGGCCTTGCTCATCGCCACCTCAGCCAGCCGTGGCGCGCCGGCTCGCATGGATCCCTATCTCGGCGCCAGATCAGGAGGTCGCTTCCTGCGCTGTCGGTGCCGCCACCGTTGAAGCTCGGTCGAGGGACCAGGCGCAGCACCTCGTCGAGCAGGCCGCGAGCGTGTAGCCGGCCGTACCGTTTGACGCCGTCCTGGAACCCGGAACCCATCACGAAAGCGACCACAGGAGCCTCCTCGATCGCACGCAGCACGTGATCCGTCGCCACCTCGAGGGGTTTGGTTTGCTTCCTGGGCACCGACGCAGCGGCCTGGACTGCCTCCCACCGCGCCTCGGCGAGCTCGTCGCGATCCTCGGGGTCGGTGTAGGCCTTGGGCACCCGGATCGTGTAGGGGGGGTTGCCCACCACGAGATCGGGGCGTGGCCACTCTGCCGGCATCGGAGCGAGGAACGATCGCACCTCGGACCGCTCGATCCCGGGCCACGCCAGAGCGGATGCCCTCTCGTCTCGGTCGAGGACCTGGACCCGTGCACCGGCACCCAGGAGGGCCTCGACGAAGGCCCCGCCGCCGCCATGCCCCTCGGTCACGATCCGGCCGTCGAGGCCGCCCCGGACGGTCGAGCTGAGGTACCTCACCACGGCATGCGCCACCCGCGGATCGGTGTAGTAGGTCGCCAGCGGACTGACTGCGCCTCGTCCTGCGGCGGTCACGGCCGATCACCGGTCATAGTTTCATCCTCGTCTTTCGCTTCGGCCCAGTCGGTGCGTCCTGAATGTGGCGGGCCGCGCCCACGCCCAGGAGGATGGCCTCGGCGGCACCTGCCGCCTTGCCCTCCGCTCGTCGTCTGTCTGTCTCGGAAAAACCAGCGAGGGCCGTCGGCCACAGGCCAGTGACCGTCCGGATCGCCTGGAGCTTGCAGGCCTCCCGCTTGCCCCGGATCCCCCACCACCCGCGCCACACGCGCACCTGGACCTCCCAGGGGTAGCCCCATTGCGGCCCCGTGCAGTGCAGCAGGAGGCCGCCGGACACGAGACCCGACCCGTACGCCGTCGCCGCCTGGTTGCCGCCACGTCGGCCCGAGCCACGGCACGCGGTACAGGATGAGCGATGCGGCCCTCCCTTGCACTTCGGGCACTTCGCGCCGCTGTAGACCCATGGGATCTGCTCCAGCACGAGACGGAGGGGCGGGTCGGCGGGCTGCAAGCTCAGCGCATGCTCGACGAGCTCTGCGTCGAGCTCGTCAAGCCAGGCGCGGAGCCGCTCCCAGCGCCAACGACCAGACACCGAAGCGGCGCCACACGCCAGCGGCCCGGCAGCGGTGCAGACAGCCCAGCCCAGGCCGGACCAGGAGGGGTCCACGGAGAGCACTGTGGCCGTCATGGTCGCGCCCTCTTCCTGGCGCTCTTTGGCCGGGGCTGGAAGTGAGCGTGCGAGCTCGGGAGCGTAGAGAAGCCACCCGCGGCGCCGTCGAACTTGAGGTAGAGGTCGCGCGTCGGGCCATGCCGATTCTTGGCGCAGATCACCTCACAGACTCCCTTCTGATAGTCAGGGCCATCGGGCCAGTAGTACTCCGGTCGAAACAGGAAAGAGAGCATATCGGCGTCCTGCTCCAGCGACCCGGACTCGCGCAGATCGCTCGCGACGGGGCGCCGGTTCTCGCGCATCTCGACCTTTCTGCTCAGCTGCGACAGACAGAGCACCGGCACGTTGAGATCCTTGGCGAGAGCCTTCAATCCTCGCGACATTCGGCCGATCTCGCGGTCGCGGCTCGCTCGGGGATCCTCGCCGTGCATCAGCTGGACGTAGTCAACGACGATCAGGCCGAGGTCGGGCGCCGTCGCGGCCAGGCGCCTCGCTCGGCTCGCGAGGTCGGCGATCGTCAGCTCGCTTGAATCGTCGATCCAGACCCTGGACGATCGGAGCTTCTCCGCTGCGGCCATGATCTTGGGGTAGTCCTCGGGCTCGAGCTCGTTGCGGTATCGCAACCGGCGGTAGGGGACGCCGGAGAGGGCCGCGATCCGGCGCTGCGTCAGCTGGCGGGCTCCCATCTCCAGCGAGAAGACCGCGACATCCATCGACCAGCCGGCGTTCTCCGCGATCTGTAGCGCAAGCGTCGTCTTCCCCATGGCGGGCCGAGCTGCCAGGATCACGAGATCGGTGGGGAAGAGGGCGCCGAGGTCCCGATCCCAGGTCGTGATCCCGGTGGCCACGGCGCGATCCGTCGACGCGTCGGCGGGCTCTTCTACAGCATCGACCACCTCGCCCGCGACTTCACCGAGCTTGGCCCAAGTCTTGGACCCCCTCGAGGCCGTCGAGCCGAGCAGGTTGGCGGCGATGCGGTCGCGCACCGCCGAGGGGTGGACGGGCTCCCCCTCCTCGATCATCCGGGGGCCATCCTGCGCGAGCCGCACCGCGCTCTGGCATTCCTGGATCAGCGACCGCCAGGAGCCGTATAGCGACACCCGGTCGGCGTAGTCCTCGAGGTTCGAGGTGCTCGGGATCTCGTCTGAGAGCTCCAGGACGTAGGCGACGCCGCCGTAGTCCTCGGGTGCGCCGGTCCGGGAGATCCGCTCCGGCACCGTGACGAGATCGATCGCCTCGCCGGCGTCAGACATCGCGCAGAGCAGCGACCACAGCGCGGCGTGGCTGCGGTCCCAGAAGTCGTCGGGGTGCACGGTCTGGCGCAGGTAGGCGAGCCAGTCTGGCTGTTGCAGGACGCCACCAAGGAGCGCGCGCTCCTGCATCGTGGCGCGTGGGAGCGGGTCAGGTGCCTTGCTCATGTCTGGTCGTCCTCGGCGTCGTCGTCTGTCGTGCTGCGGTGTAGGCCTCGGTGAACTCGCGGCGGAAGCGGTGGTCTAGGTCGCGTCCCGTCGCCTGGCCGAGCGTCGCCCAGCCGCCTACGTCCTGCAGCGCGGTCTGGATAGCTTCGTCGACCTCGGGGCGCTCGTCAAGCTGGGAGGGCCGCCTGTGGTTGTCGCGGAGCGCTGCGCGTAGCGTCTGCCAGGCCTCCTCAGCCTCGGCCTCGTAGTCGGCCAGGCCCAGGCGCTCGTCCACGGGTCGGCCGTCACGCAGCCATTGCCGCGCGTCGTCGAGCCGGTCGCTCCATTTGTCGGCCTTGCAGATCGTGCCGATCCCGAGGTAGTCGCGCTGCCGCCGGTTGGTCTCGCGTCGGAGGTACCCCGCCGTCGTCGCGAGGTGCGCCCAGTCGATCACCGCCTGTAGGGCCACCACGGCGTCGGCGATGTCGGCAGGAAAGACGCGACCCGACGCCCGCCGCTGCCTCGCCACCTCCTGCAGCCGTCCGCGGATCGTGGCGGCCTGGTCCCGGCCCGGGATCGTGGCTGCTCTCGGGTGGTACCCGGACGCCCATCGGGTGATCCCCGTGTTGCCACCGGCGGATCGGTAGTGGGACCACACCTCGCCGATGGCCTCGCGCTCCCTTGCTGCCCTGGCAGACCTCACGGTCGCAAGCTCCACCGTCGCGCCCAGCGCGACAGAGACTGTTGTCTGGTTGTCTGGTTGATCCTCTAAGAGACGTCTTTTCACTGACTGGCTGAGGACTGGCTGAGAAGTGGCTGAGTTTAGCTCGAAAGCTGGCGTTACTCCTTCCGCGACTGGCTGACGACTGGCTGACGACTGGCTGAGGGCGCACTTTGCGCGTGGTGTGCTGCTCCGCAAAGCATCGAGCGAAACCGGGGATTTAGGATCGTGCCATTCTTTACGACGTAGGAACTTGCCGGCCGCGTGTCGCGAAACACCCCACCGAGCGGCCAAAGCTCGAGGCGAGGGCCAGGGCTCCCCTCGTCGGGCCTGGTTCTCGAGGTGCCTGAGGTCCTGCAGGATGGCGCCCTCGGGCAGCGGGCGGGGCAGCGATTCGATCATCTCCTCGTGCCAACCTGGGTCGGCCGCGAACCACGGTGGGGCCTTTCTGGGGCGGCTCATGGATTGCCCCCGTCTGCGATGCGCGGTAGTCTGGTCTCGGAAGCCATGGCTCGTCCCCTTGGCGGTCGTTCGTTCTCGTCGTGGGCCCGAGGTTCGTCACCTCGGGCCTTTTTCTCAGACTCGCACGCCCCAGGGGCCGACCTCGATGATCGCATCTGCCTGCTCCCACACGGCACGCCGATGGGTCACGAAGAAGGCCCGCTCGAACCCCCCGAGCTCAAGTCCTCGGCGAAGCATCGCAGGATAGCGGGCGGCCACCTCCTCGGAGAGGGCGCCGTCGCATTCGTCTCGCCAGAGTGTGCGCCAGCCCGCGGCACGGCGCGAGTTGAAGAGAGCCAGGCCGAGCTTGAGCGCCTCGCCCACCACCACCGACTCGCCGCCTGACAGGGCCTCCAGGGGCCGCGTGCCCCCGTCCCTGCCGTCGTGCACCACCAGCCCCAGGACCTCGCGCTGCTTGCGTGCTCCAGACGCCGCACGGACGGTGCGCAGGTCCACCGTGAACCGGTCGCCGAGCAGCTCGGCCAGGAGCTCGCCCACCAGCCTTGACACCTCGGGGCCCGCTGCGTCGATCTCAAGGGCCTGCACCCCCTCGCGCCCGAGGCCTCGCTCGATCAGCCGGAAGCCGGAAGCACGCATGCCGAGAAGCTGGCCACGGGCGTCGAGGGCGGAGGCCTTCGATCCCAGGTCTCCGATCCCCTCGATCCTGGCCTTGAGGCCCGCGACCGTGCCGTTCGCCTCGTCGCGATCCTGCTGAGCCAGCTCGGCACGGGATCGGGCCGCGCTCACGCGACCCAGGGCCTCGTTCCGGCTCGCCCACTGATCTGTCGGATCCGGCGGGGTCTCGTGTTGATCCAGCTCGGATCTCGCCTGATCCAGACTGGCCCGGATCAGCGGGATCGATCGCGCGATCCCCTCAGCCCTGCCTTGCGCGGAGCGAAGCTCGCCGAGCCGAGCTGCGGGGCCCTCGAGGTCCACCACCTCGCCCCTCGCGTCGGCGTAGGCTCCGGACAGCTGGACAGCCACAGCACGCGACCGGCTCAGTCTGTCCGCGATCTCTGCAGTCGGCGCGCCCAGGGCGGCCAGCTTGGCCGCCAGGTCAGCCCTTGCCGCGTCGTCGTCATCCGCGATCCGCTCGGCGGCTCTGACGTGCGCCAGATCCCGCGCACGCATCGCGACATCGGCGCGCGAAACGAGCTCGGCGTGACGCTCGGCGAGTCGCTCGACCTCGGCGCTGCAGTTCGCGGCGTGGCGCTCGTCCCTGGCGAGGTCGTTGTTGGCGTCGTCCGCTGCGCCTCGGAGGCGGGGTAGGGACTCGCGCGCCATGTGCGCACGCTTCAGGTAGCGACACGAGGGCAGCGAGTCGCCACACGGCACACCCTTGGCGGTCTGCTCGTCGCGCTCGGCCTGCTCGACGCTGTGTGTGGTCATCCGGGCCCGCTCCCTCGCTGGCGCCAGCGCGCCGTTCGCGGCGGTTGCCATGGCTCGCGCGCCATGCAGCGTGGTCGCCAGCTGCTCGGCCTCCTCGGATGCCGCGCGTGCTGCCGCTAGGGCGTCGTCAGCCACGGCGAGGGCCCCGGGTGACGGTCGGCCCGGTGCCTGCTCGGCGAGCCGTCGTGTGATGCGCTCGACGCGCTGCTGGTGCTCGCGGCTGTCGAGTTCGGCTTTGTGCGCGGTCCCGTTTGCCTCAGCGAGCTGGGGCACGAGGGCGGCCACCCTGGCGCGTGCTGCGGTGAGCTCACGCACCGCTGCTTCGATGCCCGGTGCCCGCCGGAGCAATGGCGCGTCCGATGCCACAGCATCCTCAGCGGCCTGCAGCTGCAGCGCAAGCCCGGTGCAGTTGCCTTGTAGCCTTCGCAGCTGAGCGGTGGCCCTCTGGCGTGTCTGCACGATCTGATCGAGGTCACGCTTCGCGACGGCGTGCGCTTCGACTGCGGCCTCGAGCTCGGCGGCGGCGTCCGCCAGCGTGGCGGACGACGCACCGGCCCAGCCCTCAGCTCGTGTCAGGGCCCCGGCGGCCTGCTCCATGCGCTCGCGGTCGGCCGCCAGGGCCTCGCGCTCGCGCTCTAGGACGAGGTCAGCCTCGTCGGTGCGCTTCCTGCGGCCCTTGGCGCGCTCTGAGAGCTTGGCAAGCTCACCCAGGCCCAAGAGCTCGCCGAAGAGGCGTCGACGGTCAGCGACCGGCAGCGACGCCCAGCCACCTACACCACCCTGAGCGGCGAAGACGCTGGAGAGGAGGAGGGGCTGAGAGGGGAAGAGGCGCGCGATCTCGGCGTCGTAGTCGGGGCACCGGCCAGAGACCAGCGGCACGCCGTCGACCTCGAGGTAGGCCTCGGTCTTCCCGCGGCCTGCGGAGTAGTCCGGATCGACGATCAGGCGCGTCTGGTAGTGGCGGGCGTCGTGCAGGAACGACACCGAAAGCTCCGCCTTGCCGTTGCAGTGCTCGCGGATCGATCCGGCGCGGGTCGCAAAGCGGCGGAACAGGGGGATCGGGCACATGGCCTCAAGGAGGGTCGTCTTGCCTGCGCCGTTCGGACCCACCACCGCGATCAAGCCCTTCGGCAGGGCTGACAGGTCCAGGCTCATCGGCTCGCGGTAGCAGGTGAGACCCTGCATCTCGATAGACAGCGGGGTCATTCCGCACCATTGAACACGACGCCGGCGGGATCAAAATCCGGCGTAGGGGCGCCACGGGGAACGACCGTGAACTCGCGCCCCGCCCTCCAATCTTCCCGTGCTGGGATTGCGAGCCCGCTAGGACACGGCCCGCGCTCCGTTCGATCGCCGTCGAAGACAACCAGATCCCAGAGCCGATCCGCTACAGCCGCCGGCGGCGTGTAGAGCGTCCGCCGTAGCTCGGCGGCCTCCTCGCCCGGGATGCTGAGTAGGGCGGCCAGCGCGCTCGTCTGGATCTCGGGCTGGTCCACGGCGCCGAGGCCGATGGGCGCTACGCTGAGCGACTTGGCCCATGTCTCGGGGTGGCCAGTATCGATCGGCCACCATGAGCCCTCCTCGTCCATCCGCTGGAACGCCCGTGAGACCGCGTCGTCGACTGCGTGCTCGGGCGTGCAGCCGACGCCATGCCATGTTCCGGAGTCGTCGAAGGCCAGGAAGAAGAGGAGGGCCCGCATCTTGGGGTTCGTCATGTCGTCGTCCTTTGGATTGTCGTTCGCGTCGTTGCATCGATCTTGTCGTCTTCTTGCGTCTGCAGCTCGGTCAGGGCTTCAAGGGCCGCCGCCCTCTCGTCGTCGCTCGGTGCCGAGCCCTCGGGCAGTGTGCCCCAATACACCGCCAGCTTCTCGGGCAGGGTCTGTGCCGAGACCATGGCGGGCGCGCGCATGCGCAGCACGGGCTCGATCACCCGCTCGACTACCAGGCGGTGGACGCCCGAGGCCTTGAGCGCGGCGAGCTCGTCGTCCCATGGGCAGCCCGCGACCCATTGCTCTGGCACCACGAGGCGGGCCCGGACCTCGGCGCCTCGCACGTCGTCGGGGCTCCAGGTGGGGCGGCGCACCCAGCATGGGGCGCCGCCGTCGCGGTCGGCAGCCCAGCGCCAGTCCAGCGTCACGAGATCACGGCACCCGGTCGAGAGCTGCTCGACCTCGATGTCGCGGGGCCCCGCGATCCCGACACTGTGCCAGTACTTGTCGGGCTCCACCTCGCCGAAGTCGGTCCGCCAAGGGCTGCCGACGTACCACCAGCGGCGCGCCACCTCCTGATTCAGGTGTAGGTGACCGAGGGCGCCGTAGTCCACGTCGAGCGATTCCAGCGCGGCAGGGGTGAGCTCGATCTCCTGCCCCGCCAGCACCTCGCCGCCCGAGGTCTGGCAGCCCGCGACCTGGAAGTGCCCGAGGCCGATGTGGGGCGTGCTGGGGTCCGCTGCTCTGCGTCCCGCCACCCGAGCTCGCCAGAGCGTGAGGAGCCCACCCAGGCGGGCCTCGATCGCGGCCTGCGACTCGGCGACGGTGAGGTTGCCACCACCAGCCA
>Ga0233415_10001097_pt1 | contig 12051 bp, 6 predicted proteins | sample Na_anoxic_12_MG_FD_188631 | JGI IMG/M metagenome (GOLD analysis project Ga0233415, IMG submission 188631) | Seawater microbial communities from Saanich Inlet, British Columbia, Canada - Na_anoxic_12_MG | ecosystem: Environmental > Aquatic > Marine > Inlet | place: Canada: British Columbia... | reverse complement strand
CCTCGTTGGGTAATCCAAACTAAATTTGAAACTCCGATTTTGAATTTTGGAGATCAAAAAATTTCTCCTTTAAATTTCGGAAATATTACCACCCCGACTACAAGCAGCGATCCGTGGCTTGGTTATTGTGGTAAAACAACAACACCTATTGGAATGTGGCACCAGTTTGGGACAATACCAGAAGAAAATGATGGTATTTTTTTACAAACTGGTGAAATATCTCCTCAATGGCGCGCCCACGCTGAAAATGCCGGCACCAACGTCGGAGGAACACCATTTTCTCCCGATGATCGAGCTTTTTATAATGACGGAGATTTTGAGTCGCTCGCAAAAGTTGTCGGCTTTAACAAGTCTGCATTGGGAATTCCCACCCCTAAAATTTCGAAAATTGGCCAACTCGCAGATTCAAAAACGGTTTATGAAGCCGTCGTTGCCGTCCCATTTATTGAGAGAGTACATTTGGCTGCAACCTCTCGCAAAATAACAGACAAAAATATCGGAAATAGTTTGTTTTTTGAACTTCCTACTATTGCCTCGTTCGGCCCGGATACAAAAATTGAAAATAGAGATCCCAAAGGATTATTTCCATCTGGTACGAGTCAGGATATTCTAAACATGGCCGATATGGTTTGGAAAAAATATGTTTTCCCTCCTCAATTTGATTTTATAAGAAATCCGTCCGCAAAACCGGTTGCGATGTATGTCTTCGAATTTGATCACACATTTGATAAAAATGATTTATCTTATATCTGGCAAAATATCGCTCCAAAGTTTGGGACACAATTTAAAGAGGCGACTGCAACTATTTCTCATAAACTTTTAGGTAAGGAAATGTTGGACGAAATGAAAGATAAGGTAAAATGGATGGTATTCAAAGTAAAACAGAGAGCAGAAACTAGTTATTATAACAATTTATTAACGAGACCCCCAGAAGATACTAATTCTGAAATAAATTATGGTTATAATTGGCCTTATGATTATTTCTCGATGGTTGAGTTTGCAAAAATAAATGCCACAGTATCGTATGGTACAGATCCCTTCGAGCCACTCGCTAGCGGAGTCCCCACTACTTCTATATCTAGTCCAACTTCTCAAGGCTCCCTCCCTCCATTGGCTGGTCAGGATAAGGGAAACACAAACAATACATCTACTAAAAATACTAGACAAGCAAAAACACAGGAACAAATAGGCGTCTCAATCGCAGCTAAAATAAAATTAGAGGATAAAAAGAAATAATGCTTTTTTTAAATAAACAAGAAGAGGTTTTAGATATTCAATTAACTCCATACGGAAAACATCTTCTATCTAGAGGAAAATTCAAGCCCGTTTATTATGCTTTTTTTGATGATAATATTTTATATGATTCTGAGTATGCCGGGTTTGAAGAAGATCAAAATGAAATTCAAGCCAGAATAAAAGATTCTACTCCTCAACTACAAGCACAATATAAATTTACTGGGAAGTTCGAAAAGACAATTGAGGTTGATTTTGGTACTGGCGATAAGTTAGTACCAACAATTCCGTCGATGAGGACCAGTTTAACAAGCGATTTAGGAAACTCCAAACCACTGGAAAATAAATATCCGGCCATTAATTTAAGATTTTTGAAAGGAGAAGCCAACTCTTATGACTTGTCATACAGGACAAAATTTGGTGATAAAATAATTCCACAAATTAATTTAACTTTGGAATATTTAATATATATCAATGCTATCTCTCTCGATTCAACCGCAGAGATAGGAACACCAATGGATTCACACGATGCAGATGTATATTTTGAAGATCAGTTGTTGGATTCAAGTTTTTCTTCCCCCATAGCACAAGATGGAACCTTTTTGTCAATTGTCAACGATTATATATTGGCCGATATTGTTGAGGAGAATACTGATTTTAAAATGGAAAATTTTAATATTGAAGTTTTTAAGGTTGTTACCAACCCACCGGAAGAAGAAGAACTTATTTCTTTAAGTTTTGCCAAGAATATTCAAGAAAAAATTGTTAATAACATACTTTTAGACAGTCCAGATGAAGATGCAGATTTAGAGTTAGTTTTATGTCCTGATAATGTAGAATACTATTTTGATATTTTTTATGATCATGACATAGACAGAGAATTAATCAGTAATTCTGTAAGTCTTTTGAGATCCGAGGGCTTTTATACAGATGAAGATTTTGTTTCAGAGGACAATCCCTTTGTGAGACTGGCAAATTCTGATATTTATGGAACAAATGTTACACCAGATGATATAGAAGATTGTGAAGGAGAATAATATATAAATGGCAACAAAAGATACATCAGGAGCCACAGGTACGGGGGCAACAACATATAAAAATCCAGCTTTGAGTTCTCTATCGGCGCAAAATGTGGCAGTCATAAAAACAAAAGTAATGGATATAACGCTTAATTCTACAGTCGAGGGCTATTCAGTAGAAATTAATTATGATGTGAAAACAAAAGCAGATAGTTCTGGCCTTCCTTCCCTTGATTTATCCAAGGATATTAATTTATATATAAAATCCTACATTGTTGTCGATTCCTCATTGGACGCAGATTTACAACAATATGATGGAGACCTTAAAGACGGATTAAGAACTGCACACATATCAACTAAGAATATTTTGGATAAGAAAGTTTTTTATCAAAAAGAAAAACTAACATACCAAACCATATTACCAAGCGGTATAATCAATCCAGACATTAAAATAAATTACAGGGTAACAGAACGCGAAATAGATGGAATAATACAGAAAATAAAAGTTCCAGAAAGATATTCTTATCCTTTTTCTTTAACTCAAAAAGTAAAAAAAACAAGGACTTTGGTTATTTATCTATTCAAATGTACCGGAAAAGATGCTGCGACTAATGTTGCATTTGATAGAATACCAATTATAGAGAATAGTATTCTCAAGGTTGAAAAAGAAGATTCAAAAATTGAAGACCTTAGAACAGGCTATTACGATAATTTATTTAATTTTGATATTTTCTCTGTCAACGAACCGGTGAAAAATTCAAATATTTCTGATTTATTGGCCTCCTATGGTAAAAATCAAGATTTAAAGGCCACTTTCTTCTTTGATAAAAAACAATTTTTAATAGATAATAGCATATATGGTCAGATCTTAAATAATCCACACCTTAACTCTGCTGAAATTAATAAGATATTGCAAAATGCCTTTATTTCTAACTTGATAATAAAAAGAAGAAAGGTTAAAAATATATTAGATTTCCATAAAAGGCCGATTTCTGTTGACAAAAATCAAATAAATGATATTCTTATCCAAACTTCGGATGATGATAGCGGAAATCTATTAAAAAAACAATCAACAAGCTCGATTGATGAATCTATATTGGCAGAAATATCTGAAATACAACTTCCTCTTCAGTTTGATAACGCGTCACTAACGGAGGAATTGACTAAATTTTATAAAGTATACGGTTTTAGTGATTATGATACTTTAATGGGCGGAAAACACCAATATCGCGTTTCAATTAAAATGCAAGACGGTATTTTAATATGGTTAATAAATGCCCTAGCCCGGCTAGAACGGGCGCAAAAAACTCTGACAGACTTTTATAAAATAGGAAAACCGGCTTATGAGGCAGGAAGTTTCTTTCACCAAGCCCGACAAGCGCTAGATGGAGATATCTTAAATATTCTTTTCGCATTAAATACGACCACCCCCGAGACTGTGATTGATCGATCTTATTTTAAGAATCTTTTAAATTACAAAGATACAACACTCAAACTAATGGGCTATAATTTAATTCTTGTTTCTAAAGTAGCTCAAATGATTGGTTCTGCTGGAGTTATTTCTCAAACTAATTCTTCTTATTCTAAGATTTTTTCCAAAAATGTTTCTGATTTATTCTTTTTAAAAACCGAGAAAGAGTTTGATTTATCTGTTGATTTTGGAGATGCCAGTGATCTAACCTACGATTATGTAAATATTGGGAAAAACGAAGATGTTGGTATTTCTATTATAGAATCTGTCGATTTTAATTCAAGATGTAATTTCGATTTCAGAAGAATTATAAAAGATTATGTGGCAGATGATAATGGAGAAATAGATTTTAGCAAATTAAATTTTAATCTTTCTTTTGATGCTGGGATTGTTCCTGGCACAAGTGCTTTGGCCAGTTCTATGGCCCGCCTTTTTGATTTTGAAAATAACTATTATTCCTTTTTGGCACCAAAAAAAATAAATAATACATTTTTAACAGAAGAAAACTCATTTAGAAGTGATACTTTCAACGAACTTCACTACAAAAATAAATTTGATCCAAATTATACACCCAATTTATCAATTTCTTATTATTTGCGCTCAATTGGTATTTCAATTGGTGGACTAAGTTATAACAACGTACTGGCCTTGAAAGAAGAGCAAAATACCTATAGTAATTTCGGGACAGTCTTTCCGGGCGATTCCAACATCGATGCACCGGCAGAAATTCCAGATTCGTATGATACAATTGTAGACGGTGTTTCACAACTTGATGAAGAAACAAATACATATGTTTCTTTCATTAATTCTATTCTGCGTCAAGATGAAAATTGGGACTTATCTATAGAGAATTTTGATATTTTGAATACAGATTTAAATTTGTTAACACAGCCTGTGGAAGCACCCGCCACCAAAAGAAGCTCCACTGGACTACCACTGAACAATAACCTGAGCCCATCGGAAAGAAGGGCCGAAGATCTACTTCGTAATGAAATAGTTGAATTGCCAAATCATATCAGGGCAATTTTTGCTTCTAAATCTGATAAAGTAGTTAATCAATGGCTTAATATGTTTGGTGATTATTTTGCTAGCCCGGATAATTATTATATGATAAAGGAAAACTATATGAATCTGGTAAAAATAGAAGTATTAAGCACTTTTGCAACAGATGTGTCTGGCATCCCGAATGTAAAAAACCCAGTTTTTGTAAAATTGACGGGCAATAAAATTAAAAATTTATTAGAAGGTCAATATTTATTGTGTAAGGCCGCTCTTTATGATAATCAAAAATATAAAATTGGAACATCATTTGAAAGAAGATCATATTCTGATAAATATTTTCTTATTAAAGGAAGCGCGCCCTCTGAAATCGGAGCTTTTAATGAAACCGGTATCAGGATCGAACAGACCCCCGCCATAGAAGTTTTAGAATCTCCGGCGGGAATTGGGGGGGAGACAAAATTTCAAGCTGTCGACGTTCCAGAAATTATACAAGCAGGTTTTTCTCCGTTCACATTTGGGGGAAATTAAAATGACAGTAAGAGAAGACGCAAAAAGAAATAATCAAGAATTTGCCTTATCGGATAATTTTGAATCCTCTACAGATCTCATTAGACAAAATGTAAATAGTTTCTATATTAATCGCGATGACGCCGAGCGACTTTCTTTTAATCTTGACGCTCCTTTTAAATTTTATCATATCGACGGCCTGAGTCCCAATAGAGCAGATATGGATATATCTAAAAATCCAGCGCCAGATTCAGAATTGATTATATTGGAAGGTACATCCGAAATGGGTGGATCTATAGAAATCCCACTTATTTCAGAAAAAGTAACAATAACACCAAATTTGGATCTTCCTACAGTATATGAATATCCATTTTTTCAAACTCCGCAATCTCTCTTCGAAGAATTTGCAGAAGAACTGCGCGCCACGAGTACTGATGCTGGCATCACTGTGACTCTCGGGCCATATATTGATTATTTTGTGGAATTAAACTCGCCTATTATATACTCTTCAAATATTAATAACAGATCGTTAATACAGGGAGACGTAGAATATACCTTTAATTATGGAAGTGAAACATACGAATCAGCAATCACTCCAGACTCAATTTCGGAATCAAAATTATTAAATTTTTATAAGTATTTTGGAGATAAAGAGACAAGAACACAATTCACTACATACTATGATAAATATCACGGCACAATGGCGGTGGCCAAAATACAAACAACACCGGATCCCTTTAAAGCGTCTAAAGCAAACGCCCTGTCTTCTAGTATTGCAAGCCCCAGTATTCTCGCCGGAAATGATATTAAAAACTTTTTTATAACAAAAGAAAATTATATTGATAGCACTGCGCTATTAGAAAGTAAGCGCTTTTTTCCATTTTTTAATCAAATTTCGTTCTCAAATCCACCTCGTAATGCGGAAGAAGACGATTTAAGAAGTTCAATTTATGATAGTGGATTTTCAACGGCATTTTGTGATTGTATGAACAGTATTGTGTCTTCTTTTGAAGAACAGACAGCACTTATGCCCGAACTCATCGAAGAAAAGCCGTTTAGTCGCTCTTTTCTTTCTTCTAGTTATCTCGACGCCACCCAAACAGACTTTGTAGAAAAATATGAAATACAAAATATCAATTTAAAAATGATTGATGCGTTAGCTTTGTTAAAAAAATTATATTCTGCACCTATTTCTGAAGATACGATCACCAGCGCCACCAAAGGAGCCTATAAAGATTTTTCGACCGAGACAAACTTTATAAAAGAAAGAATATCGAGCACTTCAATTACGGAAAGTACAAAAATGAAGTATGCAGAGGGGCTGGAAGAAATAAGAGTTCAATATCAAAAATTGTTAAATAATGAATCACGCACCTATAAAGAAATTTTATTAGGAAACATAAAATCATATACATCAAAGGTTTTGTTTTATAGAATAGCAAAATATAATGCAGGCGCCACTAACTTTCCAATTCAGAATTTCTGGATTCCATCGGAAAATACATATTTAGGATTAGATTATATTGATTCGCAAGTTAAGTATGGTAAAAGATATCGTTATAAGGTTTACGCATACAAAATGATGGTGGGATCTGAATACTTATATGAAGAACAAATATCTTTTCTTTCTACTTCATATGGAGTTGGTGCGTTTGGAGACGCAGAATCTGGAATTATTACCGGCGGCCCTGCTGAATATCTGGGAGATATTGAAGAGTCCGTAATGAAAAAATTAAGATTTATATCAGATGTCAGAGGTAAACTATTGGACAGTGGATTACCAACGACGAAGGCGAATGCGGTTGCAGATGCATTAATTGCGACAGCATTGGTCGAGATTGGAAATACAAAGCCACCAAAAGGCTTCGCGGGAATGCGGGCCTCTTATCAAAATAATATACAGCCATTTACAGACTTTATGAGAAGTATTATTAATACTGGACAAGGAAAAGATCGAAATGGAACTGTCATACTCAGAGAGGAAATAGATGAATCTATAATTGAAAAATTTCAAGAGATATTAGATAAGGAAACAAATTTATATGGATCTAAAGGTTTTGGGACGGCCGCAACTGTGTCCCCAACTTCTTTTTCTGGAATTGATCGCGCTGGCGGACTATTAGATTTTGTACAATGGAATACTAATGTCGTCAGGTTTTTGTCAAGATTCCGAGATACTGTTCTAAGCGTTGGAAAATTTAATGATTTCGATGCTGGTGATGCAGCCCTAATTACCGGCGCGGTGGGAACATCCATCAGCCTTCTAGGAGGCGTGGCTGGCATCGGCATACTCCTTGCAGGCGTAGTAGGGGTATTCGCCCTCCTCATTGATCTTATTTCTGATGAAGTAAAACGCAAAAAAATTCAAACAGCAGCCCAGAGTGCTGGTTTAGATGGGACGGAGCGTATTCATAATTTTTTGAATAATACTGCCTACAGTATCGATCTTTTTGATACAGACACAAAAGACAAATCAGAAAGGCTCAGTAAAGCTGAGATCGAGACCGGTCTTGAAAAATTTAAAACCAGAGCAAGGATTTTAGAAAAATATGTTCAAGATTTTATAGCAGATCAAGAAGACTATCTTGAGTTGGTTAATTTAAGCTTTACAGTAGAGAAAACCTTTGATAAACTTGTTTACAATGTGACCACAAAGCCCACTCTTAAATTGATTGAAATTCCCTATTACGAAAGCGTTGGAACCATTGTGGACAATCCCCCCTTGTTCCCAAACATTAATTTTGTAACTTATAAAGGAATTGACGATAGAATTTCCTTCTTTATGAACTCTGGACAAGGAAGTCTAGAACAGGTGCCCGTTGTTTTTTCAGAATCCGAAGCCGAATTTTATAAAACCTTTAGAGAGGCAAGAAAACTAAACGATTTTCAGGAAATATTATATAAATCTGATGAATTTGAAAATCTTGGAACATCTTTTGAGATAAGAAGACTCGCAACTCCTCCAAAAAGTTATGATGATTTTAAAGAAGCGACAGTACAAACAGTTTCCAAGACTATTTCAACCGGCGAAATACTGCCAGCAGCTACTTTTATGGACAAAATAGTTCCTAATAAAAAATATTATTACATGTTCCGCGTTTTTGATAGGAGATTCAATGTTTCAAACCCAACAGCAGTTTATGAAATACAATTAGTTGAAAATAGTGGAGCGATTTATCCGCTAATTAACAGTTACGAATTTCCAGAAGAAGAGAAGAAAATAAATAAAAGTTTTAAGCGACTATTTAATATTGTGCCGAGGCTGTCCCAAGTTTTGCCAACCAATCTAAATGCAGAAACATATGGAGATTTATCGACTGGAATAACATCTATATTGGGAACAGAAGATGAGTCACTCTTTGGTGAAACTTTTAAAATTCGTTTGAGTTCTAAAAAAACTGGGAAAGTTGTGGATTTAAATGTTAATTTTAGTTCTACAATCGTTTCAAAGGAATAAATGAAAAATGTTTTTGATTAATAAGCGAAAAGAAACTATTTATCTTGTACAAAAGTATTATGAGGACTTAATATGGCTTTTTTAGACAACAGTGGTGATATTATTTTAGATGCGGTTCTGACCGATACAGGAAGAGAAAGATTAGCAAGAGGCGACGGAAGCTTTAAAATCACAAAATTTGCTCTCGGTGATGACGAAATTAACTATGAGCTTTATAATCGACTAGATTCAAGAGGATCTGCTTTTTATGATTTAGAAATTTTACAAACTCCAGTTTTAGAATCTTTTACGAATAACACCTCGACGATGAAATCTAAACTAATAACAATTACTAGAACAAATGTATTGTATTTGCCAGTTGTTTTATATAATTCTAATAAGGGAACCGTCCTTGGGGGTTCGTCCCTCGCCGCCGGCCTTTTGGCGATTACCGTAGATACAGATACGAGCGAATCTGGGAAAGGTGGCTTATCCGGCTCCGATTATTTTAATGCATTCTCGCCCAAAGATAGCGCGCGCCCTCTTGTTTTTGATCAGGGATTAAACACGCAGGCGATTAGCAAAGAAGCCTCCATCCCCATTGATTTAAACGAAACTCAATATACTATTGAAATGGATAACAGGCTCTTATCTTTAACTAACACCGATGGACTAGCGAAGACTCCATCTTTTATTGATGATGATTCGATTGCATCTTATTCGGTTTCAGAAAGCCCCTTTGTTATTGACAACTCTTCAGATACAAGCTCTGATAACCCAATACGGGGCCCTCGCGGAAGTCAGCTTACTATTGGAGTGCAATCTTCCATAGATGTACAATCTAGTACCTATTTATTTACGACTCTGGGAAGTACAGTCGGCGCCGGCCCAGTTTTTTATTTTATAGATACAAATATAAGGGTAATAGGCCAAACAACGGGATATAGAATAGATCTTCCAGTAAGATTGTTAAAATTTAAGCAATTAACCCCATAAGGATTAGAATATGGCGACTACATATAAAACTCTAGTATTAGACAAAGATATAGCAAATACGAGAACATTACTTCACGAGGCAATCCCCATTACAGGGAGTATTGTTTCAGGCACTTATAGCGACGAAAATGTTAAGAATTATGCTCACGGGATGTTCCAGAGTGTATACGATTATCCCTATTTAAGCTCATCTGCGAATCACATTTTTGATTTGACAGTTGGGTATTCGGCGGGTTCTGGCTTATCGGGATCGGCTTCTGTTCAAAATGCCAAAAAGATCAATATGTATAATCAAATGGCTCAAGTTTTAGTTGGCTATGACCAAACTGGAAGCATTCGCCAGTTTGATAGGGATGGTGACTTTACTGATACTTCCGATAAAATGAGTGAATGTGTTTTTATTAATTTTGCACGACTTTTATCAAAAGATGAAATCAAAAAAGCATCTTTTGTTTTAACAGTCGCGTCAGGCGGGGGAACTCCTTGTGCGGTAGATTTCACCGATCTCTTGACACTCTCGGATTATGGAGCAAATAATGACTACCGGACAAATTCACCAGCAGGAGAATATGGAATTTTGTATACTGGATCTGGATCACCAATTGTTCCAGGATCTGGCGTCGGCCTGCTTTATTATCAAGCTGGTATTGCTGTTTTAACCGCCTCTGTATTTGACGGGGAATTCGGAGCCTGCGGAGCAGCCTATGATACTTCTTCCATTGATGCCGTTTTAACAGGAACAGAAATTTCTTCTGCATGTGATGGAATTAGAAATAGGTGGGATGATCTCGATTTTAACAATACCACGGAGTTGAATTCAACAATTTATTTCTGTCGAGCTAGTTCAAATGAATTTAATTATAGTTCGAACCCAACATATCTTAGCGGAAGCAAAATTAGAGTAAAGAATATTTCCACAGATTCTCCCGCAGCTTATATTACCACAATTGGACTCTACTCTGACGATAACGAGCTTCTGGCTGTTGCAAAAGTTTCTGAACCTCTGAAGAAAGATCCTACAAATGAATTAACTCTTCGTGTAAGATTAGATTATTAATAGCCAGTTGACTATTTACTGATGATATGACGTTTAAAAAGTTTGAAGAAAAAGATATACTTTATAACGTTTTGGAAACAAATCCAAAACAAACCTTTAAAATATATAATTCTAAAGTTTACCACAACAATCAAACCATTCTTGTTGGTGAATTCACTAATCCAGTACCCATGGTTCCAACTGGATTTGTTTCTTTATATGAAATAAATGTAGATAGAAATGAAGCCGATACTGGGCTAATTTATCCATTTGTCACAAAAGAAGGAAGTCTTATTGGGCCAAGGACAGTTTCTACTACAACATTTAACAGCGATTTTTTGTTCGGAGATACAATAACGGGTAGTTACCCCCTTTCATCTAGCATAAAAAGAGATTTTTATCAACTTGGTGTCGCCCGCCCGGAGATTGGGGCCCTTAAAAATACTTTAAACTATTATATTCCAATGAGTTCTCATTATAAATATGATTCGAGTTTGGGGAATAAGGGAACACAGCCGCTTAATTTAATTTCCATTCCATCAATCCTTTACGGAGACTCGATAAAGAAAGGAGACTTAGAATTAAACTTCTATATTTCAGGCACACTTATTGGAACCCTAAAAGACGAGAGACAAAACGGAGAGATGGTTCAAACCGGCCCTATTGGTAGTACCGGCTCCGGCTCCGTCGCCGGCGTTGCATTATATAATGAAGGATTTGTTCTTTTAACTGGATCTTGGTATCTTGAAACGGGAATCGCTAGAAATTATTTAGACGATGGAACTAACCTTATGACATCTTCATGGCTTTTCTTTGGCGTTGGTGCTAATGACGGAATACCTGCCGGTGTAATACCATCTTCCAGTTATGATTTTGATATGAAGGGTGTTAATAGAGTTCCTACTTTAACTATGTTTGCTCATGCAAACAAAATAGAGATGAATCATTCAAATAATTCGACATATGTGGAGTATGGTCAAACGACGACGCCCATAACTGGAGCATACATTTATTCAGAAAATAAGAATTTACAAATAAAAAATATTGTTAGCTCCTCTTATGCGGATCCGACAGGTTCTTTTGAAAAAATAACTTATATATCGCAAGTCGGTATATATGATGAGGATAAGAATTTAATTGGAATTGCTTCGGTGGCAAATCCTGTTAAAAAAACTCAAGGTAGAGAATTTACCTTCAAACTAAAAGTGGATTTTTAATGATTCTGGGACTTGATGTGAGTACAAGCATTATCGGCGTCTGTATCCTCGAAAATGACAAAATAGTTTATGCAGATTATATTGATTTACGCAAGACTGGTTCATTCTTCGAAAAAGCCAGAAAAGTAGAAACA
>Ga0233415_10001096_pt1 | contig 12054 bp, 25 predicted proteins | sample Na_anoxic_12_MG_FD_188631 | JGI IMG/M metagenome (GOLD analysis project Ga0233415, IMG submission 188631) | Seawater microbial communities from Saanich Inlet, British Columbia, Canada - Na_anoxic_12_MG | ecosystem: Environmental > Aquatic > Marine > Inlet | place: Canada: British Columbia... | reverse complement strand
TATTCCCAAAATATATATTTGATTTCCCATTAAAACAAACTATTATATGGGATAGAAAGAATACACCTAAATTAGATAAATCGTATTTTTTTCCGACAATAGAATATATATTTTGGTTACAGAAAACTAAAGATAGTAGAGTTAAATTTGATAGGAAGAATAGTTTATTCAATAAAGTAGTATGGACTTTAAATCCTGATAGGGATAATAAGTTTCCTGCACCATTCCCTATTGAGTTACCATTAAACTGTATATTATCTTGTACAGATGAGAATGATGTTGTGTATGATCCCTTTATGGGTAGTGGTACAACTGCGTTAGCTTGTAAACAAACTAACAGAAGATACATTGGTAGTGAAGTAGGTAATTGTGAAATAAGTAATAATAGATTAAATAAAGTAGAAAGTTATGAGTGATATTAATAAAAATGCGAATGATCCAAACCTAACGTTGCAAGATAAATGTTGGGAACTTATGAGTGTGTTGGGTATGAGTTGGTCAGAAACTAAAGATTTAACTAAAAAAGATAGAGATTTTCTTTTAACTAAAGTTGAAAGTATTAAGGCACAAATCAAAAGAACTGCACAACCCAACGACCTACTGGGTTAGACTAATAATATGCAGTTACGAGCAGTTACGGGATACTCCTTCGAAAGAGAAGTGAGAGGTAGAGAAGGATTTAAACGATACATCAAAGCACCTAGAATTAAATGGAGTGGTGATGGTAGGAATAATGTAGAAAGATTAGTTTCTTTGGGTAAAAACCCTGAATTATTTAAACCTATTATAGACGAATCTAAATTTACTAAAGCAGATGCGATGGATGTTAATGGTAATCTTTTTGAAATTAAAAAGTATTTTAAAAAAGATTTACATAAGTTTAGATTGTACTCAGAACCCATAATAAAAGTTGCACCTAGAAGGAGTAAATGGGGGAAAGGTGATCCGTACTATGATAATTTTAAAGACGCAGAAGAATATAATCGATTTATTTATAAAATGACTAAAACTAAATGGTGGAGAAAGTATAATAAAACTATTTTAGAGAGTATTTATAAATCAAATAAAGGTGTATTTAGTAGAGATGGTTTTATACCTTATTCGGAGTTAGAATTTAAATGGGTAATAAACAAAGGTGAATATGCACCTATCTTTGAAAACTACCACAGACTAACTATAGTTTTTAAAATAAAAGAAAATTTGACAATTAAAAATAAAATCCTTAAATTTGTTTATGATAAACTTGACAATTTTATTATTGTAAGTAAATTTATTAAAAAAAAATAGATGATTAGTTATATTGGTGGTAAGGCTAGAATTTCTAAATGGATAGTACCATTTATACCTAGAGACATTGAAACTTATGTGGAGACATTTGGTGGTATGTTTTGGGTATTTTTTAAAATGGATTTAAGTAAATATCCTAATTTAAAGACTGTTGTATACAATGACTTTAATGGTTTAAACGCAAATTTATTCGATTGTTGTAATGATTACGATAGATTATGGGTTGAATTATCTAAATATCCTTGTCAACAGTTAGGTGTAGATGAAACACCATCAGAGTATGTGGATATGTTTAATGAGTATCAAGAAGAAGTATTCCATAGTGGTGTTACAATTACACAAGAAAACAAATATGAGGTTGCTGCGAAATATGTCTATGTACTCACTCAGATATTCTCAGGATCAAAACCAGAAACTTCTTCTTATATAGATTATAAAGGTAAGTATAGATGTAAGGTTCTTATCTTTATGGATAAGTTGAAGAACCCTGAATATAGAAAACATTTTGATAAGATTACATTTGTTGAGAATATGGATTTTCAAGAGGTAATAGAAAAATACGATTCAGAAAATTCATATTTTTATGTTGACCCACCTTATTGGAAAACGGAAAATTATTATTCTAACCACGACTTTGATAGGGACGATCACGATAGATTAGCGAAGTCATTAAAAAGTATGAAAGGTAAATTTTCATTAAGTTACTATGATTTTCCATTATTAAAAGAATGGTTTCCTAAACACGAATATGTTTGGGAGATGAAAGAGTTTGCTAAAGCTGCTGCCGCTAAAAGTGGTAAAAAACAAAATATGGGTGAGGAGTTATTGGTTATGAATTACGGTGACAACCCTAACGTATTACCAGTACGTGGAGAACAATTAGATTTATTTAAACATTCATTTTTATAATTATGGGAAAAAGACCGAAAAGAAATTTAGGGGAACAAGGTTTATTATTTGATGTAGAAGAATACACTACAGGTACAACCGAAGATGTGGTATATGATAACGTTTTTGAAGACGTAGAAGATTTATTTGAAGAAACGAACCCAACAGAAGTTGGTTTAATTACAAATGAAATATATTGTGGCGATACTGTAGAAACAATGAAAAAGATCGATGATAAATCTATTAACCTTATATTAACCTCGCCACCATATCTTGCGTCATTAAGAAAGGATAATCACAAATATCCTGGCGCTAAAGACATAATTAAAGATAACCAACCAGTAAAAGAATATTTAGATTGGTTAGTTGATGTATTTAAACAATATGAAAGAATATTATCAGATGACGGTGTTATTGTTTTTAACTATAGTTATACAACATTCAACCCATCACTACCTTATATCTTAATCAATGAGGTTTTTGAAAACACTGGATTACAAATATATGATACGGCATCTTGGAAGAAGAAGTCTTGTGTCCCATTGAGTGGTCACCCAAATAGGATGACAAGAATCGTAGAAATGGTTTATATATTTGCTAAAACACCAAAATTTAAAGCGAATAAAAAAGTTTCTTCTATATCAAAAACAGGACAGAGATATTTTAGAACTTATTATAATTTCATTGAGGCAAAAAACAATGATGGTAAAGTAGAAGGGCATGAAGCCACATTCTCATCAGAATTCGCCAAATACTTTATAGATCTTTATTCAGAACCAAATGATATAGTTTTAGATAATTTTTCAGGTACAGGTACCACACCATATGCGTCCTCAAAAATGGGTAGACAATATATTGGAATTGATTTAGTTGAGGATTATTGTGAATATGCGAGAGACAGAATGATGAGACTTTATAAAGAAAGAAATCAGTAGTTTTATTAAATTTTAGATATTTATTATAAACGAAACAATAAAAGCTTAGTTGTTATTTGTTTCATTTTTAGTAAACTAAGTAATCATTAAAAAAAAATATTTTGGAAAATAATGATAAAAAGGTTGAATATATAAAAAAAGAAATTAAGACTCTTAAAGAAGACATCGAAGAGATACAATCTACTTGTGAACACCCCAAAACTAAATTAAAATTTTTAGAAGAAGAAAAAAGGGTTGTTAAATTATGTTTAGAATGTGAAAAAAGAGTTGGATTCCCTACAAACGAAGAACTAAAAGAAAACGGTTACTTGTAAAAAATTTGTTTTATTGATTTTTTATGTGTATATTTGTCTATAAATTAAAATTATGGGTGATAAATCTTATGTTAAAAAACTGAAAAAGGTATTGGAGGGTAAAACTAAACACCAAAAACTTAGGTACATATTTGATTTAGGTCATAATACCGATTTTATAATCAAAGAGTTTTCCGATGAAATAAAAACATTTGAAGACTTAAATTTTGAACCCCATAAAAATGTTATGACAAAAGGTGCGGTGTCATCTTATTTGGAATTTGATAATGGACATTTTGCGTCTGTTGTTGGTGGTGCGGCGGGACTATATGGTGATGGAAAAGAGACTTTTGAATTGGGGTACATTGATGATAATGACACTGACTCAATGGATGTTCAAGGTTGGTTGACACCAGAAGAGGTAACTATGGTAATGATTCAGATACAAACAAAAGAACCAATAAATCAAAACAAAGATGAGTAAAAAAGAAAAAGATTACAAAAAAAGATTAAAGCACATACACGAAGATGTATTAAAACTTAGTAAGTGTTTACCTAATATTGATTATAATGAATCAATGTATGATTGGGAAAGTATCAACAGATTTATTTCAGATATTGAAGTTGCGTCAGATATAAAAAATAATGAGAGTGTGAGTTGGGTAGAAGGAAAAGTAATTAACGTTCCCACACACGATCCACAAACAGGTGAATTAAATCCTTACTTTGAGGAATTAACTGGAATGAAAAATCCATTAACGGGTCAAATAGAAAAAAAATATGATGCATTACCTTTTTGTAAGGAATACATGACAAAAGAACAACTTGACGATATTGAAGATTTATGGAAACGTGGGTATCCGAAGAAACCTAAAAGAATACACAGATTACCAGAGGTAGATGTGAAAAAAGTTTCTAAGTTTGCAGAAGGTAGTTCTAAAAAATTACACACACACCCAACAAAAGATAAAGATTTAGATAAGATGCCCAACCAAAAGTGGCATCAGATTGTTTCATTCATTAAAAGTGGTGTAAGAATCATTGGGTATTGTTTCATACCTTTTAATTTAGTTGTTGCAACAGTACTATTGGTATTTAGTGAGATTATTGGTATTGTAGAGGAGATGGTTTAATAACTATTCTATCGTCTTCTACTTTCACTTCGTAGTCATTTGGAGATAAGTTAGTGTAATAGATTTTTAAATCTTCTAATTTGTCTCCTTTTTTTTGTGGTACTTCTAATTGTCTTACTTTAGGTTGGTTCTTAGGTTTTTTTTCTTCCCACTTAACAATATTACTTTTCTTTGAGTTTTTAAGAAAGTCCACCTCATCGGTGAAACTCCACTTTTTATCCTTACCACATTTTTTATAATAGGTGTCACCACCAATATTCCTAATCTGATATTGACATTTTTCTTTTTCTTCGTATAATATATCTAATAACTTTAGTGACATTTTTATTTAATAAATATTAGAGAATCTATTAAAATATTATATTTATTACATAGAATAACAACTAAAATATGTTTTATACGTTTTAAAAATGATGAAATTTATTTATTTACTACTATTTTCATTTATAACTCTCAGTTTTCATACGCAAGTTTTAAACGATGATTGTTTTAATGCAACACCTTTAGGTAATCTACCTGTACCCGCTAATTGTGGTAATGGTCCCAATAATAACGGACAAGGTGTTCCAGTTACATTTAATAATCTTACAAATGTAAATTCACAAACTGAAAACCCTTACACTACATTAACTAATTGTCAAGGAGGACCACAAGGGATGTCTTCGCCAGCAACAGATGTATGGTATTCATTTGTACCTACAGGTAATTCTTTAGATATAACAATTACAGGTGGAATTAATCAACCAAACATAGGGGTATGGACAGGTAATTGTGGTGCCTTAGTAGGAGTTGGTTGTGATTTTAGTAATGGGGGTAATCTAAATACAACAATCGATCAAGTTTCTATTGGACAAACATATTATATCCAAATTAGTGGAGGTAACATAAATGATGAAGGTGTTTTTGATTTGACACTACAAAATAATAATAGTTGTGATGATTGTTTACTATCTTCTAGTCTTACAGTAACACCAGCACCTATCAATGGGACATATCAACCAGGAACTACCGTATCCTTTTGTTTTACAGTTAGTGAATGGTCACAAGAAAATGTTAATTGGTTTCATGGTGTTGTACCTATTATGGGTAGTAATTGGACAAACATAACACCTATTAGTTCACCTAATACTTGTGATGGTGGTACAGGTATATGGGATTGGTTTACAAATGTTGGGACACCGAATGGTATTTCAGATGGGTTCTTTTTTGATGGAAACGCTGGTCCTGATGGTAACCCTTCTAACAACTTTGGTGATAACTGTCAAGGAAATACTAATTGGGAATTTTGTTGGGAGGCTACGACTACAAGTTGTCCACCTGGAAACACAGGTGATGATTTAAGTGTCTCCATAGAAACATACGCAGATGGTGAAACTGGTAGTTGGACAAATATTGCCTGTCAAACAGACCCCGTTTATGGTTTTAGTGCGAGTCTTACTTGTTGTCCACCACCAACAGTATTATCTTCAGACGAGAATTGTTTTGGTTCTTCTGATGGTAGTATTACAGTTACAGGACAAGGTACTGCACCATTCGATTATCAATGGATAGATCCATTAGGTAATAATTTTCAAAACGACAATAACATTAATGGTGGTAGTTTATCTAATAATTTAGTTCCTGGTACTTATAATATAACGGTAATAGATAATAATGGGTGTATAAGTAGTACATCTGTAACAATATTGGCAGGTAGCCAAGTCAATATACAAGGTATATGGCATAATTAATAACAAATAATAAAAAAATAAAAAAATAAAAATGAAAAAATTATTCTCTCTATTTGTGTTGATGACATTCTTCACATTAAATTTATACTCACAAGTTGATACTGTATGTGTTAGTGCGGTGGGTGAACAATACTGGGTAACACCGACCGCTGGTTCGACATATGACTGGACAATAAATAGTGGTGGTGGTACTATTACATCTGGACAAGGTACCGATGCTATCACAGTTGATTGGGGTAGTACTGGTGGTTTGTTTACTGATGCAATCACAGTTATTGAAACAAATGCTGCGGGTTGTACTGACACAGTTACTTTGGACGTATTTATTTCAGTACCATCAGTAACACCAGTTGGTCCTTTTTGTGAGGGTGAAGCTTGTGTAGTTTTAGATGGTTCACCTTTAGGTGGTGTATGGAGTGGGACAGGTGTAGTGTTGAATGGTGGTGTGTATGAATTCTGCCCTACTACTTCAGGTTCGGGTTCTTTTACACTAACATATACAGTTAATGGTTGTTCTGTTGATACTACAGTAGATGTAAATGCGGCACCAGTAATTGGACCTATTAACCATAACTAAAATGTTAAAACAATTAATATTCATATTAATATTCTTACCTTTCGGTGTGATATCTCAGATACAATCAATTGAGGTATGCACCGAAAATCAAGAATACATGCAAGAGTATTGGGTAGATAACTCTATATCTAGTGAGTATGAATGGATTGTTGGTGGTGGTGAAATTGTTGACGGTCAAGGTACTGATAATATTTTAGTAAATTGGTTAGATGTACCATATGGGTTATATAATATATCTGTATCAGTCGTTAGTGACTTTGGGTGTGTTGGTAACACAGTTTCGTTAACTGTAGATGTTGATGAATGTTCTTTTGACAATGTATTCATACCTAATTGTTTTACACCCAATGGTGACGAATCAAACAATGTTTGGGGACCTGTGTTTACTGGTGATTGGGATCATACAATATATAATATGTTAATCTTTAATCGTTGGGGTGGTATTGTTTGGGAAAGTGAAGATTACTTATCGATGTGGGATGGAACATTTAAAAATAAAATGTGTTTAGATGGTGTTTATATTTGGAAGATGGAATGTAAAAAATTAAATTCTGTTAAAGAAGTTATGCATGGACATTTAACATTATTAAGGTAATAGTAATTTGACTTATTGATATAAAATTACTATATTTATAATATGAACCTCAAAAGTCGGATATATCTCTAAGGAGTATGGTGAAAGCGACATCAAAATTTGGTTCATTTTTAGTTCTTTGAAAATATGGGGGTGACATTGGATTTGACTTTTTGTAAGAAGAATGAGCGTAAGCGTGTCGTGGTAGAGCGTCAATCTTAAAACACAAACAATCGGAAACGATACAAAATTAGGTTCAATCCTAAACGAAAACATTCTTTCGAATGGTACTGTAGGTACAATTGCGAAAGAAGAGGTAGTGTTCGCCTAACAGAGTAACACACATAGGTTAATCAAAGTTCCTTAATACTTGACAAGTGGTTGAAAGTGACTGAGCTTGTAAAAGACAGTTGGAACTTTATATTTTTGGAAATGTAAGAAAACATTTATCCTACACACGTAGAATTCCATTTGGATACGGGAAGGACGAGGGTTCGAGCCCCTCCACCTCCACCATTAAGGTTGGTAGTATCTCTACGGAGAGCTTGTAGAAATACACTGCAGTCCCTGATTTGATCAATCAAAAACTACCATTTTTCCTTGTTTAGAAAAACAAGGTGGTGGAAGAAGATAGGAATCTATCGACCCCAAAAGAATCAGGTAGGTGGATTGTGTTACACACCCCATTGACGGATGGGACGGTTCTAATAATAGTTTAACCAAAAGAGTACCCAATGATAGATGATCATCGGTTAAATAATATGAACTAAGAAGGTTTAATTCCTTCACCTGAGTATAACAAACCCTTCACATTAAGTGAGGGGTTTTTTTATTTTAAAAATAATTTGTTTTTTTAAAATAATTTTAGTATATTTGTAATATGATAAAAAACATTGATAATAATATAGTTAGGGTTAGATTCCCGAACGAAAGTTATTATGATACCATACACAATTTTAAATGGAATGAATTCAAAGGAGAGAAGTATTTTACTGAGTGTGTATTTGGTTGGTATGAAGATGTATATGTATGTGTAAACAGAGATGATTATGATAACGCAAAAAACAATAGGTAGTATGACGGTAAGTGAAGTTTATCCGCATTTAGATGTGGTAGCAAAATCTTATGGGTTAAAGTTAAATAGATTAAGAGACTTTAAATTAGCTAGATTAATTTTAGTTAATTTATATAATAGAGAGTTGGTATGAATAAATACGTAAAAGAAATTTTAAGGGTTTTGTTTTATTGTGTAATTTCTTTAATGATAGTTGCGCTATTTCACTACATCACAATTGAATTTGTAAAATAAAAAATATGAGTGGTATTGAATATGTTGCTTTAGTTGTAGGTACAATTATAATAGTTGTTTTAATTGGTATTAGGAACTGGAGGAAAAAGAATAGATAATGGTTCAGACAGTTTGGAAACATCACATTGCAGAACATTTTGAAGACGGTACTGTACTTACAGATGCGTCTCCCGCAATAGGATCAACAGTTTTTACCGATTACGATAATATGGTAAATTATTTAAAAAGAGATGGTAGACGTTGGTATATTGCTGAGTTAGATGTTGATGAAACAGAAATAGAGCCTTTTGATAATGGGTATATGGCAACCATTAAAGTTATTAAAAAACCAAAAAAAGAATTTAAGTACTTATGTCTAAATTAATTAAGTATATAAAAAATTGGTGGAGGAAACACATTGTAGATGTTTGCCCACCAGAATTAGAAGACGAAGAGTTTTCTGAGAAATATAGATAATAATAATTAAAAAATTAAAAAATGGGATTAGTAAAACGTTTTGTAGAAATGGTTAAGAGTGGATACCCAGAATTTGACCCACAAAAAGACACAGTAGAAATTGAATTTGAGGGTGGAGGAGACTCTTTTGGTTCTTTTTCATACATAAGTATTTGGCCGAGTAGAGAAGGTAATTTAAATTTAAGTGATCATTGGGACTTATTGTTTGAGATATTAGATGGTTCAGGAGTAGAGTACAATTGGATTAACGCAGGTACCACAGGTAATATTAAGTATAATGAAGATGTAGAAAATGGTCTTTCGGTTTATACTATTGTTAGTGATGAGAGCTGGGGTGAAATTGAAGGCGAAGAAGAGGTTGTTGAACCGACTAAAGAAGAGAATAATGGCTAACCCACTGGTACATTCAAAATCATCTGTTAGGTTATGGGGAGGTAGTGTAGAAGACTATCTACCCCTTCATAATAAAATGGATGTTTCTAAAAAATATTTTAGTGACAATAGACATAGGACGTTAACACATAATATGTTTTTTATATTTGAAGTGATGATTCCTTTGTTTGGTGAATATATTGAAAACTCAGATGGTAAAACTGTTTCAGTTAAAGATATATGTGAATACCATATATTAGAAGACTATGGTAAGAAATTTATACCTAATGTTTCAGATTTTTTACAAGAAATGGAAATTAAATCGTGGATGGCTAATGGTTTAGGTGAGAAACCATCGTCACAAAAAAAATTAATAACTAAATCAGGTAAAATATTAAAAAGAGTTTTAAAAGATTAATTATGATTAGAAAAATAACTAAGTGGTTCGAAATAAATTTGGGTTGGGTATTTGTTAATGGTAGAAAAAGAGATTGGTGGGGAGAATATCTAAGAGAAAAATATGAAAATGAAAAAAATGTTAAATAATTTGATTAATAAAAATTAATTGTTTAATATTGTATTAATAAATAATAATAAATAAATTTAAAAAAATGAAAAAAGTATTTTTAATTTTAAGTATCCCAACACTGATGATTTCTTGTGGTGATGCTACAGATGATGCGACTGAAAACACAACTTGTGATACAAATTCTGAAACAACTGAGGTAGTATCAGATGTTGAACAAACAGAAGAAGTGTCAGAGTAAAAAAGAAAATTACGTTAGTAATAGAAAAATACTCATTAATGGGTATTTTTTTTTATTTTAATATATTTATTATTTCATATGGAAACTGAAATTGATATAAAATTAGGGAAAATGAAACAACGAGAAAAAGAAGTCTCTAAAGTTGTTGATCGTTATATTCGTATGAGGTTAAAAAGGAATGTTAGGAAATTGTTTGGTTTAATATTGAAATGAAGAAGTATGATCAACATAAAATGAAAAGAACTCAAATCCGTCACCAACAAAAGGAAGACGGTTTTTTTGATGGTCGATTTGTCAGTAGAACTGAGAAACCAAAAAATCTATACAATAGAAAAGTCAAACATAAAAACAACATTAAATTTTAGTTAATTAAACAACGTATAAATATTTACCCCATCTTTTTAGGTGGGGTTTTTTGTTTTTAAAGATATTTTTATTATATTTATAAAAAAATAAATTATGAAACATTTCGATAGGGTAGTAGAATTGGTTAGAGAGTTACATGGAGAACAAAAAAGAAAGTACACTGGTGAACCATATGTCAACCATACTGTGTCAGTTTCCAATATAGTTAGGGATTATGGTGGTGACGATTCTATGATTTATGCCGCACTACTTCATGATGTACTAGAAGACACACCAACAACAGAGTCAGAACTATTAGATTTTCTTATGGACATTTTTAATGATGTAAAATTATCTATGGATGTATTAAGATTGGTGGTAGAACTAACAGATGTCTTTATTAAAGAAGACTACCCTGATATCAACAGAAAAGGTAGAAAAGAAATGGAAGCTATGAGGTTAGGTAAAGTTTCTTCAAAGGCACAAACAATTAAATATGCAGATTTATTAGATAATGGTATAGACATTATGTCTAACGATCCAAAGTTCGGTAAAGTATACCTCAAAGAAAAAGGAGAAATATTAAAATACATGAATAAAGGGAATCAAAAACTTTATAATAAGTGTATTGAAAATTTGTCTATTTAATTTTTTTTAACTATATTTGTAATATGAGTATGTCAAAATTAGGTTTAGAATTAGAAAATCAGAGATTATATAAAATAATCGATGAGAAAGAAGAAAGAATAGAAGATCTCTTAGAGAGATTAGATGAGTCCACTAAAGGATATCAGAAGTTATTAATGAATCAATGTCAATGTAACCCTATTTCGGGAATAAATACTAACGAAAATGATTAATCAACAAAACATTTCAGAATTTAAAATGTTATATAATGGTGCAGTAAATGAAGGAAAAGAACTTTTTATTTTTAATGGTTCAGAAGTACTTACCGATTACGCCAAATATGTTATAGAATACTTTGATAGTATTTTGAAATAATAATTTTGCACCCGTAGCTCAGCTGGATAGAGCATCTGCCTTCTAAGCAGACGGTCAAAGGTTCGAATCCTTTCGGGTGTACTAAACTAAAACAAAGAAGATGAATAAAGAAGAAAAGAAATATCCAAAATGGAATAGAATTTACGGATTCTTAGGTAATGGTACTTATGGAGCCTATAATGCTGAAACGGCAGAAAAGATAAAACTAAAAGGACAGGAAGTTCTTAAAGAATTATTAGAACAGAGATTAAACCAAAACAAAGATGATGAAACAAATTAAAGATTACGAGATTTTCGAACATGAGTGGGCCCATTTCCACGATGTTATATTTGATGTAACGTACAATAGCAGTAAAATTGATTTAACTCAAGAAGAAATGGAAAAA
>Ga0233415_10001095_pt1 | contig 12063 bp, 8 predicted proteins | sample Na_anoxic_12_MG_FD_188631 | JGI IMG/M metagenome (GOLD analysis project Ga0233415, IMG submission 188631) | Seawater microbial communities from Saanich Inlet, British Columbia, Canada - Na_anoxic_12_MG | ecosystem: Environmental > Aquatic > Marine > Inlet | place: Canada: British Columbia... | reverse complement strand
AATCCTTGTTAGTCCTTCTGCTTTTTTAAAGCAGTTGGACCAGCAAGATGATTCTGAAAAAGATCACTTTGTGTTTGGTTCTTTAGTAGACGACATGTTATTGTCAGATATAGAAATATCAGACAAGTATTATGTTATGAAAGATTCTTTATCAGAAGTTAAAAGAAACATAACTAGATATGTGTATGACATGTATCTTGTAAACGAAGATAACGAAGAGTTATCCTGGTCTACAATGGACGAAGAGATTCACGATGCTTGTGAAGAATACTCTTTTCAGACTAATTGGAAATCAGAAACTAGAGTAAAAAAAATTAAAGAAGAATGCGAGAACTATTTTAATAGTTTAGTAGCTTCTAAAGGTAAAAAGTTAATTACAGAAGAAGACCATTACAAAGCTATTATAGCAGTAGCTTCTTTAAAAACGGATCCTTTTACTGGTAAATACTCTGAGGAAAAAGAAGGAATAGAAATATGGAAACACAAAGTAATTACATTTGATATTGCTCCTTTTGACGAAGAAACATTCTCTATTAAAGGAGAACTAGATAAAGTGTATATAGATCATAATGCAAAAACAATTTTGCCTATAGACTATAAAACTACTGGTTCTTCTGTACATATGTTTAAATATGACTTTTGGAAATTTAGATATGATTTTCAGTGTGCTGTATATTCTTATGGTATAAAACAAGATCCAAAAGTAATAGAGCTTATAGAAAAAGGATATAAAGTATTGCCGTTTAACTATATAGTAGTAGAGAAAGAGATGGTAAATCCTCCTATGATTTTTAGAGTTCCTAATGTGGTAACAAATATAGGATGGCAAGGAGGCACACTTGTTTCTGGTAGAAAATACGAAGGGTTTTTACATTCTTTAGAAAGGTATAAATTTCATAAAGAAAAAGACAATTGGGATTATCCTATGGAGTATTATATAAACGGACACATTAATATAGAAATATGAGCGATAAAAAATATACGCAGACATCAACGTTTTTGTTTCCTCTTTTGGAAATACCTAAACAATTATTTAGATGCGATGTTACAAACAGTTTTAATAAACGCATTATGACTACTAGATTTTCTAATGCTTTTATGTGGGACGAAGATCTAGAATTTGATTTTAATCACGAGCCGTATATTTTTATAGTACTAAAACCTTACAGAGATTATAATTTTGAAGAGTTTTATTCAACAATAATATCTATGGCAACTTACGTGGACGAATATGAAAAAGACGATTTTATTGTTATGGTATTTAAGATACCTGAAAAACATTTAGATCAATATAATCTTTTATTAGAAGGTAAGTACTCTAAATTGTCTCCAGAAATAAAAGGTCTCATATTAAAAAACAGCTTCTTTAAATTAAACCCTAATATTCTTCCTCGTATTTTAAGCAGATGTCCTGAACTTAGAAAAAGCTGGGAAAAAGCTCTTTCTTCTTCTGAAAACGATCCTGTAATTTTAGGAGACCAAGAAGTATGGTCCATAATAGATAAAAATAAAGAAGGTCTTAGTAGTAAAACGTTAAAACAATTAGGAGTAACGCAAAAACTAAATCCTGCAAAAGAATTTGATAACTAATATGAAATATAAAAAACAATTCTGGATAGACACCCTGGGAAAAGGGTGGGCTATCCAGTTACAAGAAACACTTAAAACAGAATATGGTACTTCTAAATTAATGGGTTTTGTCGGAGCAGAATATGCTATGAACAAAGTAAAACCTAATAAAGAAAACATATTTAAGGCTTTTAAACTTTGCCCTTGGGAATCTACCAGAGTTGTTATTATAGGCAAACAGCCGCACAGAAACATAGAAGCTGCTAATGGTTTAGCATATGGAAATGAATTTGTAACGCAGTTTTATTCACCTGTTATTACTAGAATTTTTGAACAAGTAGAAAGAGAATTTCACAATGGTTTGCATTTAGGGTTTGATTTTAGTTTAGAAGACTGGGCTAAACAAGGAGTACTTCTATTAAATAAACAGTTAACAATTAGAGAAGACGACAAAGGCGAACATACTAAGCCTTGGGGTAAATTTATATCTGCAGTTTTGAACGCTTTAAATCAGTATAAACCAGGTACTATTTACATTTTATGGGGAGAAGAAAACCAAAAACTAAAACCTTTCTTAGAAAAGAATAATCATGTTTTGACTTTTGATGACCCTAAAGATTACGTCTATCCTAAAAAAGACTGGCATTGTCCTAATTTTAAAGAGGCCAATGTTATTTTAAATAACTTATATAAAGAAACTATAAAATGGTAGAAGAAAAAATTATTATCAAGACTCAGTATTATGAAAACTATAATGTAGGACCTAAAGGATTTAATACTTATGGAGACAAAAAACCAAAGTGGAAACCTAAAGGAAGTTATAATTTTGTAATAGAATTAGAAACTGATTTATTGCTTTATACAAAAAGTGTAGAGGCTATATTTGAAAAAATGATTTCTAAGCATAATACAGAAGCAGAAAAGTTTGAGTATAGAGACTATGAAATTGTTTATGAAGAGCCTAGAGTTTTAGGAACTAAAGAAGATTTTTTAATTTTGTTAAAAGAAGAATTAGAATACGAATCATAAAATAAAAATCATGGAAAATAAAGAAGAATTAGAAGCGACTATAGCTTCTTTAGAATCGCAATTAACTGGTGACATGTTTCAAGATATGAATATTAAAGACGAAATTCATAACTTACAAATGAAACTTAAAGGAATTAAACCTATGGATAGCCATATAGATTGCATTGGTTGTGGATCATAAATAAAAGTACATATGACTGGGATAAAGAAAGTCAGTAGAAAAGCTATGGAAATCCGATTATCAGAAAGAAGTAGTGATTACATTGCTCCTTCTTTTGGTCATGGCTGTTTGTATAACTAAGCCAGATTATTTAACCTTTAAACAACAAGAACAATGAAAAAAGAAAAACCAACACAGAAACAATTAGATTATATTAAGTCTATTGAAGAAAATACAGGAATCATTTTTACAGGAACAACTAAAGAAGAAGCCTCAAAGTATATTTCCGCAAATAAGAACCACCCAGGAATACAGAATGAGTGGGCTATTATTAATGGTTATTAATTAAACAACAAGAACAATGAAACAATGTGCACAGTTGAGAAAGTAGTTAGAAAGTCTATGATTATTAGACCTTCTGGTAGATCAACAGATTTTATTTCTCCAAGTTTTGGGCACGGGTGCCTTTATTTAGTAGATTATGAAAAGTAAAATAGTAACTAGAAAAAGTATGTTGATAAGACCTTCTGGTCGTAGTACAGATTTTATCAGCCCAAGTTTTATAAATGAATGTGCTTATAATTGTTCGTACTGCTATGTCAAGAGGCACAATGCTGAGTATATTACAATAGCTGAAAATGTAGGTCAAATTTTAAGTGAAATAAATAGACATGCTTTTTTTGCAGAAGTAGACAAACCAAACCAGACAGGTGATTATATCACTTATGATATAGGATGTAACACAGATATGGCATTGCATGCAAAACAAACAAACTGGCAATATATCTTTAACTTTTTTAAAGATCACCCACTTGCTATGGGATCGTTTGCTACTAAATATGTGAATGAAGATCTGTTAAAGTTTGATCCTAAAGGTAAGGTGCGTATAAGATTTAGTCTTATGCCAGAAAGGTTGAGAAAAGAATTAGAACCTAATACAAGCAGTATACTTAAACGTATAGGTGCTATTAATGCTTTTAAAGCTGCAGGTTATGATGTACATGTCAACTTCAGTCCTGTTGTAGTATATGACGGGTGGCTAGATGATTATGCAGAACTGTTTGCAATACTCAATTCACAAGTAAAGAAGGAATATAAACCTGAAGTAAAAGCTGAGGTTATCTTTTTAACTCATAATGAAAATAAACACAACTATAATGTAGCTAATAACGTATCGGGAGAAGATTTATTGTGGCAGCCTAAAAAACAAGAAGTAAAAACTTCTCAGTATGGCGGTAAAAATATTAGATATGCTAAAGGATTAAAATCTAAGTATATAAAACATTTTACAAGTCTGCACGATGAAATGATTCCGTGGAATAAGATTAGATATATTTTTTAAATTAATTCAGAGAGCTCAAGGGCTCTCTGAAAAAATTTTACGGCTTAGTAGTTATCTTCTTCTAGTGCCTCTATATATTGAACCACAGTGTTTTCGTTATCTGGCTGCTGGTCTTTAAATATAAGAGCTAATCTTTCTAATAAAGTAAACTCTTCATCATCTTGTTTTTCTTTTAATAAATCATAAGTATAAGAATCTATAATTTGATTTTTTAAGAAATTATTTTTTAAATCTGGGAATTGACTTTCGTAAATACTTCTGTATCCAGGTATTTTTTTAACAACCCATTTGCCTGCATGGGTCCATCCTTTGTACATTCCACCTTTATAAGGTGTAAAATTAAATATTTCTTTAATATCTATTAAATCTTTTACAGTTCTTACACCAACAACAGGCTCATCAATAATTTGTAGTAATTCCCCTGTGTTTAATAAAGGTTGACCAGCAGCTTGTTCTAATAGTACTCTGTTCATTTGGTATGCTGCTAATTGCAACATCATATTTTCGTCATCGTCGTCTGCCGCTACATTTACCATAGCAGATATAAGAGCTACAACTTGTAAATAAATAAGATCCAAAGTTGCTTTTTTAACTCCTCGTTTTTTAGCAGGACTAGCTATATTTTTATAAGCAGAATAAATATCCCAAGGAGTAAGATTCTTACCTTTAATTATATCTTGATATATAAAATCTCCTGCAGCAGGGTATATACCCATCTCTTCTTCTCCAGTAATAAAGTTTACTTTTTTCTTAGTAAATCTAGAATCTATCATATTTATAAACCACCCACGGTGCATAAGTACAAAATCTCCATATACTGTACGAGCCAATGCTCCTTTATCACTTTCTGATAACGTACCGTCTACTGTGTTAGCCACATGGTTAACTTGTCCTACAGCCGCATTTTCTACTCCATCAGTAACGTATTGCTTAAACTCTGGTTTTACTTGTAGAATACCGTCTACTACCTCATAAGCATTGTATAGACTTTTGTCTCTATACTCTTTCCACTTTTTGTCGGCTTCTTTTTTAGATATACCTTCTTTTTCAGATTTTTCTAAAAAGTTTTTTTTGTTTATAAAGTTACCGTCTACTAATCTTATGTTATCGTAAATAGACAACGCTACTCTACCTTTAATAGCGTAGTCTGCAGTACGATAATTTAAAAACATAAGATCTCTACTAGTAACATCAGACAGTAGTTTATTTTTATTAGTATTTCTAAGCATTTTACTGAGCTCTACAACTCCATTACGTTGTAATAAAAGATGCATTTTATTTGTCTGTCTTTTTTTAGGAACTTCTTGTAAGACATGCAATATATTTTTAGCATACTCTCCTCTTGCCCAGTTTTTAGATTCTATTGTAGTGTATAATCCTATTTGATCTTCTATAGTAGAATCAATAGATCCTTTTAGATAACCTGCAGTAGAAGTAAAAGGGTTTAGGGCCAAGTTATTTAAAGAAATATATTTAGAAACTTTTTGAGCTAACTTAGTAAAAGAAAAAGATTTATTAGCAAGGTGCAATTTTCTAGTAAGAGGAGTATCTTTTACTGTTACACTAACATCTTTTTTTACTATGCCGTAAACATTTTGATCTAACATGTTTTGCAATATTTTAAAATCTCTAGAAACTATACCTTCTACTTGTTGTTTTCCTTTTTGGTATTTTCTTCTGCTTAAAGCACTAGAAATAGTATATACATCACCTGCTATGGTGTTCATGGATTTAAAGTTTTCTGCCATCTCAGAATATACAGTATAACTTCTAGTTAAATCTCTAGATAAATTTGCAGGATTATCAAAACGTTGGTTAAAATATATAGGAACCATTCTATTGTTTAGTGCAGATATTTCTCCAAATTGAGTATCATCTTCGTCAATAAAGAAAGCCTCTTTCACAGTCTCTCTCATATTAGTTAAAAAAGACTGATTGTTATCAGTAAGTTTTTCTAAAAATTGGGCTCTTATTCCTGGCAATAAATATATAGAAGCAGAAGTTCTATATTGCGTAGGTAATTTAGAAAGAGCCTCTGTTTTAGTGTCTACTAATAAATCATAATAATTTTTAACTGCAGGATCTTTCATTAATTCTGCAAATCTAGGATTTAGAGTTTTAGGTTTTCTTCCTGTAATGTTTCCTTCAGAATCAAAACTTAAAAGAGAGTTTTCTTTAAAAAATGCTTTAGTAACTCTTTTATAAGTTTTTAAATCTTTTTCAGAAAGTTGGCTAATATCAAGAGCTTCATAACTATCGTAACCCAATTCTTTTGCAAGTTTTTCTTGCATTTTAGATCTTTCGGCATAGTATGTTGCCCAGTCTTCTTTACGTATAAGGTACTGAGTATACTTGCCGTTTGCGTCTTTTTCTATTAGATCTTCTACTTTTACTCCAGCTTTTTCCATTTCTAGTTGAGCTTGTAGTAAAACGTTGCCTTTTGAAATTGCAAATCTTTTTACAGCTTGAGTAGCATTAAATAATATTTTATGAACTGCTCTTAAAATAGGAGAATTAGAAAGTTTGTAGTTACCTACTTGTAGTCTCCAAGCAGAAGCGTCTTCTTTAGTAAAATTAAAAGCTATTTCTGCATTAAAATCAGGATCTATTTTTTGACCATCAGGACCTACATTGCCTTCTTTTAATACGTTAAGAGCATTTTCTTTTATAAGAGCTCTGTTTCTAGAGTCCATTTGTAATATTTCTGAACGAACTTCTTGTAACATATTAAGAAGATTTTGATTTTCTTCTTTAGAAAAATTTAATACAGACATTCCTTCTTGAAAATCTGTAAATAAATTCTGGTACATTTCAGAAAATTTTTCTATCATTTCTAAATCCTTACCATTAGTAACATTACTTTCAATAAAAGTATCTAGCATTTTATTTATAGGGACAAGTTCTTTTCTAGCTAGTTCTATTACTCCTAAAGCACTTACAGTAAGTTCATTCTTTTCTATTTGTTGTTTTAAAGTATCTATTTCTTTTTGCAAACTTTTTACTTTCTTTGCTTTGGCGCTATTTCTTCTAAGTTGTTCTAATCGTTCATTAAGTTTATTAGTAGCAGCTATAACAAATTTAGCTTTAACTTTTTCTATTGATTCAGGCAAAGTCTCTATTAACTCTGTTTCAGCTTCTGGAGTATACACCAAACCTTTTTGGTAAAACACAGTGTTACTGGTTGCGTCTACAGTATTAGCGGTTCCTAAATATTCATTATTAAGAATAGATTGTGCAAGAGGGTATAAATCATTTTTAATTTCTTCTGCAGCATCTGATTTTCTAAATTTAGAAACCCATTTTTTAAATTTGCTAAAGATACCTTTAATAAAAGGCAGCACTCCTTTTGTTTCTTTTGTTTCTTGGAACTTGTCTAGAATAACTTGAGTAAGCAGTTTATCTACCGCTTCTTTTCTAAAGTCTTCTTCGTTATTATATAGTTCAGCATAGACTTCTTTTACTTCTTTATACATTTCTGTATCTACTATTTTTTCCATAGCTTTCTTTACAGAAACATCGTCTTTTAATATGCTAGTAGCAAAGTGTGCTACCTCTTCAGCTAATGAATCGTATCCTTCTTTTTGTGGATCTATAGCTATTATTCTATTAAGTAAGTCAGCAACAGCTACAGACCCTTTTAAAGAGTCTGAGTCTGTTGCCCTTTTCATCATTTCTTCTAAAGTGGTTACGGCAATACCGTGAGTATTAGCCCACTTTAAAAGTTTGTCAGTTAGATCTTGGTTGGGATTGAGAGGAGTACGTGTTTCTAACTGTCTATATTTGAAGGGATTGATGAATCTTTTACTAGAGTCTTTAAAAAACCACATACGAGAAGCGGCTCTATGAACTGTTAAATTTAATTTACCAGCATCTCTTTGAACTTGTGCTAAGTCTACATTTGCAGGCATAAAACCTGCTTGGTTCATATTGTATTTAATTCCTAATTGTTTTATAGGATTAATATTATAAAACACTCCTTGTCCAAAAGGAATAGATAAAACTTCGTCAGCAGTAGGAAAACTATCTGTTCCGTTTTTGTCCATCCATAAGCTTACCTTATAGTTTAAAACATGAGGATGTTCTTTCGTACTGTTTAACAAAGACTTATATTCTGGGTGATTTATATTTATACAATTCATATTAACATTCTTTAAGTTGTATCATAATACTTGCTTTTTCTAAAGGACTTGCTTTTTCCCAAATACTTTCTGGCATAGGAACTTGTTTTTTACTTTTTGCTAAAGTACTATATTCTGAGTAAGGAGCTTCCTTGGGCCCAATATTAAATTTTGAACTTTTTGTTTTTGACACTACTGGAGGTATACCATAAAATTCTGGAATATCTATGTCTGGGTAATCTTCTTCTTTTATATCATTTATTACTTCTTCTGTAGAAATAGTAAATAAAGAAGAGTTAAGAGGATCTACAGGAGGAGCTTCTTGGTATTTCTCTTCTATTTCTTTTTTATTAGTCAGATTTAAACCACTACTTTTTTTAATAATTTTAGGAACTATAGATTCGTTTATAGGATTATTGTAATTAAATTCTACAATAAAATTAGTAGTTCCTGTAATAGGAATTTTGTTGTACTCTAAATAATCTTTATCTAAAGTTTCTTTATTTATTTCGTAAACACTAGTAACTTTATTTTTAGTTATTTTAAAGAAAGAAGGAAAAACTCCGTCATTGTTTTTGTAGTTTTGATGCGCTTCTTTTCTAATAACAAGACTTTGCGTATCATTAACATTTACTATTTTTCTATTGTTATTTATCCTTGGATCATACTTTTCAGGAAAGATTATATTGTCAGGGAACATAGCTTCTTTATTAACTTCTTCTAAAGCTTGTTTAATAATTTTAAAACTTGTTCTTCCTTTTTGATTTATAGAATTATCTAAATTTCCTACAATAAAAGTTTTATTATTATTTTCATTAGCTGCTTTAATTAATTTTCTTAAATCAGATTTCATAGAAGTTATAAGCTTTTTACTTTCAGCTTCTTGTAATTGTTTAGGACCTTCTATTTTTTCTAAAGACCCGTCTTTAAAAGTAGCTTTTTGCATTCTTATACCAAATCCTTGTCCTTCTGTTCCTACTGTAATTTGACCTGTTATACCATACTTAGTCCATTTACCAGTATCTCCTTTTTTATACAAAGATCTATTTGTATTAGCATTTCCACTAAACGCAAACCCTGCAGCATCTATATTATGGGCCCCTTCTTCTGTAGTACCAAAAACAAATACTTCGTCTGGTCCTAATTTTAATACTCCTTTTTTAGGAGTATAACCTCTAGGAGAATCTTCTTTTAAATTTAAAGAAGGCACTATCATAGATTTTTCTGCAGTGTTTTGTATAAATTGTTTTATAAAATTATATACAGCACCAGTTTGTGTTACATATCCGTCTGTTCCTATTGCTGATTCGTTTTTTAATTCTTCAAAAACTAATTCTGCGAGTTTAGTAAAACTATTGTCGTTTTCATCTAAAAGCCCTACTCCTTTATTAATATCTTCTCTCGCAAAAGAATCTTTCCAAAATTCTACAGGAATCATATTAAAGAATGAAAAAGAACTAAAACTGTATCCATTAGAGAAAAAAGTATATTTAACTAAATCTAACGCTAGTTTTCTGTCTTTAGCATTTTCTGCAGTTAGCATTTGTTTCCAAGCTGCTCTTGCTTCTTCATGATCTAAACTTTTCTTACCTGTATTGTAGTACTCTATTCTACGTACAGGAACAGTTCTTGTAGCATCTTTAGTATACAAAGCTTCTAAAAGCGGCATGTAAATAGAATCTGGGTTTTCTTCTTTGTACTTACGCAATGTATCAGGAACTTCATTTAAAACTCTTGTAGCATCTTTGTAATTAAAGAAAGGAAGTTTAGATCCTATGTAAGACATAAACAGACTGTCTACCTGGCGTGCTTCCGAAGCTGTTAAATTAAAATCTGTTTTTAAATCAGAAAAGAAATTTTTTATTTTTCCTAGCATAGAGTATTTTATACTACCTGTTTCTGTAGAAATTTTTCCTATAGAAGGAAATACTTTATTTAAAATACCTAAAGGTTTTAACCATCCATATCTATTAAAAGCAGGATTGATTAATTGTTCTGATTCTGTAAAAAATAATTCTTCTTGTCCTGTAATACTAGGGTTATTATTATTTAATACTTTTTGTTGCATATTAATCATTACATAGTTTTCTCCGTTAGAAGGGCCCACAGGCGAAGTATCTACTTTAGATGCCTGAGTTATTCTACTTAGTTCTTCTGCTACTTTATAGTGCCTTTTAAAAGCTAGTAATGTTTTGTATTGAGTAATTAATGTTTCTTTAGAATTATTATTATCTAAAGCTTTTTCTAATTCTTCTCTATTTAAATTAAAATCATCTATTTCTATACTGTCTAGGCTAATATTATTAATAGATAAATCTCCTGTTAATTCTGCAATGTGTTTATCTACTCTATCTTTTTGCGCTGATATAGATCCTCTTTCATTAAAATGTTCTTTTGTAAGTTCTAAAATTGCAGGTTGATTAACAAAAGCAAAAATAGTATCTTCTTTAACTCCTAGTCTAGATAAGTAAGCAATTACATTGGCCGTGTAAGTGTTCATATTTAAATAAGCAGATACAGGTTCTTTAGCGTTGTCTACAACAGCAGCTAATTTAATTGCTAATGATTTAGATATTCTTTCTCCTTCAGCATTTTTTACATTATTTAAACTGTTGTATTCTATTCCATCAAATTTAACACTTGAATTCAAAGCAAGATTTGTGTATTGTGCTTTAGCATGATTAGAATTATGATTTGCAAAAATACCAATTAGCTTTTTACCTGTCATATTACGTCTAAACAAAGTCAATTGTGTAGAAGGATAATTTATATTAAAATCCTTATCATCTAATTTTTTAGAAAAATCTTTAAGTAGTTCTCTATATTGTAAAACATCTATTTTTTCAGATTTAAAATCTTCTAAAATATCTATACCTTCTTTTTTAAGATCAGAATCTTTTGGTAGTTGTAGTATTCTAGTACTAGTTCCTAATTCTATTAACTTATCAAAGTTACCTGAGTCAATAATAGAAAGAGCCGTTTCTTTATTTTCCATAATACCAATCATTATTTGCAATAATTGGTTGTTACGTGTAGCCACAGTATTAAATTCTTCGTACTGATCTTTAGGTATTGCTTCTACAAAAACAGCTATATCTTTTTTGAGAGTTTTATATCTTTCGTGTGCAGTGTTTACGCCCCCGTCAAATAAATCTTTTTCTTCGTATACTTTATCTTGCAAAGAATTAATTTGTTTTTTTATAGCAGCTTTTTGTACAGGGTCTGTTTCTTCTTTTCTTTGTTCTTGTAAATTTCTTATTTCTGTTATAATTTCTGTAAATCCTATATCATCTTTCCAGTTGTTTCTTGATATAACAGAATTAAAAATATCTTGATCTGCGTCTTCTTTTAATTTTAATATTCTTTTTTTGCTAGCAGAAGGAACATATTTATTAACAAAAGATTCATAAGAATTATTACTATCAAAAATAGCATCTACAACTTCTTCAGGAGAAGAGTTTTTGTCTAAATATTTTTTATATTCTATTTTACCTTCTTTTGTTATTCTATATTCAGGAATAATCATAGAAAGTTTATCAATATCAAAATCGAGTCCTGCTTGAGTAGTTGCTTCTTGTGGAAGAATAATAGTACCTCCTGCTGCTGAATCAGTGAACCCTACTACTTTAATATTAAACATAGAGTATTTATCTTCTGTAGGAATACGATAACCTATAAGCTCTGTTAATTCTTTTGGTAAAGTTTTTAGATCTATTTCTCCGTCTTTATTTTTAGGAAAGTATTTTTTAGACCACCAAGGTAGCAAAGCTTCCATTAAGTAATTACCATTTTTATCTATGTAGAACTCTAATTCTTCTGATACTCCATAAGAAGTAGCATTAACC
>Ga0233415_10001093_pt1 | contig 12079 bp, 15 predicted proteins | sample Na_anoxic_12_MG_FD_188631 | JGI IMG/M metagenome (GOLD analysis project Ga0233415, IMG submission 188631) | Seawater microbial communities from Saanich Inlet, British Columbia, Canada - Na_anoxic_12_MG | ecosystem: Environmental > Aquatic > Marine > Inlet | place: Canada: British Columbia... | reverse complement strand
TCCCTGGATCTGATTCAGTGAATACCTCTTTAAACTGAGTGATTCCCCTTTGTGAGAAAAATATGGATACGGGTGAGCCTGACGGCAGAGGGGAAAGGAGTGAAAACCCTCCACCGCCAGGCCATACAACCGGCACATTGGCAATACTAGATTGCTGTGTGGTTGTCCCTTCGGTATCCTGCAAATTAATTGCAGGGTGAACGGTTGCCCTTTTGGTAGTAGGGTCGTAAGAATCAATGACCCCAGGGATGCAAATATATAAGCCCTTGACCATCTGCTCAAAGAAAAACTTTAAAGCATCAGTTAGATCACTATAATCTTTTTCAGGGCTCCTATTCACTTTCTACTCCTAAAAATTCCGTAAAAAAATCACCTTCTCTGTTATCTCCACGATACACTAATTGTGTGACTTTGTAAATGCCAGTTACTAATTGAGATTCGACTTTGACCCTTCCCCCTGGCCTGATGTTGTGATTCAGAAGAGATACAGCCTTGATGCCTTCATCTGTCACAGCAGGGCTTCCAATCAATCCAGATGAGGCATTGAGCAAAGCAACCTCTTCTGTTGAGGTTCCGACCTCAGAAAATAGAACAAAGCCTGAATCCTCATACCACTGAACGCCCAAAGGTGTGAGGATCTCATCAAAGAGGTCTGCAGTCCTTCCAGTGAAGGAAAAATCATTAAGGGTTGCAGATGGTAATGAATCAATTCCGGCATAAGCAAGTCCAAAAGAATCAATCGTATCAAGCACAACCTTACTTACTTGTATTGCTCCTTGATATGAGATGTTGGAAACAGCTTCAGTCAGATGAACATAGTTACCGCCTAATGTGATGACAGTTTGTCTTTGTGGTGGTTGCTTGTCTCTCTCAACCTTTCTCACATCTCCATCAAATAAAAGGCCATACTCACCATTATATCCAGCCTTGATTCTGATCCTTGTCCCTGATTCTTTGATCCTGGTTTCTGTGAAGTCTGACAGATTATAGATGGTTGCTGTCCCTTCGTTTGGTGTGCTGGATAAGGTCTTCTTTATCTCGAACTGAATATATAGATCTTTAACAGACAGGGCAGAGCCATCTGATTCACCTATAATTATTTCAACATTTCTTTTATATAGCCTCATTAGGCCGCCTCAATCTCTTCAGCAGACAAGAATGCAAGGATATGGGTATTGCCCCATGGTTGCCGCCCTAGTTCATAGTATGGGGCTATGGTGGACACTGGAACAATATCGCCAAGGAAGTCAGACACTGTATTGAATAACATCGGGGCCCCTGAATTAAGCCTGGCCCCTGATATAATCCCGCGCCCATCCTGGAACTCAAGTGTACAAAACCACCCCTCTCCAATATCTTGATACCATACCGTAAACTTTACAGCCTGACCATTGAGGGATGTCTTGAAAGACTGATTGAAAGTGTTGGTAACAGGTATCAGTTGCATCAGATGGCCCCCTTTATAAATCCAATCAGCTCTGTTGCTTTCTCCTGCAGACCATCAGACAAGGCTTTTAAAACACTTTCTTCTGAGTCAATGCTCTGTTTCTGGCCCTCTTCCACAGCTGAACCCTTAGTTTCAATGCTTTCCCCAAGCTGTGCAGATGGTAATGTTGTAATCTGAGTTTCTGCAAAGATCACCTCTTCAAGGGTAATAGTAAACTCAAGGCCCTGACCAGTTGCAGCACTCTTTGGAGCATCAACTGAGATGATGAGCATATTTTCATATACTTCCAGGAGGGTCACCACGGTCACCGGCTCCCTTGCATCTTTTAAGGAGATGATCCTTGACCATGCTTCACGGCCTCTGCCTGGGCCTGGTATGGTGATCAGACCACCAAGTAAAGGATTGAGGTCTGAAACATATCCTTTCAAGGTCAATATTTTAGGGTCAAGCACTGCATTGTCGGTTAAGGAGGATCCTGTTTCAACCGGATACTTTGTTTTTGTGACTGTCTGTTTGTGGAATTCGTCTGTGTAGATGTCAACAATGCCTGTAAGGGGCTCTATGTTGGTTGATTCCTGGGCAAAGAGTCCAAACTGGCTATTGTTTATTATGGTTCCAAGTGCTGCAAGTACCATCTAAATCACCTTTTGATTGTTGAATCTACATTCTGGACCATGTTTTGGAGCTCCGCACCTATTGAGGTTGATACGTTTCTTGCAATTTCTTGTGAGTCTCCACCCTGTGCATTTACTTCAACTTTATCAATGTTGACAGTGATTGAAGCCCCGCCCCTTTGAGCAATAGGGGTATAAAAATTGCCACTATTGAAAGCCCCAGATAAACCGCCCAAACGCCTTGAAAACCAATCACTAATAGATTCCATGATTGTTTTTCTTTCTCCGGTTGCAATCTCCACCCCTGCAAAAGGATCGCCACCTGAAAAAGGATTAAGATCTTTAATTTGATCAGTAAATCCTATTATATCATTAAGAGCAGCAACGATATCAAGGAACGGCTTGGCCCATTCTTTTGTGTCTTCTATTATTCCGGGTAGATTCTCATTCCAATATCCAAGGGTATCTTTCAAGAGCAAATTAATACTATTAATTATGTTGCCAACATTTTCTATTGCAGTTCCCAATTTGGGCCATTTTTCAATCGCATCACCTAGTAGAGACTCCTGACCTTTAAAATAAGCAATCACATCATCAGTGAGTAGCGCAAACAGGGCAATCAAGGCAATGATGGTCAAGGGCATGGCAAACATTGCAATGTTTGCTGCAATGGCCTGGGTTTTTATCAATGTCCATGCACCGGCAACAATGGTTAATGTACCTTTAAGGATATTAAAAAATCTGGAATGCTCTCTTACAAACTGTGTGCCCTCTGCTATGAGATTAAAAAGATCAGTCAGAGGTTTAATCAATATAGACACTGAATCAATACCAAGCCTCAAAAGACCCTGGCCCATGTTGGTGATGGAATCGTTAAACTCTGCAAACCTGGTTGCTTCCTGCCTGGTTAGAATCCCCAAGCCCCTTGCTTGAGTCAAGAGATCCGCAACCGCATCAGGAGCAGTCTGTAAAAGTCTGATTGTTCCCTGATCAAGTCCGAATTTATTTGCAAGGTCTAATTGTTCAGCCCTGGATAGATCCTGAAAGGCGTTATTGAGATCAAGCAAAACATCTGTTGTGGTCTTCATGGTGCCGTCTTCTTTCTCAAGAGTCAGGCCATATGCTTCCATAGCTGTCTTTGCTTCACCTGTTCCCCTTGCTGCCTCACCAAGCTTTCCGGTCATATTGACAAGGGATGACCTGAGCCCTTCGATTGATCCCCCTTGCCTCTGAACAGCAAAATCAAGGGCTGATACCTCTTCAACTGCAACCTCTATGGAATCAGCAAATTTAAGGGTTTCGTCTGCCGTATCAGCAATGCGATTAATCAGGAACCCGCCACCCAAAACAGTACCCACAACTCCTGCAATTGCAACAGCCTTGGATTTGAGATCAGATAAACCACTCTCAGCTTTGTCAAGGCCTGTGGTGTCTGTCTCAAATCCTAATCTTGTTATTAGAGTATCAAGTATTGTTGCCATGGTTATCCTGTGCTGATTTCATTGCCCTGTAATCATTTTCACATTTGACTGCAAGTAATTCGTTGAGGTCTGAAAAGTAATCCAGACCAAGTCCATCCTGAAAAACGTGATCCAATGTGCAACCACCTATCCCCGCAATCACCGGACCTGCCAAAAAAGGCGGGATGTTTAGCGTTTCAACTGCCCTAAAACCCGCTTCACGCCTGGGAATTTTGAGGCTATTGCGTGAAACGACCCGGTAAAATTTACGGCCAGACACCTCACAAAGAGCTCATAAATGTGCAAGGGCTCCATGTCCTGGAAAGCCATATCTTCAGCATGCTCCAGATCCATCCATCCAGAATCAACACCGTTGCCCCTGAATGATACATGCCTAAACAGTTTCGCCCTGAATCCATTAATCACAGATGGTTCGAGGGTAAGTATGGCTTTATAAAATAAAAGGGCTGACTCTGTATCTGCCTGGGCTGAATCCGCATTGCTGAAAAGTGCATGTCTTATCTCTTCAAACAGATGAAAACCATCAAAGGGAGAAAGCTTTTTGATCTGGAATTTTACTCCCTCCATGGTGAATTCCCTGTCATTCAATCCCTTTATGCCCTGTATCAATCCATCAAAAAACTGATCTTTTGGATCCTCTTTCTTTTTATCGGTCACAGTTCACTCCTTTAAAATGAGATGTGAGCCCGCCCCATTTTCAGGGACGGGCTAGTGGTTGGTTAATTAAAAGCTTGCAGCTGAGTAATCAGGAGCAACAAGCTCAAAGTCAATGGTGAATTCCCTGTTGGCAACATCACCCTTGCCCATAGTCTGCCCCAATGGTACATTCTGTAAGGTTCCGTTTGTCATGGCAACAGTAACACCATTTACTGGATCTCTGAAAAATCCATTCCATGATACAGCTGACCCGTTCAACTGGGCTGTCACTGCATTCATAAGGAATTTTGTTGACCTACCATTGGCAAGTAGTTTGATCACTACTGGTCCACCCTTTTCACCTGTTGAGGATGTAACCTTTTTACCGTCTGCGCCCCTCTTTGATGTGGCAATGTCCACATTTGGAAAGGACAGGGCATCAGTGTCATCACTCCAGCCAGTTATATCAACTCCATTAAGGTTCAAAGTGCATTGTTCAAGTGAAAACATATTTCAAAGCCTCCTTTAGTTCTCAAAAGTCAGAGAAATATCAATTGTGTGAATTGCGCCTGACCCCTTGACCCATATTGATGTTGGTGGGGCTTCCCTGGCCTCTCTGCTGGCTTGAGATTGGTTCGCAATTGATTCCGTATATATTAAGTATCCTTTGGGTAAGTAACCGTCAAAATCTGTGTTTCCGGTTGTCTGCTGCACATCAAGGATGTTGGCTGCTGAAAGGGTTCCAGGAGCAATTCCGCCATTCCTAACACCCTGCTCAAGGACTGCCTCAATTACTCTCTGCATTGCAGCAACACCGTCCTCTGTCTGAGGGACCCTGTCAGATGCATACAGGAAGTTGAATAGATCCACTTCAAGAGCATTCACCAGCCAATCAAGCCAGAACCTAACATCAATCCAAACGCCTGAACCAAAGGTTGTGCCTGTCAGATATGCATCAGATGAATCACTTGCAGGAGCGAACAGAGGAACATAGTAATTGACATTCTTTGCATCCAGCTCGGCCTTTTGGGTCTGAGTGATTGCACTGTCTGATGTGGTCCCTGGTAGCTGCTTAAGGTTCAATGTAATGATGCTGTTGCTCTGCTCTGGATTAAAGCTTGAAAGTCTACCTGCAGAGCTCAGGGCCTTATAGTCAAGAGTTGCTGAGTAGGTCCCCCATGTCCTTGGAAGGTTCAAAGCATTCTGCTGATAGAAAAAGCTTGTTGTCTCACCCGGTGTGAGAGTTGTTGAATCACTATCAGATGCAGGATACATGTATCTTCTTGATGCACACCATGTTGAAACAGCTTCTTTGTCTGTCTCTGTAGTGATAGTCTCATCGAGTGCGATAAAGTATGGTGAATCATTAAGGGCAAGTATTGCCTCAATTGCCTCTGTAATGGTTTCCTCATCATCTCCCTGGTTAAGGGTATATGCTGAATCCTCGTCCATCCCAAGCAGTGTGCTTATATCTGTTCCTGACGCGGCTGCACTCGCAACGGTCAAGGTAGCAGTTGCACCGGTTGTTGCTGTGGTGATCGTGAAAGCTCCAAGGGTTGCATCATAGGCAACGGTTGCAGTCTTCAGGTTCAAGTCAGTACCGGCTGCAAGTATTGCCTCTATTGTTGCCGCAACTTCAGTAAAAGAAGCATCACCAGAAAAATCCATTCCAGTGTAGTCTTCACCATTCATTGCAAAAGATCCGTCTGAAATGGCCTGAAATGTTGCAAGGGTAGCGGAGGCCGCGCCCGTGATATCAGCACCAACATCAGCATTTATCCAACGACCAACCACCATGTTTTTGGGATATGGGACCTGTTGAAAATATATTGCTGCTGCTTCCTGTGGCTCTGTTCCGTCTGCAAAGACGTCATCAGCATCATCAGAACTGGTTAAAACCGTTATCCTATTTGATCCGGTCCCTAGAGTTGTATCAGTAGTCAAGAGCAGAGAAATACCAAAATCCCGCCTTGCTGCTCCAGACGGTGATATCTGGTCTGATACAGAAACAATATTGCTTATACTTAATTCACCCATTATTCTGTTACCTCCAAATTATCTGTATAGTCTATACCATCTGCTGTTGTATTGATAGTTATTTCAGCAGAGGCCAGTGAATTCACTGTATCTGTCTTTGTGTTGATCCAACCGATTTCTATATCAACCTGTTGCCTTTCTTCATACTTGCTGCCCATGATTGCCTTGATATCTCTGGCCTCTCCCATCCTTCTTAAAGTCAAAGAATTCTCAGCCATGTAAATCTGACCGACCGATGATACTGGATATTGAATTAAATCCATGACAGCATCAGCAGCACCAGCCCGATAGAACTGAACAGAAAAAGAACCTATTCGATTGCCCTTGATCCCTATATCAGACTGTGTATCATCACCTGTGTTGTCTGAAACAGCTTCAGAATCAAGGCCCTCCATCCTGGTTGTTGACCTCAAAACAGTTGCATACAGGCCGTTAGGAGCAGCATGGTTGTCATCAGCAGGGATAACAGCAGATGAGTCAATGCCTGTTGCCTCTGCAATTAATGCCCTGACCTTTGCGCCTATGGTTGCACTGTTTGGGAGATTAGCCATTCTGACCCTCTAACCTGACCGCTATTGCCTGAAGATGTCCGAAATCGAACCATGGAGTAACTGACCTGACAGCATAATTTAAACCGTCAACTGTAATGATATCAGAATCGGCTTGAGTTGTCCCTACCTTTATAGGGCTTATGGCATCCTTGTCAGTGGTATTAATATAAACCGTGATTGCCTCAGATGCCCTTTCACCTTCGGGAAGTTGCAGCCTTTCCTTGTCAGTGCTGGGTTGAACACTGCCCTTTAAAGTGGTGCTGGTTTGAGTTCCATCAATCCACAATCCATCAGAATCCCTTGAACCAGTTGACTCCTGGGTTAAGGTGAAATTTCTGGAAAAACGATCACCATTGATTATCTTTGCTGATCTTCTGCCAATCCTGGCACTCATTTATTCACCTCATGGGTAACAGATCTAACATACATACCAGTATCAACAAGAGGGTTTGCCTTTGGAGCTTTAGCCTTTAATGTAGATGCAGCATTAGGCGGGTCTTTCAGATCTACAATGGATTTTTTAACAGCAGACTCATGAGCAACCCCAACCTCTCCAGCCGTCACAGGATCAATCACCATCGTTTCAGGATCAACATTATTCTTGATGACCTTGATCAGGCTATCCTCATTTGACTTATTGGCATTCCTGAATGCTGGCCTCTCTGGAATATGTCCATCCTCAGAACCGAACTCATTCACAGTTGCCACCAGTGCAACAGGTGTTCCGTCCTGATACTTAGAACCGGCAAAAACACCGATATCAACAGACTTAACCCCACCCTTTCCGGCTTGCTTAAAAAGGGCCTGTATTTTTTCACCGCCTGAAAATGTCACGTTTGAAGCCATCAATAAACCCTTACTGAGAATGCATACGCTGGGGTTGTTTTCCTGAGTGCTAGAAACCTACGTCCATAAGCTGTTGGAGTGTAGTAAGTATCAGACCCAGTGTCAGCCATGGATTTGAATGAAGCAGATACACCTCCCACGGATTCAGAGGTTGTTTCCCCCTCACCGCCATCAACAGAGGCCCCACCTGATCCTGCTCCAGAATCGGCATCAACTGCTAAGAGATGAGCAGTCAGCCATAAAACAGGCAGGTCACACAGTGCGAAAATGTGCAGGGCCTCATTGATAGACCCAAGGACTAAAGAGTCTGCAACTGAATCAAATTCAGGAAACTTTGCTCTAAACTGGATCAGTAATTCAGCTGCAGAACTCGCCATGATTAATCCTCTATCATTGCGTTAAAGGTTGCTCTCTCTTCATCTGTCAGAGGACCATAAACCTTTTCCTCATTCAGATCCATTACAAAGTATGATCCTCCACCTCTGTGGTCAATAGTGTGGATCTCTGGATCAAAGGAGAACTCCCCTTTGGGCTGTGTCCCCGGTTCAGGGTCCATTGGGTCAACCTCTTTAGGGGCATCCTTTGCAGGAGTATACCCCTCAAGTTTTTCCTCAAGCTCGACAATCTTCGCCTTGAGCCCTGCATTCTCTTCCTCAAGGTTTTTGATCCTCTTCTTGTCTGTCGCCCTGATTGCTTTGAGTTCTTCAACCTCAGCACTGTTCAGAGCCTTTGCGTTCTTGTTGCCCTTAAGCTCTTCGATATTCTCTCTGCATACAATCTTACCCATTCGGGTTTTTTTGTAAGACAGATATGCATCCAGGTCAACAGACTGCCATTTACCAGCGATGATCTTTCCACAAATCCGCTTTGGATTACTCTTTGATCTGATCCTTATAACGCCAGGCATATTAATGCTCCTTTTGATTTTATGTTGGTTTAAAAACCTTCAGGGGATCTTTCAATCCCCTGATGAGGTTTGCTTATATCCCGTCCCAGTATTCCATGGCAGTTGGTCGCTTGACGTTTAGCCCTGAGATTTTATACTCCATCGGAGCAATCACGCCAAACGCCTGTTCAAGGGTTCTGATGATCCTTGGCATGATGGGGATACCCATTTCCATAACCCTGGCATCGTTAAAACCAAATAGACAACGGTCAGTAGCTCCTGCACCAGCACCAGCGAACTCTGAAACAATCTCAAGCTTAAGAGGCTTGCCTGTGTACTGAGTCCAAAGGTTGTTAACACTCACATATTCCCATACTGTTTTTGATGCATCATCAGCATAGTTAGTATCAGTGAGCAGACCAGCCTGAGCGATTGGCATGTAAACAGTAAGCTCTATTTTCAGGTTACGACCAAAAACTTCCTTTGTGTCAATAATTCTTTGAGTGACACCGTTCTGAATAAACTGCACCATCTCAAGAGCTGAAGAGTTAGCGAAGGTTTTAGACGCTGTATCTGATGGGATGTCAGAGTTATTTGTCAGTCCCTCAAAACTCCTTGCAGCATCACCAACAAAGGCAACTTCTTCAATGTGGTCCATACAACCAACTGTTCCGGCCTCAATAGTCTCTGTGTCAAGAGCAAGGCCACCAAAAGCGGCTTTTCTTGCATCTTCAATCGACCATTCAGGGACGATACCAGCATACTCAAGAGTATAAGGAACAAGACCCTGGCTTACTGTTGCAGATGGGGCAGTCTTGCCATCGTTGTCGATGAATTTACCCTTGCCATACCTGTTTACAACCCTGTAAGCAAATGAGGCTGCGCCCTCTGGGATTCCAGAAGTCTTGAGAGGGATCATTCCAGGAAGCCTGAATTCTGTGTATATGATCTCATCCACCTCAGCCATGATTGCCTGTTGATTATTGGTGATGTATGATAGGGCCTGAGCCGCTGACTCTGTATCAGACAGCTTTGCTTTCAGGGGATTGCTTAACGCCTGAAAATCGTGGACCATACCCCTCAGAGCTAACTGTTTATTGTGAGCATCAAGGAGTTTTCTTTCCTTTGCATCCATCAAGTGAGAATATTCGTGCTGTTCTTTTCCAAAAATGTTTGGCATTTTATAGCCTCCAGTTAATTTATAGTTTAGGTTGAGTCTCTTTTAGTTCAGCCTAATCTATTAAAGCCTATCATCTATGACAGGTCAATCACTCTGTAGGTCACATACACAGTAAGCACCGCGTCATCAGAGGCGTTCCCAGCGAACTCACCATCACCATTGTTAAAAAGAACAATGTTGGTGTTTGCTACATCTGCAACAGCATCAATGACATTGATCACTGGTTCAGCAGTCGTTACAGTGTCGGCTGCCTGATCAATAAAATTGGTCATCTCAATGACCTGTGAACATGCGGCTGCTGAACCGTCATCATACTCAACAACAAGGTTGTCAGCTGATTCAGTGAGAACCTCAGATCCGGCTGTGAGCTTAATCACTGCGCCCTCAAATCTGATAAGCTGGTTTGCTCCCTGAGCTGCAACAAGCTCATAAGGGGTTGCCCTAAGAGTTTTGATGTCTGCTGCTGCAATGGTGACCTCAACAGTGTTACTGTCAATATCATTGAGAGATGCCACACCGTAATTCCTGGTGGGGATCTTCACTTCTATGATATCACCATCAGCTGCAGTTGCATTCGGATCCATGTAAACGGTGAAAGCAACTTTCCTGATATCGTTTGCAGTTGGTGAAGATGGGTCGTACTTGATCCACTTTTCAGTAGTCTCATTGTAAACAACTGGATCCTCGTTTTCGAGGGTATCACCTGCCGTGACAAAGAAAGATCCAAAGCAAGCAAGAGGCGCAACGGAATCGGCAGCAAAGACAACCTCACTGTTGTTGTTACCTGCGAGTAAAGCATTTGCTTCATTGCTTGATGTTGGGTCAAAACTGACAATGTGAGTGACGAGCAGTCTTTCAGCTTCTGAAGTTGGAAGCACGAAAGCATCATCACTTGCTGAATAAAAAACGCCCATGCCTGGTGAGACTTCTTCGTTTACTATCTGTAAATCCTGGTCCCAAGGAGCATTAGGTCTTGCAATCTGACCCGGGAGGCCTTTCTGTTGCGAATAAGCATAAAATTCTTGGATTGATTCTGTCATGTTTTTTTACCTCCTAAAGATTAATCTTTAGAGCTAAAGGTTTTATTTCATTGATCTTAAATCAAGAGCACTGAGAGGGGCTGAAAGCTCACCAGCCTCATCACCACTTGCACCGTCTGCAATCCTTTTAAAGGAATCAGCAGCCTTGATCCTGTCATGTGTCAGTACGTCAAGACGTCCTGTCAGCTGGTCATCAGAGAGGTCTTTGCAATCCTCAAAACCAACAGCATTAAGAGCTGACTCAAGGATCTCTCTATCTGACATATCATTGACCTTGGCATCCTTGGCAAGGAAGGGAGTTGCAAGAGTTATCAGGGAAACACGCTTTGCAGCTGCATCCTTGACCTTGGAATCCATCTCTTTCTTTTTCTCTTCCTCTGTTTTCTCATCCTCTGGATCAATTGGATCAATTGGATCAGCAGGAGGATCAGCAGGAGGATCATCAATATCAGTTGTGCCTGAATCCATTGGATCATCACCGCTTGCTCCACTTGTCATTGTTGCGGCAACCTCTTTTGCAAGAGCAGATTTAAAACCATTTTCCTTGATAACCTTCTCGAGGGTTGGCTTCAGCTCTTTTACAATCAGAGGCATGAGTGGTGCAACGTCCATATCCTTTGAGGCAACAGCAGTCATTTCAGCAAGGAATGCTGCCTGATCTGCTTCATCTTCGTCCTTGGCATCCTTCATGAAGGTTTTCAGCTTATCGGCTGGACAACCTGCATCTTTCAGGAGCTTCAGAGCAATCTTTTTAGTAAACATATCTTCTCCACTGTCTAAAATTTTAACAGATTCCCCACACCGACCGTCCCCTTTTCTGAGTACAGCAAGGTGGTTGCAAACCATAGGCCCATCAAAACGATAGACATATGATTCCCCATTATATGAACCCTCTTCTGATATGATAAAAGAATCATATCCAAGGGATAGTTCCCCGATATCGCCTGAGATTATACCATCAACTATAGGCTTATCATTAACCACAAAGTTGACTCCAAGCCTATCATCATCAATCGGGCCAACCTGCTCACCTGTAGAACCAACAGAAAGCCTGTTATGGTTTTCTGAATTAACATCCTCCTGGGGATGGGTCATTGTAATAGGCTGTTGTTTGATTGATTCCTGGGTCTGAGCATGAAAAACTGTTTCAGGTGGCCTAAAGACCCCAACCATCTCATCTGAGTCAATACCAAAGTCACGAGCAGAGTAAAGCTGAACCCCAACCTTTGTTACTGCTGCAATCCCTTTGAGGTATCCCTCTTTGGTAATTTCTCTGGTTGATGCTGATCCTGTCAGATCTAGCTGGTCTGTGATATTGAGTTTTATTTTTCTCATTTATTAACCATCTTTATTCTGATAGT
>Ga0233415_10001091_pt1 | contig 12084 bp, 9 predicted proteins | sample Na_anoxic_12_MG_FD_188631 | JGI IMG/M metagenome (GOLD analysis project Ga0233415, IMG submission 188631) | Seawater microbial communities from Saanich Inlet, British Columbia, Canada - Na_anoxic_12_MG | ecosystem: Environmental > Aquatic > Marine > Inlet | place: Canada: British Columbia... | reverse complement strand
CGTTCTTTATTGCGCCTGTTCAAATAAAAATACTGACTATTACGGATGATCAAAAAGCATACGCACAAGAACTACTCGCCACTCTCAAAGAGCATGGTTATCGAGTGCTAATGGATGAATCTTCTGACCCTATTTCTGGCAAAATTAAATCGGCACAGCTCCAGCAAATCCCTTGGATGTTGGTCCTTGGCGCTAAGGAGCTTGAGAATAAAACTATCACGCTCCGCCATAGAAGTGGAAAACAAGAATTCGGCCTCACACTCGACGAACTTTTAAAAAAAGCTGAAATAGCCCAGAAATAAAGCAAAACTCTTGCATCTGCCCTGCCAACTTCCCTATACTTAAAATAGAAGAGAGATGAGTATATAGGAGGCCTAAGGAGCAGTAATGGAAAACGTTAAACGGTTTGTTTTTGTCGTCGCATTATTTTCAATTTCTATGGTGGTAATCCATACCAGTAGAGCACCTCAGGTGGTTTCTATGGATATTCGTACCGCCTGCCTTCCTGCAGCAATTGCTCAAAAATTAAACAGCGATGCTGCGCTTAAATGGAACGCGCAAATTGCGTATGATACCACTGAGCATGATGGTAAAGCTCCTGAATCGTATCGCTGCTACATAAAGTTTCCTAATACTGATGCTGTCTGCACGCCACGTACTGTAGCAAACCGCAAAGATTTGCAGACATGCCCTTCATTCCCTTCTTTAGTCGGCAAAAGTAGAACCTGTTATTTTCTCAATAAAGAACATCATCCATTTGCCAAACGTCTTGGGCAACGTGAACCGCGCATGAGCATGAAAGATTTGAATGGCATTGCGGTGCACACTATTGAAGATGCAAAAAAGGTTTTGCTTAAAAAAGAAAAATAATACTTTCTTTTTTAATTTCATTTTTGTGTTTACTGAATATTTATTTTCTACAACGCTTTTGGCAATCAATCATTCTTTATCTCGCCCCTGCGCGGGGAGCGCAAATGTATTGCTTGCCCAATACATTTAATACAAGGGCACATAAGAGAAGCATCTCTTATGTATCTCTCTACGCTTGAAACGATTTATCATTCGCCTAACTTATCTTTAAGTTACTTATTTGTTTTGCCGCTAGATCGGCTCAGAGATCTGTCAAGCTAAATCAGATTCGCTTTATTATGGCAGGTTTGAGCGTGAGCGAATACGCTCCATTCAAACCTTCATTATTTTGTGTAAATAAAGCTCAAGAATCATTCGCGATTACATGCCCTCTAAGCCGCAGTTGCATAAATCAGATTGATATTCTCCAAGCAGAGGTAGGCGCATGGGGAAGCATTTCAATCGCAGTGAGATATATAAGAGACACTTCTCTTATATGCCCTTTTAGTTAAGGTATTTTGGGCAAGCAAAATACCTTATGCTGCCTGCAAAGGCCGCCATGATAATGAAAAAATTAAAACCAATCGGTAGAAAAAAATGATATTTTAAAAAGCGAATTAATCATGCAATAATTAACGAGACCTACTTACACCAATACGCGGGCATATATCAGCAATCGCACATTTCGAGCAAAACGGACTAATCGGTACACACATATTCTGCCCCCACATAACCAATAATCGGCCAAATTCCGTCCAATACTGCTTGGGCAAAAGCTCCTTAAGCGCCTTTTCGGTCTGCTCAGGAGTCTCAGTTTTAACCAATCCGAGTCTATTTGAAATCTTATGAACATGCGTATCCACGCAAATTGCAGGGATATCAAATGCTTCACCACGCACCAAATTGGCCGTTTTGATCCCCACGCCATGCAATGAAAGCAGATCATCCTCACTTTTTGGCACCATTCCATCAAACCGATCGAGCAAATCCTTACTGATTGTCAGGATAACTTTTGCTTTATTTCGATAGAATCCAGTGGGATAAATGAGCTTTTCGATGGTTTCTGGAGATAATGTAAGCATTGCTTGAGGCGTCTTAGCTTTCTCAAAAAGCCGTACTGATGCAGGATATGAAGTGGTATCTTTGGTTCTCAGGCTGAGAATGCAGCTGATTAAAATAAGGTAGGGGTCTTTCCCATAACGATCAATGATCAACGTTGAGGCCGTTTCCGGCATCCCCTTCGTCGATCCCCGCAGCATCCGAATAATTTTTATCGCTCGTTGCTGCGCACTGCTATGGGATTGTTTCATATTGGAAAAGCCCCGTAGATAAGCGCTGAACCGTTTGTTCTAGCCGCTTAATTGTGGTAGGTTGGAAAGGTAGGGAATTAAGTGCTACCTGGAACACCCGCTTGAATTAGTACTAACAATGAAGCAAGTACCGGGGCAGTCAACATAGAAAAATAAAGATTCAATAGTTTCGCCATGAAAAATCCTCTAACTAGTTACACATTTGTTTCGAATAAAGGTTATTATACAGGGCCCTTTTTTGAATAGCAACAGTTGAAGACACAATGATTATAGAAAACATATTTTCACAAATACATTCTCTGTTCTCGTCGCCTTCATTTTTGTTCAGCGTAATGCTGCTATCCGTTACGTTGAAATTCTTTATTCTCATAAAATTAATCATTAAGCGATCGTATGCACAAGAAGTTCCACATTCTCTCTATTTTTTGATTGGAATTCTGATCAGTACAAGCATCCAAGAGACCGACTTCGTTATAGGCCTTGCAAGAGAAATTGCTTTTAACGATTTTTATCATCAATTTTTTATTTTTTCTCGCAGATTAGCCTGGGCATCAGTATCTATACAATACTTATTTCTCGGTCTTTTTGTAGAAAGCATTGTCACTAAAAACTTTACACTCAATACAAGACACAAGTTCTTTATAACCTTAAGCCTCTTTTTTGCATTATTTTTTGTTGGTATCGCAATTTTTGATATTGGCAGAATTCGAATGGAAGAAAAATATTTCATCGAATTCCTCATTCAAAAAATAACTAGCTTTTTTACATATTTCCCTCTCATTATCACTTCATTCACCTATGCAATTTGGCAGTTAAAAAAATCAAATCTTCCACGGCTACTCCAAAAACAGTTACGCCTTCTTCTTTCACTAGTCATAGTTCCCTTTTGGATATTTGACTTAATACAAATTACGCCGTTTATTTTTTCCATTAGCTTAAGCTGGTTTAATACTGGCCTAGCCGCTGCTAGCGTTTCAACAACCCTTCTGACCATCGCAATTATTTACTGCTCAAAGCGAATCATCGGCCTGCGGTTCTTGAACTGGAGCCCGCAAGTACAATCCCCAATCGATATTAATTTCATGGAAAATTTCAAAACAATTTTAGAGCGATTCAGCCATGTAACAAGCCTTGAAGAGCTCACGCACATCACGCAGGGATTTTTTAAGGAATCATTTGGCATTCCATATAATCGTGTCCAGCTGCATATTCGCTCAACGCAACATCACCGTAGCCCGCAGCAAGAAGATGGCAGCACGGTAGCACTCGTTGAAACGTTTATGAGTACACATGAAAAAGCAATGTGCAATTATTTAAAAAAGAGTACCATCCTGGTATACGATGAGCTGGCGTTTAGTGATTTTTATGAATCAACTTCTGATAGCTCGCATGCACTTGCATTCTTAGATGGCATTCAAGCGGATATCTTTTTACCAGTGTATGAAAAAGGTTCAATGATCGCATATATCGTAGTAGATCGATTTGCGCGATTTAATACCTTTTATACCAATACTGAATATGATGAAATGCTTATCTTCGTTCGATACTTAAGTAACATCATTAATTTAATGCAAAATAAAAATCTCGATGTGCTCATTCGCCAAGAAAAAGAGCTGCAAGAAGAGCTCTATTCTAAACATCAAGAAATTAGCCAATATAAAGAAAGTATCCGATCATTCCTGCGCAATCAAAAACATAAAGAAATCGGAATTATTTTCTATAAAAATCGTCGGTTTACGTTTGGCAACCAAGCATCAAAAGAGCTGATTAATGTTAATCCTAATATTCAAGAAGGGCACCCTACCTCAAAGGCGCTCAAACAATTAGCACAACAAGTAGCAGCATATAAAACAGCACAGACGGTGCACACCAAGGATGCTGAGGGCAATACCCTAATCCTTTCAGGAATGCCGAGCCTGGAGCATAACAACGTCATTATTAGTGTCTACTACCCAGAGGTTACGGACGTTATTAAAAAACAAATTGATATTTTACGCGACCCATCCGAATGGGACTATCTTCTTTATCTTGAAACCACCCAACCTGGCAAGCTGATTAATCAACTGATTCCTGGATCAGGAGAAACACTTTTAAACTTTAAAATCGAGCTTTTAAAAACCGCACTCAGCAAAAAGGCAACGCTCTTAAATATGGCCGATCGAGACGTGCGCCCAATGGTTGAACTCCTGCATCACATCAGCTTACGCGAAACATTACACGTTATTGAACTCACAGAACCAAGCAAAAACTTTGATGTCGCAATTACTCTCTTTGGCATTAACGCCCTCTTTAATACATCTAAAATGCAAGGCGTCCCTCTTCTTGAAAAACTTGATACTATTGGCACAATCTTCATTCAAAATGTTGACCTGCTTGATTTAGAGACGCAGGAATATTTGGCTGAATTCATTCGATATGGTTTCTTTAGGGTATTTAAAAGTGAGCATAAAATTTCCAGTAACGTTCGGATTATCTGCTCAAGCAATAAAGATCTGGGCACGCTTGTCCGTGAAAATAAATTCTCTCAGGCCCTTTTTGGTGAACTCAAGCACACTACGCTTGAAATGCCATCATTGCTTACTCTTCCTGAAGATGAGCTTGCCATACTTGCCGAAGGTTTTAGTGAGCAAGCAATCGTAAACCAAACGTATAAAAATCTCTTATCACTTTCTGAAAAAGATAAATTCAAACTGTCCCATCATCGCCCTGCAAGTCTCGAAGAGCTAAAGGGTAAAGTGCAACAAATTCTCATTCAGAAATCGAAAAAAAGTGATATTTACGATGAAACGCAATTTGATCCTGCGTATGAAGTGTCTGATCCTGAGCTCGTGCAAGCAGCGCGACTTGGTAAAAAAGCACTAAAAGATCAAAAGATCATGTCTCTTTTGTGGAATAAATTCAAAAATCAAAACAAGATCGCGTCATTTCTCGGCGTGAATCGTTCGTCGGTAAATCGCCGCTGCAAGCAATACCATCTTGATGAATAAAAAAAGCTACCGAACTGAATCGATAGCTTTTTAGTATGCTTTTTTTCTTCCCCTAATGCAGTTTTTTCTACTTAGTTAGGCGGATATCCGAAAGAGAGAAAAAAGGCGTTCAAAAATTCTGCGACATGGTGTACTATAGTCAGGATTGTGTGAGCATCCATGTGATCCCTTTAGATTACATCTTTTTTTATACAGTTAAAACAGTAAGTAGTATAACCATTGAACGGGATGTGATCAATAGAAATTATGGAACAGTATATTATTTCTCTTTATCAAGCAGCACAAAGTCCCTTCTTTCTTTTCTCTGTTTTGTGTTTTGCTATCGTAATTAAATTTAACTACGTCGTGCATTTTATTTCAGCACTTTGGAAAAAAGATGTTGTTATACGGCCGCTCCTTTTCTTGCTTATCTCAATGACAAGTGCATTAATTTGCGATATAACATGGCTTATAAAACTGTCTCAATCTCTTTTTATTCCAATGCCCTACTACGTGGTAGTTTTTTTCATTCGAATTGCTTGGGCATTTTTGGCAGTGCAATATCAATCACTCTCTCTTTTCCTGCAAGCTCTTACTCAGCCAAAATTTAAATTTAAAAAGTGGCACACATTTACAACGGCAATCACAGGAATCTTTTTTTTCTATTTTATCTATCGAGCACTTTTCCATCCATTTACTCTTGCAGAAATCGCAGAGCGTGATATTGCACGAGCATCAATGGATAACCCCGAATTTCTTATTATGCGATACATTATCCCCGTATTGGTCTATAGCTATCCAATCTTAGGACTCGTGTATGTATTTAGAAATATGCGTTCATTTAAACTTCCAAAGCTGTTACGAAGACAAGTAAAACTTTTTACTGTTTTTTTCGTAATGCCCTATCTCCTTATCGAGTTCATTTTGGCTACCTGCTTTTCATCTATTAATGACATGTATTTTACCATTAGCATCTCTACGTTACTTCTTACGCTTGCACTCTATTATTGTATGAAAAATGTCCTTAAGGTTCGTCTGGTTAATTCCTCTCCTCGTGCAATTGGCATCCAACAAACCCGCGTAATTGATGAATTTAAAACAGTACTTCGTGGATTAAGCGAAGCTTCCAACACTCAGGAACTTACTCATATCACGCAACTTTTTTTCAAAGAAGCGTTTAGCATCCCACACAATACAGTACACCTGACTATTCGTGAGCATTACCCACAAGAAGAAAAACAAAATCGCTCATCGCGCGACGATATGATTGAAGCATTTATGGCCACTCACGATGGCCTTGATACGTTTCTTGTACGAGATGAAATTACATTTTCAAATTTCTATGAACAAACAAAGCATAATACAGACAGCATTGCGTTTCTTAAGGCATTAGATGCTGATGTTTTTCTACCTATCTATAGCAATAAAAAGCTAGTGGGGTATATCACCGTAGATCTTGGTGCACGTACCAACCATCTAACTCACAGTGAACAGGATGCGATGCTTGCATTTGCAACGTATCTTGGCAATATTACGAATTTACTCCGTCATCGCACCGTTCATACGCTGCTCTATAAAGAAAAAAAATTAAAAGATTCACTCTACAATAAACATCAAGAAATCAATCTCTATAAAGAAAGCGTTCATGGATTCCTACGCCATTCTAAGCAAAAAATGCTTGGTATTCTTTTTTATAAAAATGGACACTTTAATCGAGCAAACGCAGATGCAAAAAAATTAATTCCATTTGATCCCAACCTTCAAGAAGGGCATCCGCTCTCTAAGTCTTTACAAGAAGTTGCACGCTACGTAGAAACATTTAACACCCCCTTTTCATTGCATGCAAAAGATAGCGCAGGAAATCCACTCCTGCTTTCTGGGGTCCCTCATCTACAACATCAGCATACAATTATAACCGCCAGCTATCCTGATATTTCTGATGTTATTTTACAACAAATGCATTTACTTGCCGATCCGAATGATTGGGACTATTTACTCTATCTTTCTTCAACCAAGGCTGGTGCATTAATCAACGCAGCATTACCAAGCAATGAAGAAACTATTCTCAATACAAAAATCCAACTCTTAAAAACCGCTTTAAATAAAAAAGCTGTTTTACTGAGCGCATCCCAAGAAGATCTGAATGACACGGCAAAACTCATTCACGCAATCAGCATGCGTGAAACACTCCATACACTCACACTTACTACACCTACTTCGTTTGCAGCGATTGCCCCTACGTTATTCGGTACTGCCCAACAAAGTAATCAAACACCGCTACTGGAAAAGTTGGTCAATGGAACGCTGTATATTAAAAATATCCATCATTTAGATCATAAATCACAAACAACACTTGCCGAATTAATTTCATTCGGATGGTATCGATATCCTCAATCAGAGCAAACCGCTTCAAGCAGCACCCGAATAATTTGCTCTTCAAATCAAATTCTTTCTACGCAAGTGCACGCAGGCAGGTTTAGCACTGATCTCTATGCACTCCTTAAAAAAGAAATAGTGAAAATTCCATCCATTGCATCATTAGCATTCAAAGAGCAAGAAAGCCTAATTGATGGCTTTACCGATCAACACATTACCTCACATGCTCTAAAAAACATTTGCGCGCTTTCACAAAAAGAAAAACAAAAAATTATTGATTCGCAACCAGTCAGCCTACAAGAATTAAAGCATCAGGTGCAGCAAGCGCTTCAGGAAAAAACGTATACTATTCCTTTTGAGGCAGGCAAAACACACAACGCATCATTTGATGATCCAGAATTACTCTTGGCAGGCCGACTCGGAAAACAAGCGCTCAAGCATGAACATATCATGCAGTTACTCTGGAAAAAATTTCAAAACCAGAATAAGATAGCCCTCTTTTTGGGCGTTAATCGTTCATCGGTAAATCGCCGTTTCAAAGCGTTTCAGATAGGGCATAATTCTGAGGGAGTAGTATGACAATACAAGAATTTATTGAAAAAAAAGAAGCTTTTCTCATTTATCTGGATGTTGAACGAAATCTTTCTACGCATACTGCCCGCGCATATGAAGGTGATCTGCGCGCCTTTATCGAATTTTGGAAAACAAAAATTCCAAACACTGAGCAAAAAATATTGAGCTTACGACAGATCATGGAGCGCTACTTAGTCAGTTTATATTATCTAAAAATTGATAAGCGCTCGATTGCTCGAAAATATTCAACGTTTGCATCATTTGCCAAGTTTTTAAAAACATATGGCATATCATTAGAATTGGATCTAAAACGACCTCGCATTACTAAAAAATTGCCGGTATTTTTAAGCGTAGATGAAATTTTTTATTTGCTTGATTCTATCAAACCAGAAGACCTTCCCAGCCGATCTCCAATTCGAGATCAATCTATTCTTGAATTGCTCTATGCTACGGGCATTCGATGCTCTGAACTCGTTGCTATTCGATTTAAAGATATAAACATGCAAGAGCAGACTATTCGCATTCAGGGCAAGGGAAATAGAGAGCGCATCGCACTCTTTGGAAAAAAAGCAAAAAACAAAATACAGGAATACCTGCTCAAAGAGCGTATGCCTGTAGAACACCATGATCAACATCTTTTTGTAAACAATAGAAATCAGGGACTTACTACCCGATCAATTCAGCGCATCATTGAAATGTTTCGGACCTTTTTAAAAATAGATAAGCAGCTCACGCCACACAAAATTCGCCACTCATTTGCTACGCATTTATTAAATCAGGGAACCGATTTACGCGTAGTCCAAGAGCTTCTCGGGCATAAGACTATTGCAAGTACAGAAAAATATACCCACGTATCTCTTGAGGATCTTACGCAGATGTGCAATGACATTCACCCCGTGAAACGAATGTTGAAAAAATAGGCGAGTATGGATCATCTGCAGCCAATAGATTCCCGTCTTCGTCCCATCATAGCTGCACTCTGTATTGCCTTTTTATTGATAGTTATTCGCCTTTTTTATTTACAAATTATTTCACACACATACTATGCTTCTCGTAGTGAGCAAAATTTTTTACGAGTAGAATCAATCCCTTCTGAGCGAGGTACTATTTATGATTGTAATGGTAATCTTTTAGCGACCAATCGCCCCGTTACTAATCTCTCATGGCAAGGAACAGGCAACCGAACGCTTAATGCAGAGCAAAAGGAACTTCTTTTAAAACTCGAATTCCTTACACAATCACCACTTTCTGCTCCAGCCCAGCATGCAATCACTCTCGCCGAACGGCAGTTCAAACAAACTCCAATCGCGTTTGATATCTCACTCGAACAACTCAGCAATATTACTGAGCAATACCCAAACAACAAAAATCTTGCGATCAACACCCATTTTCAACGGCATTACCCCTACGGAACATACGCAAGCCATGTAGTTGGGTATTTAAATCGAAATGTAGAAGCTGGCCAAATGGGACTTGAAAAAATTTGTAACGAACTCTTAAAAGGGCACGACGGATCTCGCATTAAAACAATCAATTCAATCGGACGTACAATTACTACCACCGGGCAAGAGCTATCACGCGCTGGTACAGATATTGTGACTACCATCGATATCAATCTGCAACGTATTGCTGAAAAAATATACCCTAATGAACATTCCGGATGTATCCTAATCATTGATCCAGAAAATGGTGCAATACGCGCACTTGTATCTCGCCCCACCTTTGATCCTTCACTTTTTTTAAAACCAATTTCTCATGACGTATGGTCTGAATTACAGCACAAAAAGCCATTTTTAAATCGTGCAATAAATCCATATCCACCGGGATCTATTTTCAAATTAGTCACCATTAGTGCGGCACTTGAAAATGGATTATTACACCCAGATCAAATATGGGATTGCAAAGGATTTGTTGAGTTTGCGGGTAGAAACTATTGGTGCAACCGTAAATGGGGGCATGGAAAGCTCACCACTCCACAAGCATTTGCGCATTCATGCAACGTACTTTTTTTTGAGTTAGGTAAACTCATTGATATTGATTTACTTGCGGAATATGCACAGCGATTTGGGTTAGGGCAATCTACAGACTTTTTATTCATAAATAATTCTGGAATTGTGCCAACACGTGATTGGAAAATGCTCACCAAGGGCGAGCGCTGGTGGCCGGGAGAAACGCTTTCCGTAGCAATCGGACAAAGTTTTTTACTCTCTACTCCATTGCAAATTGCACGCATGATTGGTGCAATCTTTACTGGTTATTTGGCAAAACCACGTATTTTAGAAAGTGAGACTATTGAACAAACTCCACTCGATCTGCAACCACTTACGCTTGAATTTTTGCGCCGCTCCATGCGACTCGTAGTTACTCGAGGAACAGGTAGGCGCTTGAATGATATTCCTGGAATGAAAATTTATGCTAAAACCAGTACCGCGCAAACATCTGACTTGGCAAAGCGAAAAATCAGTGCCGAATACTTAGAGCACGCATGGTTTGCATCCTACGTGCAATATAAGTCAGAAAAACCGCTCGCAATACTTGTCTTGGTTGAAAATGCAGGAACTTCGCAAGTATCTTCTACAATCGCAAAAGATCTGTTGTTAGCGTATAAGCAATACATAGATAGCTAATCTTGCGTATTAGCATGCTGCTTATCATAATATCTAATTAACAATCGTCGAATTTCATGGCTCCGACTCTCTTCAACAACACTTTCATCTACTATTGCACCAGCCTCAAGCAATGCGCGCACAAGCTTTAAGCTTCCCCACGTTGCAGCTTCACGCAATGGCGCATTACCTTGTGCATCTCGTGCGTTTACATCCGCACCCGCCTCAACAAGTAGTCGTATCACTTTCGGAGTGCCACCCCATCCGACGGCACAATGCAATGCTGTCTTGCCATTTGTATCCCTTCCATTCGGATCTACACCTTCTTTTAAAAGCTCTTTCACTCGCTGCGCATTGCCAAGCGTGGCAGCATAATGTAATCGCAAATCCATTGCTACAGCCAATGCAGAAGATATCATTACCAGAGCACCGATACTTAATATGCTTTTGGTATAATTCATAGCATTCTCCTCCAGCAAAAACGCTTACCTTTTTTTTATTCAAGGGAGATTCTACGGCATCGAGCATGAAAAAAGCCACCCATGTATTATAAGTGGCCTCTCTAACTACTAAAGCATTACTCTTAAAGAGAATTCACTCTCATAACAAGTAAAGTAGAAATCTCTTCTCGCTTCGTTTCGTCTGAATATACACGCACTACGCTCTGACCATTAAGCATATCAGCCTCACCATAAAATCCTTGGTCAGACAAGCGCCTTATTAAACGCTGACAAAAATCCTCAGCACCTTGATCAGCAATAATTACCTCATTTCTCCCTTCAGATATGCACCCTACTCGATCAACACGACGCTGAATATCCGAACGAATAAAAGCTGTACATCTACTTGCAAGCAGAGTCAACCAGCTGAATGAGTGTGATGGTTGGTCCATTGCCACAAGTTGAGTTGTAATTAAACTTAAAAATAATAATTTTTTATTTGCATAATTTCCCCTAAATCGCAATTCTACTCGGTATCGGTATCTGTATAAACATCCGTATCTTCAATTTCATTATCTGAAATTCTAGCCTTACTAAAAAAAACGTCTTTAACTGTTTTTGGATCGATACGTATCACTGAATCCTCCGATATGAAAACAGTTGTGCCATCATTCTCAATATGCTCAGTCCAAGACCATCCCTGACGACTCCAAACATTTCGAAGTTCCTGTAACACTATGCCGCAGTCATCCGAAAGATTCTCTTCCGGTGAAACATCTTCTTCTTTGCCACTAACCCGCTCTGCTCGACGATTAATATCGCGCCGTATAAATCGAGATGCATGAGAAAAAACCCCGCGCAAACGATGAAGTGCCGAACCTTTATGTTTTTTGCTCGATTCATCCATCGCTGCCGTATATGACGTAATAAAACATAATACTAAAAGATAGTCGAATCAGGAAAT
>Ga0233415_10001090_pt1 | contig 12091 bp, 20 predicted proteins | sample Na_anoxic_12_MG_FD_188631 | JGI IMG/M metagenome (GOLD analysis project Ga0233415, IMG submission 188631) | Seawater microbial communities from Saanich Inlet, British Columbia, Canada - Na_anoxic_12_MG | ecosystem: Environmental > Aquatic > Marine > Inlet | place: Canada: British Columbia... | reverse complement strand
TTCTCTGACGTCTGCTCATCTGTAACAAAGCCTCACCCCTAGAGAAGCCACTCGATAGGTCTTACTAGCACCTCCGTGTGATCTTCTGCTTAGTGGTCTATTTAGGATTGAGCCGGGCTGGCCGTGGATTAGAACTGATAAACTTGGAGGTGCTCCGAAGCAAAAGCGGAGCATGACGGGCTTAGAGTTAGCTATTTGACTTTCCTATTGCGGTCAAACTGACGTAGGTAGGCGAACAGGACCCTCGCAGCCTTCTTGCGCTTTCTGCTGTCAAAGCGGCGTGGAATCAAAGAACGAACTCCTGTAGGAGATCCGTGGCTGGTGTCATTTGACAGCCACATGTAATGGGCAAGCAGTTCCTCAAATGCAGAGTCAGATAGCCCTTCTCCGCGATCAGCAGCTTCGAGTGCTTTCTTGAGTGTGCGCAGCATAAGATCTACGCTACCGTCGTCGTATAGTCGAAGGGCTCGTAACAACTCGACACTCGACATAGAACGGCCAGCCTCTAAGGCTAGCTCTTCAAGCAGTTGAGTCACTGTAGTCATTGGTCAAAGTCCATTTCGTCAGGCCTTGCAGAAGAGAGTGCAATTGATTGCATTTGTCGACTAAGGACCGGAGATTCTTAGGTTAAGGTCACGTGCTATCGAAATCTGTGTGGGATCTTAATGTTGTTCTCGCGGGCAACCATGTAAAGAGCGCCGGTGAACACCTCATAAGAAGGCCTGAAGCTTCTATCAAGCTTAGAGTAGGCGTCATAAACTGCCTGAGCCTCATCACGTAGCTCCGGAGGAAAGTTAAACCCGGCAGTTTGGTTTAGTGCGTGCCCTGCCGTATGAAGCACGGCCTTCATGAGTGAGTCCAGTGTAGGCACACTGCCGTCTCGCCAGCGCTTTAGGTAAGGCTGTATCTTTGAGGCGTATTCGATAGCAGGTATGGCAATCCTGTATACGTCAAGCCAGTCCTGCTTAGTCTCTAGGCGACTGCTTAGGTTTCTTGCGTTAGGCAGGGCGTCGTCGGAGCCTTTATAGCGCCGTAGGGCTCTTCTAAAGCTCTTAGCGGCTCTGTAGAGTGGCTTGAAGGGTCCTGATACCTTTTTGGATGGTTTAAGGCTGTGTTGGCCTGCTTTGCGCTTTAGCGCCCATAGCCTGGTGAGGTCCTCATGGCTTGGGTCAGAGGTGGCGTTTATCTCTCGCTCTAGCTCTCTGATTAGGACTTCTACTTTATTTGAGCGTCTCGATGCTTCTGTTATTGAGCGCATGAGGTCTTCTAGTATCGGTTTAATCATTATCGCACCGCATGCATTATGCGCAGCTTACCTAGATCAGCACCAAACTCCTTTACTAGGAGTCTGCGCTTTACGCGCCACGAGCGGATAAAGGTTTTGGCGTATTGTCGGAGATACCCTGAGTCATACTCAGCATCAGAAAGCGCGTCGGCGAAGATATCGTAGTTGTCGTCAGCCCCTGCCATAGCCTGAACAAATAATCTCCTATAGGCGTCATAGAGTTCGTTAATGTAGCCAATGATGATATCGTCCCAATTTTCAAGCATTTCGATTTGCTTAGAACCTTTTGCCTTTAAGGCACGATTGGCGGCGGTCTTAACGTATTTAGCGATTGGGTCAAACCTATCACGGTGCATTTCGGCACGATAACCTGGCCTTCCCGGTCTCCTGTTGCGCTCAGTGACACTCTTATGAAGGACGTTAAATTCCTTCATGGTGTCTCGGATTAAAGTAGAGGGATTCACTCCAACCAGACTGACCACGATCTTCTCAATGGCTGTCTTTAACTGCGTGTGCGCTTTATTCAGCAATTGAATCAGCCTATCGGTGTTGTAAGAGAAGTCACGGATGTCGCGCTCAATGCGACCAGCCGACTCTGAGGTAAGAGTTAGCCACAGTGCTTTATTGAATACGGCACGAGCATCGAGGTCGATAACAACCTTAAGGTCGGCTGCTGTCCCTACTCCATCAAGGTAGCGTTGCACTGCAGGAACGTCTGAGTCAAGTCGGCCACCTAAGTAAGAAGGATTAAGTGCAACCTTCATGCCTCTCATGTATTTCTGAATCTTACTGCGACGCCACCCCAGGTAACGACCCAACTCTGTAATCCTAACGCCACTACGAAAGCCACGCGGGATCTTCATAGTGCGAGGACCACCCACTCCTGCTGAGTAGTCGTCCCAGTTCTCTCTGACCGCTGCCAGAATCTGAGTTACACGGCGGTGTTCTTTCGCTACTGCTCCGCTGCGGACAATGGCAATCTTTAGCTGCTCTTCGGTTGCGTTACCAGAAACTACATCACGTGCGAGTGCCTTGAGGCGCTCGTCTGATTCAACTAGGAGAGCACTTAGTATCGGTGTGATCATGCTCTTATCCTACAGTTTGAGGTCAGTTAGGGTTACCTGTAACACAGCCTTCCGGCAACCCATGATTACGAGAGTCCGGTCCACTCAGGCTTCTTTGACCAAACAGGAGACCTGGGAATAGTCGATGACCACTCAAGCTGACCTTTTACTAATCTCACCTGTAACAGAGCCTCGCTGCTGTGTCATGACCACGCGACTCTTTGGGCTCAAAGATCTGATCATATAGAAAATGGTCGTATGCTTCGTAAGAGTCGAGAAACCACTCAGGACCGCCTTTATTTATCTGTAACACAGACGAACTCCTACAGCACGCATGCCCTGGTCCCTACCACCAGACCAGTTTCTGAGTATGGCCTGGCGCTTACCTCGTATGACTGGTGCTTCCTTGTAGTTCATCGGTAGCAAAGCCTGGCAGAGAAAGACCTGACCAGAGCACCAGGACGAACACCGCTAGAGGAGCCGACGTAACGCGGGGTGGGAAATGAGTTGGCGTAGGAGATAAGGCCTATTAGTATCCGGTGCATCAGCTAGATATCGTTAGCCCACCAGAGAACGGACCAGGCGAGAATGGTACTATGGCTGGGTAAGAAGGCATGTCGGGAAACAACACAGTTGGCCCTTGAGGGGCTTGCCCGTGCAACCGTGGGTTCTTTAGCTCGTGCACTGCTTCTTCAAGTCGCCTGATGCGACTGATTATTACCTCCTGCTGGTCCTCTAGTTCGTTGATTCGCCTACGAAGGCGTTTCTTCTTACCCATTAGTAATCCTCTGGTTCTTCTTGCGGACAGTGGTCTAGCACCGTGCTTACATAGTCTACAGGCACAGGAGCGGACTCTCTGTGCTCGTTTCTGCTTGCCATTAGGCTCAATCCAAAGCCGACCACGACAATGATTACAACTATGGACGCGACGTCTTCGATAAGGCTCTTGATCATGCTTTGTCTTTCATTTCACTGTAGTCTTCGGCCCATCGCTTAGCGTCTGCTCTGCGTGCTTGGACTGACTGCTGCTTCAATGCCTTCTTATATGCCTTCTTATATGCCTTGGTCAACGTAAGTGTCAGCTTGGAGCACTTGGAGCAAACCCTGTCTTGGTAGTAGTTCTCTGTGTAGCGATTGTCGGACGTGGTCTCGATGATTACACCTTTGTAGACGTAGTCAACGAAGTCGTCACAGAGGTTACCATTGCCACTCCTTTTCTGGGTGGCCTTATGGAAGGCCACCATATCGTGACGGCAGAAGAGTTGTTTGAAGTTGATCATCGCTGTCCTATCTGTAACAGAGTCTGACACTGAGACACCCGGCTAGAGACTTCCTGTCCCTAGAGGTGTTAACGAAATTGGTCATGTTAGTGGTTGAGTAGATACCCGCGCAACGAACGCGGCGGTGTGAGGCGGCTGACGGGGCAATGGTCACCCACTTGCCATCTATGAATTCAAATGGAACGTTATCGTCATTTGTACAGAAGAGCTTGCCTCCGTAGACAGTGAAGCTGTTATGCGTCACTTAGTAATTCTTTCAATGCCTTAACCTTGGCCTCTTCATACTTCGGCTCTGACGTTGTGAAATGCCCAGAGCCCAAATAGATCTGAATAGTGTGCTGGGATTCAATTAGCTCACTCGCTGCCTTCTTTAGAGAGTCTCGCTCTGACTTCAGCGTTATCACGTAGTCCAGTAAGCCGTCGCCGTTCACAGCTAGCCAAGCTCTCCATGCGCCTCGATAAGAAGAGTTGTCCTTGTTACCTAGCCACCGTTTGTACAGACCTACTCCAAGAGCTATAACTGCTTTGCTAATCATTGGACCACTCGTCTAGTGCAATCGATTGCACTTCTATAGGCTGCGCCTCTTATCTAGTTGCGCGGCCCTACGCTGCTCTGCACGAAAGATCCGATAGATCTTCGACGGATACTTCTTGAGCAGGTTTGGGTTCTTCTCTAGTCTCTTAAGACCTAGCTCGGCCGCAGCCACAAGTATCTGAGAAGGCGTCAGGTCCTCCCTGCCTAGCCTCTTGGGAAGCAACTGGAGCAGCATTCGGAACGCGGGCCTGACCCTTACTGTTATCTGTTCGTCCTTGGACTCACCTGGATACCCAGTGTGCATTGGCTTGGCTAGACAACTGAGGCGTATGGAGTCGTCCCACATTGTCTTGTCGTTCTGAACCTCCTTAACGAAGGACACTGGCCAGCGCACACGCATATAGCTTACCGTGGGCAACTCACCGGTGACTCTGAACAACAACTCTTGTAGACCTCTGACGCGGCTCTTCCAAGCCCCTCTGCCTACTCCCATAAGGTCTCTGAATTCTTTGGTCGAGATCGTGTCCTCTTCCATGAAGCCTTACCTACATGCTGCTGCGATAAGCGTACAGATACAGCCACCCAGCATTGCAGCCAAGGACAATGAGAGCCCTGTCGCAGACATACCTACTCGGTAACCGCGTTTCCAGGCCGCAGGAGCGTTCGCGTGCTCCTTGCCTGCCTGCCATGCTTTTCTCTCCTCGGTGACGTGGTCACGCTCTACGACGTCGTCACAGGGCTCTAGTGACTCAGGAAAGATCACCTTGACCCCTTGAGTATGCGGTGATTCCGCAGGACAACACCCGTTGGAGTACCAGCCCCTGCCATGATCGTCAGTCCAGTCCCCTTTAACACGAACGTAGCGCCCTTCCTTGGTGAAGCGGCACCTGTAGATTTGAGGCAACTCAGGAACCTCAGGGTCAGACTCCAAACCGTTAAGGCGGTTCTCATAGTCTCCGAGGATAGTGTGGATCTTCTCGATCTGAATGTCTGTGTCCATTTCGTCCCTTGAATCTTCTAGCTGCTCGTCGCTCATAAACACAGGAGCACCCATGGGGTCGTTGATGATTACTCCGTACTCCAAGTTGTTGAAGGTCACGTCTGCTGAAGAGGTGTCAGTAGTTCCGGTAACGGTAACGCTAGGCGGATTGCACTCGTAAGACACAGTCTCATCCGCGTTAGAATGGACACTCTCGTTGCTGCGGTGGATAAATTCCCGATACTCTTCTGGAGTAGCGTGATCCCAGAAAGAATTAAAGACGGGGTCATACCTCAGCCTGTGTAGAGAGGTGTTAACGGTTCTGGACCTGGCGATACAACCAGCGCTCACAGGCGTCGAGTTGACCTCTGCCTGAGAGGCAAAACGGAAATACGCAGTCCACCAGTAACCGCCGCCCCCTAGTGCGAGCCAGCTACCGTTGCCTGTAGTCCCCGTAACGCGCCACGCCTTCCCCTCTAGCAACGTAGAAGAAGGCTCTAACCTGACAACCCAGTCGCCTTCTTGAATTTCTATCATCCTCGCCACCATCTCTATGTCTAATTGCTTTACCTACTGAAGTAATACATGATTCGTCCGCACCTTGCACTAACTTTAAGTTCTTTATCGGTAGCAAAGCCTTGCGGTCCCAAACTCGTAACAAGAGTCAGCTTGTGAGTAGACACGACAGTGGACCATGCAGTCTAGACAAGCCGTGTTTGCGGCCCAGCCTCTGCTGATAACAGTATCTATCGGTAGCACAGTCGTGTTCCTTTCCATGTCTGACCTTCTACCCAAGCCCACCACGTGCCTGTATAGAATTCGTGGATAGCGGACCCAGTGCTGTAGGACATCCAAACCTTGGCCGACCGGCGCACCTTCCTCATGTCAGCCTTCGACAGACCGATCATTCAACCTCTCCGTAGGTAAGCCAAGTGAAGTAGACAGAGCAGCAGCTAGGACAGCGCTCGTCTGGCCAGGCCCAGCCTTCCAGTCCTCTCCTGGTAAGAGGGAAATACTCTACGACCATAGACCACTTCCAATTACAGGATTTGCACTGAAATCGGTGACGTTGAGGCGATTCATTGTTATGTTGGGACACGTGGACCTAAGGATTGAATATGCCTCAAGATAAAGACCCCCTTGACCTTAACGAGGTCAGACGAGCTATTCGCACCAAGGACAACTCCTTGGTAAATAGACTCACGAAGACAGCCAAGCGCAGTCTCGGCAAAATATGGGGATCTATTCCAGAGGCAGTCGTTGAATGTTCTAACAAGTGGAGCAGAAGCCCAAACGAATGGGCCTACGGCAGAGACTTTCTGCTTTCAATTATTGAGGCGAAGGTAGACCCTAAGAAGGTATCCGTCTCTCTGCTCCAAGACGCACTGCAATACCACCCTGAAGCACTGAAGGCTGCTGTTGACTACACCGGCCACGGCATCTGTGCTGGCGCGTTCAGGGTCACGCCCTCAATCGATGGATTCGATCCATTCGTTTCAGTGAAATTGGAGAGAGGCAATGGGCGCCTCATCAGCAAAGGACACCTAGGTCTTGGAGTCGAGCTTCACTTCTCCAACGCTGACCTTCGTCCTTACAACTGGAGGTCCGTGGCAAGGGAATTTGAGAAGAGCCTAAACAAAGTCCCCTTGTCCGGCAGTAAGGCTTGGGTAGGCGTACGAGTGAGGGCCAACAAGCACTCGGCGGGGCGCTGCATTCTAGAAGCCTGGCACCACTACAACCTGCCCATGCACTGTGTGATTACGCAACGTCTGATCTACTCAGTCAACGGCACCGAAGACTAGTTACCTGTAACAGAGGCGGAAACCCAAGCTGTCGAGACGGATCCCCGGCGTGCACCTGAAGCGGTAGGCCGAGCGGCAGTACCGGGCGTAGAGGCTCCAGCTACCACCCCGGTAGACGCGCTTGGACGCGCCGTTCATCTATAGCACATGCGAGCAGAGAACCTGCCCGTCTTTCGCCTAGCGCAGTCTTCTCTTCGTCCGTCTTTAGACCAATACTCGGAGTAAAGAACGTAGTGCGCTATGTGGGTGTCACTCCAGGCAGAGCGCGTCTGAAGGATGCGAGTCCTCCGTCTCCGTCTCCTGCAATCAATTGCACTAGTCAATAGGCGACGTATCCTTCTTCTCGTCCAAGGCCTGGCGTATGTCAATCCACTGGTTGCAGAACAGGCACTGGATGGCGATCTCGCTAACGCCCTCTGACTGCTTCCGTGATTTTCTCATCTTCACAATGGTGCTAAGAATGAAGTCCACTTCGTTCTCGTCACCGAATCCATGACCCTGCACCTTGCATAGGAACCCATGGAAATAACTACGGATGTTCATTGCGTATTACCTCTTGAGAGGTTGTATACCACAACGTCGAGTTTGTCAGTAGTTTGTCTTAAAGCCAATCCGGGGCTGGTGGTAGGAGCAGAGAACAAGTCTCCTGCGTCAGCTACTCACTCAGCCTCGGACGGACCTTTGTTCTTTGACTGACGCTTGCTGCGCTTTGGTACCTTGACCTGAGGAGTTACTGGAGTGTCAGCTGGCGCTTTCGTCTCCCAACTAACTGGAGACGAGGGAGGCGGCAGAGTAAGACAAGCGCACACGAACCTAACTGAGGTCACCGTGAAGGTAGGCATAATGCCACTGGTGCGGTCTGGTGTGTTGTCTATTTCGTAGTTCACGTTTATGTAGCCAGCCCAAGATAATTTCTTGCACAAGGCCACTACGTCAGACTCTGGAACCCCTCCTTTATAGAAGGGCTCTTCTACTCGGCGACAAGGGTCTCGTTCTCGAAACCCTAGCTCCTCAGAGAGGTCTGGCACTACTCGCCCTTTCTGCTCTCCTGCTCTGCTACTAACACCTCAATCATACGTTGAAGATCAGTCTGCCCAACCTCCGTGATCGTACGGTGAATGTGCTTTTTCATTACAGGCATTTGAGGCTCTAGGTAAACCGGGTGGTCACTAATGATTCCGTGCTCCTCTGTTACGAAGCAGAGTCTCTGCACAGGAGGACCAGCAGCAGCCAGTGCCTCAAGCGCATACGTAGCGTCCGTCTCAGGTGTGCCACCGCAGTACCACTTCCTGTAGTTGATAGAGCCGCTAGCAATCTGGTGGAAGTGACCGAAGAACAGGTGATCCCAGTCGTTGGGCATGGAGTCAGCCCAGCCGTGTGACTTCTTCTGCACTCCATAGAAAGGGATACCGGCCCAGCCACGGATTTGATCTCCGTGAACCAGCAGGTTGCCCCAGCCCAGGACCCTATCGAAGGCCCAGAACTGGTCACCCTCCGGGACAAAGAAGTCAACGCGAGCACGCATGTTCTCCTTCGGAGCGTTATCACTGCCCAGCACACGGTCCCTAAGGATCCAGTAGAAGGCGCGATCCCAGTTGGTCTCGTTGTGCTTAGTAGCACCATGTGGACCGCCACGACCGTGATTGCCTGGCACACAGAAGATATGGATCCGCTCAAAGTGCTTCAGGAAGAAGTAAATGATCGGCTCAAAGATATCAGGTGCGTCCACCAAGGCTTGACGGATCACAGAAGACGACACGTCATAAGGCTGTGAGGGGTAGTTGCCATACTCACCCTCGACCATGTCTCCACCAAGGTAGAGGTGAAGGTCGGTGATCTTGCTGTCCTTGCGCTTAATGTCAGTGATCTGCACCACCTTCTGTGCAAAGAACATAAGGCGTCGTTCCGCCACTGTGCAGTCATAGCTGTTGGTGATCTTGCCCAACTGAGTATCAGTCATGTGTGCGATAACAGCTTGCACAGGACCCTTGCCCTGTTTCTTAGGGCTCTTAGGCATGGTCAGGTCGGTGGGCCTGTCCTGGTAAAGCTCACTGCAGCACTCGCGTACTAGCTTCTCAGTTCCACCGTTCTCCATGATCTCTCGGTTGAGAGCCTTGATCTGCTTCTGAAGTCGGCGGATCTCAGGTAGGGCTCCTAGACTCTCTTGACGGCTCTCCTCTACTGCCTCAGACTCTTTGGTCTTAGCCCAATCGTCTAGACCGTGCTCATCCTTCTTCTTCTTTTTCTTACTCATTGAGGTCACGACCCATGGCCTGGGCCCAAAGCTCAGCCTCATGAGAATACAAGTGGTTCTCGAACGACTTGTAGCGGTTGGGATAGTCGGGATGCATCTTCTTGAGCTTTGCGTAAACAGCCTTGCGTCCAATGTTATGAGCCTTGGCTCGGATCATTGCCTTAAGCAACGATTGAATGGTGTCACGAAACGGAGAGCGACAGGACTTGCACGCAGTTTTTTCTGTGCGCTTCTCCTCCGACTCCTTGGTTGCCCAACTATCTAGATCGACTTTACTCATGTGGCTCTCCTCGTCCCTTGGCCTGTGCCCATAACTTCCCCTCATGGTTCAGAAGATGATCTCTGAACGCGGAAAAGCTAGCGTCGTAGTGTTCTCTGCTGTAGGTGTCGAGGAGCTTGGCGTAGAGTTGCTTGCGCGAAATTGTGCGCACGTCATTACGGACCATAGCTTTGAGCAAATCACGCAGAGTATCGGCGACACCCTCTGCGCTGCACGTAATGCAGTTGCGTCCCCTGTTAGGGGGCGCCTGCTGTTTGACCCAATCGTCCAAGGGCTCTTTGGTACCCTTTTTCTTTCGTTTCTTCACTCAGCCTCCTGGCTGTGTCGGCTCTAGTCGGCAGAGCCTACTTCGTCCAAGGAGTAGTAAACCGGCTTCCCTAGCTTCAGCGCCAACTCTACTTCTCTGTCGGCACCAGATGACTCGCCAGGCATGCGCAGTAACGCGTCACAAGCCTCTACCCATACAAGGCACCACTTCATCCACTCTTCGTAGTGGCGACGTGGGCCGATCATTTCCCAGAAATGTGACATGTGAGGAATGAAGGGTGTATGTCCTTTGTCCCATAGGGCATTGGCGCCCTCAACGGCCTTAGCGATGTTCAAGGATTCGCTTCCTCGGGTGTAAGGACCTGCTACGTAGATCTTCAATCAGTCACTCCTAGGATGCGTAGTAGGGTAAAACCTACCCACCCTGCTAAAAATCCCGCACAAAAAGCCCATACCCAACACATACCTAAATCTTGACGGCAATTATTGGAGTTTGCACAAGTCATTTGTGCGTAACTACCGATAAGACTATCTACAGTATGCACTAACGACGCATATACGCGCAGGATACGTGGTGCCTAATGAGACTAGGTTTACGGACGGTATCTGCGGGCTGCTATGGAGCAGGGCGCGCTGGGTGGGTGTGCGGAGGCCCACCACGCACGATAGGATTGCAGATTGGGCAAGGCTTTAACGTGAAGATCGTGGAGTGAAGCTCGCGACCGTCATGGTTAACACCACGCTTCACGTATCCGTTGTCACAACGATGCAACAGCTTAGCCTGCAACTCCTGCAGGTGGCTCTTGATAGGCGCAGCTGTCTGATAAGAGGCCGCAGTGCCTCGCATTGGTTTACTTGCTCTACCGGTCATTACACACCACTCTCAGCCACTGGATCCTTGAAGAGCACAGAGCGATACTCACCAAGCTCATCAATAACAAGACGAATGCAATGAGAGGTCCTGTGCTTCTTCTCTACCAGTCTTGCACGAGGACAGTGACCATACCAGAGACGGGCTAGTCTTCTAATGTGACTGACATCAATGTGCCTGTGACTTAAGGCGTCTCTCAAGCGCGGCATCTTCTCGGTTAGAACAGCCAGATCGAACGCGACGTTGTCGCTGAGCACTACTGACTTCGTGCGCTCTACATGGTTGGTTAGCCAAAACAGAAGCAGGTCTTCTGCTCCAGAAGCAGTCAGTATCGAGGCCTTACATTCGTCTATAAGGCCGTTGTTGGCGTGAATGGTGCGGACGTCCTGGGCCATAACGAGAGCAGAGTGTCGCAGCGACACATGTATCTCTCCTATGATCCTGAGGTCCCTATCTGTATGCACCAAGCCAACCTCCAGTAGGTCGGAGGTGTCGGGGTCGAGATCAGTAGTCTCGACGTCAATCCACAGCATGCTCATGGTCATGACTCCTACTGCCTATAGGATATCGCGGGTCAGAGACATTGGGAGTCGCGAGGGTTACTTCGGAGGTAAGGGAAGCGGCGGCAAAGGAAACGGCATTGGAGACACGCGGGCGTCTGGATCCCACGGAAACAGGCTATCGTTCTTGTCCTTAGGAGCCTTAGGATCGTATTTGAAGCGCCAGGCACCTCCACCATACAGCTTGCCTAGTTCTGACATAAGCAAGGACGGGCTACGAGACACGTTGAAGGTCATGATAGTCGCCTCTCCCAGGCAACCCTTACAGTGGCCTCTTGCGGTTTCAGGAAGCTTGCCGTTCTTACAAAACAAGGCGTGGCGTGCCTTGCGCCACTTCTGCCAGTCTCCGACAAACGTTAGCAACTCAGCCTCAGAGGTAGACCCGTGGAAGTCTCCATCACTGATGAGCACAATCGTAAGGTCCTTACGAGGCTCATGCATGGCCTTGTACATAGCGTCTAAGACGTTTGTGCTTCCTCCTTGACGCACAGTGGAGAACAGAGCGTCGAGCACATGGTCTAGCTTGTTTGGAATAGACGCGTAGTTATCCGGAACACAGCGCTTGGTCTTGCGAGTGCAGGGAGGGTGCTTGCAGCTGCTGTCCATTTTGCAGGAGCGGCCGAGGCAAGGAGGGCAATGCAGTTCTAGCAGACCAGACCAACGATAGGTGCCTCCGTCAAAGGCGAGGATACCTATCTGAGCGTCATCTACCGGGCCCCGCACCAGACTCATCACCTGCGAATAGGCGCGGTCGAATCGCTTCTTCTTCATGGAGCCTGAGACGTCAACGACGATCAGTATGCGGTTGGTATGAGGACGGGTGGGCTTGTGTTCCCAGTTGGCTAACGCCGCAGGCGTGAGGGACAGCAAAAGTAGGAGTGCGGCGATTAGTCTAGCCATGTATTTAGCATGGC
>Ga0233415_10001089_pt1 | contig 12099 bp, 13 predicted proteins | sample Na_anoxic_12_MG_FD_188631 | JGI IMG/M metagenome (GOLD analysis project Ga0233415, IMG submission 188631) | Seawater microbial communities from Saanich Inlet, British Columbia, Canada - Na_anoxic_12_MG | ecosystem: Environmental > Aquatic > Marine > Inlet | place: Canada: British Columbia... | reverse complement strand
TATGGGCTCATTTACCACATGACACAGATTGGTCTATCAAAAGTTACAAAAAAATTATGACCGTTAAGAGTATTGAAGAAATGGTGGCTTTATATTCAGCAATTCCTGAAAAATTAATTAAAAACTGCATGATGTTCGTGATGAGAGAAGGGATAAAACCAATGTGGGAAGACCCATTAAATAGTAAAGGAGGTTGCTTTTCCTTCAAAGTTCCAAATAAAGTTGTGTCCCAAGTATGGTCTCATTTAAGTTATATTTTAGTAGGAGAAACACTTACAAATGACTCACGTTTGTGGAAGTTAATTAATGGAATTACTATCTCACCTAAAAAGTCATTCTGCATTATTAAAATATGGCTGAAAAATTGCTCAATGCAAAATCCCACCCAGTTAACAAAAGTGCAGGGATTAAGCATTCATGGATGTTTATTTAAGCGACACAAACCCGAATTTTAATTATTTATATAATCCTAAGTATATAAAAAATTTCATTTTTAATTAACCGATTTAAATTTATTTATTTTTTTAAGAATTGTCACTCTTGAAGTCTATTTTTTCGTTCTGGCAGATAAGTAGCAAATGTCGGATGTGTAGTTTCAAATTTTTCAATATTTTGAAGCCATTTTGAAACAGGATTCCACCCACCCCGAATATTTCTCATTCTGCCACGTTGTTCCTGTGAATAAACGGCAAAATGATTTTTTAGACACCATTCTTTTTTCAAAGTATATATTGGCCGACTGTACAATCCCCAACTCGTTGGCGATATACACGTATACCTTGAACCTAACCAGAATTTTTTAGCACACCAATGTTGCTTGCCTAAATATGGTTGTATTTTTAAATTTTTACGATTAAAACCACCTTTAATAAATTGTTCTAAGACTTTATCCATATTTGATTTTTTATCCATTCCTGCAAACTCCAGAATGATCCATATAAGTTCTTCAGGTAATGCGTAAAACATTGTTGTTGATATATACCTTAATATTAAGGTATTAATTTTTCCAATCAATTTTTTCATTTATCAACCAGAATTTAATTATTTTAGCATTATTATATATATGGCAAGTTTATTAACTAAATTAGATCCTAGAAATATCAACTGGCAGAAATCGCCACACAATGTTACACCCGAGATAAGAGCCAAGAATGATGCAAAAATAGACGAATTAGAGAAAGAACAAAAACTATTAAAATCAAAATTGAAAAGAGGTGTTTATAAGAGTAACGCTGATTTTAATCGAGCTTGGAAAGCACAAAACCGGTCTATGCAAAGAATGATAGATTATCGAGATAGATGGGATGAGATTGAATCAACTCACCCAATTGTGAATAAACAAAGAGAAGAAGAAAAGAATAGGTTTATGGGTAAGGCAATAGCAATTCAAAAAAAATATGAGGATGTTGTAGCACAAAAACAAGGAGTATGCGGATCTCTTTCAAAGAAAACATGTAGTAAAGGCAAGGATTGTTATTGGTTTGGTAGTGAAAATGTGCGCGGCAAAGATGTGGGATGTTATTCAAAAAAAGAACCGAGAAAGTATTGGGGTGAAATGAAACCTGCAAAAACAAGTAAAGCGACAACTTTGGGTACTATACAAGAAAACCCTGTAGCGGCAATGCAACATGCAATTGAACAGAAGCTTAACGAAGAAAAAAAGAAAACAAAATCAACCTACCCATCGCGACCATCCAGCTCCTATCCGACGAAAGAAAGATCGTGGGGAGGAAAAAAGAAAACGAAAAGAAGAAAACGCAAAAGAAAACGCAAAAAGACGCGTCGCAAAAGAAAACGCAGAACAAAACGCAGAACAAAACGCAGAAAAAGATAAGCTTTAAAAAATTGAATTATTAAAATTTATTCTTTTTATTAAGAAAACCTTAAATGACTGAACAATATTTATACCACGCAGTTAATAGTTTCCTCGTATATTGTTGTTTAGCATATATGCTTTGCTTTGCAACTTTTCATCTTGTGCGTAGTATTAATTATCATATTGGCAACGATGGAACATTTATTTTATCACTTATAGTATCTCTGCTAATTGTTTACACTGTTCTTCAGTGATAGTTGTAGGGTATTTAATATTAAAACATATGAGTAAATTTCCAACTAAAGGAGATGCAGGATGTGGTCTTGTCCGCTTCATCCCCATATTCGCTACTTCTTTAACAAAATCGGGTGTTACCACCTTTCCCGGTTTATTATTAATTGTATATGTCTTTCCTGATAAATGTTTAAAATCAAATTGGAAACCAATAAGTGCTTCCTTTAATGTTATATTTTTTGTTAATAAAAGATCTAAACCATCGCGAACAAATTCTGTGTTATTCATTACTTTTATAAACAACTTAATATCGCCTATATTTGTATCACTTATCATATTTCCTCTATTTCGTAAAATAATTATTTCACTATCGTCTATACCTGCTTTTATATCCACATATATAGTCTCTTGTTCCATTTTTTTTATATTTTCCTCCATAACCCATTTTTCTATTTTGAGAGGATAATTAAGACCAGTGTATGCTTGTTCTAAGGTTATTTCTATTGATTTAACTATAGGAGTAGGTTTATTCATATTGGGCATATTAACAGGTCTTCCATTGTGAAAAATTCTTACCTGTGGCATACCCATGCCACCACCCATGCCACCACCCATGCCACCACCCATGCCAGGAAATGGAAAAGGTATTCCTCCACCAAACATCATATTTAAAATATCTTCTGGATTGCCCATCATTCCACCAGGCATACCACCCGACATAGCACCAAACATTGGATTATTTTTTTGCATATCGTACATTTTTTTCTTTTCAGGGTCTCCTAGAGTTTGATAAGCTGCATTTATTTTTTTCATATCTTCTGGATTTCCTCCCCTATCGGGATGATTTTTAATTGATAATTTCCGATATGCCTTTTTAATTTCGCCAGAATTACTTGTTTTATTAATACCAAGTATTTCATAATAATCTTCCATTTCTATAATCTTTTAATATAAACTTAAATAGTTATTAACGAATTATTATTATCAGATGGAACTGCCTTTTCTTAAAAAATACCAACCCCAAAGATATGAAGAATTTGTTATTGAAAAGGATTATATTCATTTACTTAAAACATTAATTAATATGGACAACTTAAATATTCTTCTAATTGGAGATTCTGGTACAGGAAAAACATCTCTAATAGAAGCAACTATACGTGAATATTATGAGCTAGATAAGATTCCTAAAAATAATGTATTGTATATAAATAATCTACAAGAACAAGGTATATCATATTATCGCAATGAAGTTAAAACATTTTGTCAAACATCGTCCAGTATACATGGTAAGAAAAAATTTATTATATTGGATGACATTGATATTATAAACGATCAAAGCCAACAGGTTTTTCGAAACTGTATTGATAAATATAGCCATAAAGTACATTTTTTAGCATCTTGTTCTAATATTCAAAAAACAATAGAAAGTATACAATCTCGATGTACTTTAATAAAACTCAAACAAAATGAAACACAATTATTGTCACAAGTTATCAAACGAATTAAAACCAAAGAAAATATTGACATTTCTCCCCAAGCAGAAATTTTTATAATGAATATATGCAATAATTCTATAAGATTATTAATTAATTATTTGGAAAAATTTAGTCTGTTAGATGAACCAATAACTTTGAATATTGCAAAAAAAATTTGCACAAATATAAGCTATTATGATTTTGAACTATATACTAATGCATGGTATGTAAAAAAATCTTTACCAGAAGCAATAACAATTATCTATAATATTTTTGATAAAGGATATTCTGTTATGGATATTTTAGATAGTTATTTCCAATTTATAAAAATATGTAATATTATCAACGAAAGCAATAAATACAAAATTATACACCATATTTGCCAATATATATCCTATTTTCACACTTTACATGAACATGAAATAGAATTGGTTTTTTTTACAGACCAGCTAATTCGTACTGTTAATAGTAATTAAAATATTAAAGAATTATATATGTCGAGCCAGATATTTAAAACATCACCCCCAATAGTAATATTATTTGATTTTTTAGGCAATGTGTGTGAAAAACAGAAAAATAAATATGTATTTTCAAAAGCTAGTTTTAAAAAGGCACAAATAGAAAATAAACTTGAATCTTTTTACGATAAATTAAAACCCCATTACTATCAATCCAAATTATTTTATATTACACGAAATATGATATACAAACATTTTATTACATTAATCCGACAAATTTGCAAGCATCATCATATTGCATTTACATCTGTAATGAAATATAATAAATCAAAGTATGAAATCATATATTCTATTTTTATCCCTGAGCAATTAATAGGTGCTTAGCTGCTATTGTATCACAATCACGTAATTGTTGTTGTGATAACCGAGCAAACCATTCATATTTAGTTCGTTTTAAAATTTCATCACCGGGTATATAAATTGCATATTTATTTGGATCGAAATTAATAAATGTACTACCCATTAATCTATCTATCCCTACCTCTTTGCCTTCTTTATCTTCAACACCAAATAATTTACCACATATCACAGACATATCATTATTACTGTATAACCAACGGTTTGCTTGTCCTAGGAAATCACTTTCATTAGTATAATCAGTGCTCACCAAACCTTCTAAATAAGTTACAAATTGACCCATAGTAGCACTATTTTTTTTACAACCTAAAATTTTAGTTGTTGGAAACATATTCGAAATATCAGCGCTACTTCCACGATTAATCATATTTACACTGAAACAATCGCTCGTTTTCAATCCTCCATTATACAAGGGGTTTAAATCTTTACAAACAATCGTTGAATTTGGAAGTAATAATCCACCGAAAGAATGCAATAATTTAGATAAAGCAAGCATTCTCATATGTTCTTTTATGGGATTAGCCAATTTATCCATATCAATCCTCCACCCCTTTAACAGTTTTTCAAATGAATAATCATCAATTAAAACAATATTGAAAGATTTTGAACAGTATTTAACCACCGTTTCAACACAAGCTACTTTATATGGTTGATTTAATAATCTTGTATTCCTTGACCCAAAACTAGGCCAATATCTATGATTTATAGGATGAGCTGTATGAATCCAAAGAATCGGTTTATCTCCTAATCCTGGACCCCCATTGAGTAAAAATTTGCGTACCATATCATATTTGTCTAGTTCCTCATCAGGCACATATTTCAACTTATATTTTTCATATAAATAACCAAGTACTGTTAAAATTATAAATATACTGAAATAACGAAACATTATATATATATATAGTAAACTTAAATATTTTTAACTATCCTTTAATCTTTGTAAATTAGACCACCATTTCTCATTACTTTTTTCTAATTCTTCATCTCTTTTCAAGATTTTAAAAGCTCGTCTAGAATGAATTTGGCCTTCGTTTTTTTCTCTTTCTGCTAAATACTGCTGCGATTGTTGTAAAGAAGGAGGAACGACGTCTTGCGAATCTCGATGTCTCTTATACGTTTCTAGACTACTGAATTTTTCTTTATTTAAGAAATCTTGATGAGTCACTGGTATAACAGTCTCCGTATGAGCTTTTTTAAAATCTTCATAAGGTAATTTACTAAACAATCCTGAAGAATAATTATTTACTTTTTCTCTAACTAAATTATAACCACCACCCACCACTCCCATTTCTTTAACTCCTTGGTGTTTTACCAAAGCTTTACACTCTGTTTTTTTTGCTTCAAACACCCTCCCAAAATCACTTAATGCCACTTTTTTATTATCGTCCTCATCCACTTTATTATTTTTGATCCAAGAATTATATCCACTATCATCCTCCTCATCTTTTACTTTTACTTTTTCAAACATTTTATTAAACCATTGATTGAATTCCTGGATGCTTTTGCCATTTAGAGAATGCAACAATACAGCTTTATCGGCAGGCGTATCTGTTTCCGTTGCATTATAAATAGTATCGTACTGTGACTTTCTTCGCTGTTTTCTAAAGTAAAATACTTTCTCTACTATTTTATAGGCTTTCATATAAAACCTAAAATAATCTCCAGATAACTGGGACTTATCAGGATGCAATTTTAAAGCTACTCTATATGCCTTTTTAAGATCAGCTTCTACGAAATTATATTGCAACTTGAATAAATTTAAAATATCTTCCAATTCATAATTTTCTATGTCTAAATCAAATTCATCATTCATATAGAAAATTATGATTATTATATTCTTTAATTCACGAAGACGCTCGTCCCATTGTTTTTTTAAAGAAAGAAGTAATATTGTCCGTTTTAGATCCAATTACACTATCCATTGGGGCACCATTGATAAAATTATGCATAGTTGGAACTGATTTAATTTTCATAGCACTAGAAATATCACTCGCTTTGTCTATATCTACAATTATCATAGAAACATTATTGGGCATCCCATTAAATAATTTATTTACTAATGGGGTGGACCGTTTACATGGACCACACCAAGTTGCAGTAAATTTCATAATTACAACTGGATGGGTCTTAAGATATTCTATAACTTCGTCACGCGTTGTCAATTCTACAATCTCTCCAGGCATTTAATTAATACTAGAAAGATATTCTTTTTATTTTTGCGAATTGCTAAACAATTCTTTCAAATCGTCAATATCAATGGGAGGAAGTTCAGCGTGGCTTTCCCAAAAATACTTACAAAAAGCCCAATGGATTTTACAACTAATAGGATAATTCTGTTTTCTATCACTCATTAATTTTTCATAAAATGCCGAGGGAAGAAGTTTCAAACTAGGTCTTGGCAATACATAAGCCAACTGGATCTCTGGTAAAATTGGCTTTGAATCGTTTTCTTCTATCATGGTTGTGTCCCAAGAAGGAATATATTTAACCAAATCTTTCCATAATGGAGGATAATCATATTTATAACACCACGTCCAACTCGAACATTTCGTAGTATAATATTTCATAGTCCATTCTAGACCTTCCAGATAATTCATACATATTTTCTTTCTCCAATAATTATTAATATCAATATTAAACAAAGCCTTATAATATCTATGTTCCCAGCCATATCTCTCTGGATCAATAAATTTTTCGACTGCGCGTTCTTTTGTAGGGATGTTATCTAATCTCTTCATTTTATCATCTATTGTCTTATTTGGATAAAATCGTTTTTCCCAACGATTTCTTAATTTATATTCGTCTATGAGATTTGCTTTTTCAGATTCCGCCAAGTATTCCGCCAATATTTTAACATTTGACCAATAAATAGTTTTTCCATTGGTAAGATTTTTATCCGTCTTTCCAAATAAATTTTTATATGCAGCCAATACTTTGTGGATTCCCCCTGTTCTTATATTTACAGATGGAAAATGTGGCATAAAATCATTGCCTAGAAAAAAACACAAAAATATATAATCATATAATCTATTTGTTTCTTGTATTTTGGAATGTTTTCCAAACCCATTCATGTCCTGACGGATAATTTGAGCCAACTTAGGAATATCCAAAAAATAAGGTTCGTTCGGTTCTAAATCTTGATTTAATGATTTTATGAATTCGGGAGTTTCTCTGTACAAATAAATCTGTTTGGAAATGGGAAGGTGATTCAATGCAAGCATAATAAGGTCCGCATCTAATCCGTATATCATCGATACTTCTTTACTATGAGCTGCTTTATTATCTCGAATATATCCAAATAATTTATGTTCACCTTCGCCCGGTTCATCGCTTGTGGAAACTATAAAGTTTTTGATATTATATTTTTTTTCCTTGTTATGGTAGTAATGTTTTGTATAGTTTGCTAATTTTTCCATAAAATTAGTGCCCGGAGTAATAGCTGTTTTATCCCATTTATCAGGCTGCTTTTCAAACTCATTTTTTAAAAATGTTAATAGATATGACTTATAGCGGCGATTTCGCTGTTGTTCTAATTTGGCCACTGGTGCAACACCATCAAAAGCAATAAATACGAGCTTTTTAGGTTTGATAATTTTGATATATTCATCTATTTTTATGCAAACCGCTTCAATCAACTTTTTTTCGAATTGTTCATCATTGCCATTATATTCTTTTTCCAATGCACGCAAACAATCGTAAACAATCGAATTACTGTCTAAATAAAAATTATCTACATTTTTATTCAGCCTATTAATTTTCCTCACGATATTTCCGTGGTTCTTAACAATAAATGAAAAATAACTTGGTATACCCATCTTACATAATATGTGAGGTTTCTGTTTAATACTGTTCTAATTATGTTTAATAGTATTAAAAATTGAAGAATTGTTTTTATTTTTATATGATAGATAAAGACAAAATGAATAAATATCCACAATCACAAGGTCATGGGTTTGAGTGGGAAACGGAAGTCCGAATCAAAGTCTTCAATCTTTCCGCCTCATTTAACGACACACACATCCATGACATTCCCAAAAATGAAAACGCTTTAAATAAAAATGAAAACATCTCGATCAAATGTTCTGGAAGCAACACAATATATTGCGGTGATATATTACGATTTTATGATTACAATTTTACAGACGAAAACACAATTATTTGCATTCGCTTTCAACAGACAAAAACCCATAAAACAATAAACAATATTTGCGAAATTAATTATAATAAAAAATGTCATGAATTATTATTTGGTAATCTGCCGCGAGCAGAACTCGAAAAATATGTTAAAGGTGTTAAATCTATACCTACAAAAGTTAAAGGATCTGAAGCAAAAACCCTATTTCCTTACTTGATAGAAAAAAAAAACCTAAAAAACATATATGATTTTGGAATAAAAATTAATCCAAAAGTAGATGGCAGTCAAAGCAGAGTTCAATGCTCTGTATCAAATTTTCTGGACACTTTAAAAGATTTTATAACCTACCGCTCCACATCGGAACAGCCAAATTTGCTTCGAGGTAAAGAGATCATCGCTAGCCTAAAATCACCACCACGATCTCGTGGTGGTATTACTAAAAAAAACCTAATATCTTTATGTAGAGAAAATGGTATCAAGATGTATTCAAAGCTAAAAAAAAGTGATTTGAAGGAATTACTTGTAAAATCCATTGGAAAACAAGAGTTAATGAAACAAATAAAACTTATAACAACACATTGAATTCTTTCATTAACTCTTGTTTCCCAATCGATTTTGGCCCCACGGTGTTGTCTTTCCCACTATAGTTAATATTGGATAATTTGTCGAACAATTTGTCGGTTAATGGCTCGTCAAATTTAATAAAATAGTGCGATTGAAAAGATTTTTTTTCTGTAACCCGATCAACTTTTCCAGCGTAAACACCAACACGTCTAAAAGATATATCATGTTCATCTTTTTTTTTTACGAAAGTATATTTATTTGGCGTTAATTTCTTAGGCACGCTTCTTTGTGTCTTTTTTTTAATCCATATTTGAAACACGCAAGGAACATCATAACTTTGCCCATCAACAATGAAAGAATTCTTTGGTATATCATACTCGCATTCTAAATGAAAATGTAAGGGAAAATGTTTTTTTAAACTGTCTTTTTTGAAACTTTTGGGCAATATGAAAGATATGCTATCACAGTATCCAGCTGATTTTTTTATAAATTTAATAGCCAATGAAGATTGGCGACCAAATGGTGGATTTCCTATAACGTGTATTTTGTTAAACTTAGTTTCAATCATGGTGTATTCTAAATAATCTTGTTTAATTACTTCACTATTTTCAGGTTCTAAATCATAAAATTTATAATTTTCAAATAATGATTTTATACCATTAATAAACGCACCATCACCCGCGCTTGGTTCAATGCACAAATCATTTTCTCGAATATTAATTTTTTCTTTTATTAAATCAATACATTTATTAACTGTGCTTTTGGATGTATAATATTTATCTATTGTTTTTCGTTTTAAACCTGTTGAATGAACAATGGGCATTTTATCCAAATTAACCCCGTTCTCAAAAATCAAATTTTTATTTAAATCCTTGAATTTTTCTTCAACTGCTTTATCTACGAGTTGTTTAATCTTATCCGCATTATTCTCACAAGGAGTTTTTCGTCTGTTATGGGAGTCATAATGCGATTTTTGAGAAAATCCTTTCCCGCATCGTACGCAACTATATTTAACCATTTTCGTTATATATTGTTAAATATATTTTAATTTTTAAATCAATTTTTTCAAAGGTGTAAAACAATAAAGTAAATATTCTGATGTCGAAATTATAAAAACTTGGTATTCCAATCTGTTTTTGTGATAATTGTTGCAACAACTATTTAAATCATATTTGATGTAATTTACTCAAATGCTATTCATATCGCCACCCTTTGGAAATTATATTTATTTACCCAATACCATGTCTATCAAAGGTAGTTATACTTTGCAACCTCGTCCCGGTCTTTTAAAACAAATTTTAAAAACCTTCCGTTATTCTTTTCAATATAAAGGCTGGGTTAATAAAATTGGATTACGTAACAAAGGACTGGAATATGGTATCAAAAATTATAATCCCTGTAGAGATATTATAAGTATTGCTATTCTTAATAAAGAAGAAATACCAAAAATTATAAATATATTACCCGAAGATACAAACATTGAATTGAATATTAGCTGTCCAAATGTTAATAAGTGTCTTGAACGTACTCAATTATTTACGTTTATAAATCCGAAAAGACAATGGTGTATTATTAAACTATCTCCGTTTGCTGATATAAAATTAGTAGATAGGTATTATAAACAAGGTTTTCGCCAGTTTCATTGTTCCAATACTATTCCTGTAGAAGAAGGTGGTCTTAGCGGCACATCCATTGTACCATATACATCGCAACTTTTAAAAACAATAAAAAGTAAATATTCTGATGTCGAAATTATTGCAGGAGGTGGAATTTACGACATTGGTGTATATAATAAATATAAAAACTTGGGCGCTAATCATTATAGCATCTCAACTATATTTTTACATCCTATAACATTTTCATATTTTATATATTCATTTTATAATGATAAATTATAAATCTATGTTTTTTAATTGAATTAAATTCTAAAAAATTATAATCGCTATATTATTTAGCAATAGATTATGAAAAACGAGAAAATTAAGCCTACTCTATCGCACAAATCCAAGAGATTCGATAAATTAGATTTTTCGATAAAGAAAATATCCACTTTTCAAGCTATGATAACAAATACTATATTAGCAATCCAACAATATAAAACAAAGGATATTATTGGCGCAAGTGAATTAAATGTGTGCATACAAGGTTTGGAAGGTTTATATACCGAATTAAATATTTTGAAAGTAATGGTTGAATCTAATGAAAAACACATGGATTTTGATGAAATCCTGACAAGATTGCAAAAAATAAATAATGAATTATCAAGTATATTTCGTAATTTTGGTACACATAATATTGAAGACCTAATTGCAGTGGCATTTGCAAGTGATTTTATCAAAAAAACTATAACAGAGGAAAATAAAGATAAATATGAACTTATCCAGAAATATGTACATCCAATTAGTTATAAAGCAATGACGTGGAAAGACAATGATGAAGAAAATAAAAAAACACTAGCAAAAAATAGAATTGTTGAAGATTTTATGATTGTTGAAAGTGCTGAAAATTTCGAATGTTTTGATTTGGCTAGAACAAGCAGAAAATTTAATACAAAAGTATATGGGATTAAAGTAGCAATTAAAAATCAAGATGAACGAAAAACATTAATCATATCTGGATTAGTGGATGATATAATAGTTAATTGCAGTAATCACGCATTTATTAAAACTAAAATACAATCATTGCATGATGAGAAACCCAATGACCCTGAATTTTTAACATCGGATTTTGAAAGATTTGTAAATACTTTAACTATAAAAGAATTATTAATTTACGGCAATGATGAATTATATCAACGATTTATTGGTTATTTAACCCAAGTTAATTTAATTAAACAAAAACCGATTTCACAAAATGTTAAAGAATTTATTAGCTGTGAATTATATGGACAACGCCGGACCCTCATTCAATTATTAATGAAAAATAGTGACCCAGAATTTCAATATCTCGCATATCTATTATATGATTTATTAACAAATGATGGAAATGGTAACGGACCTG
>Ga0233415_10001088_pt1 | contig 12102 bp, 20 predicted proteins | sample Na_anoxic_12_MG_FD_188631 | JGI IMG/M metagenome (GOLD analysis project Ga0233415, IMG submission 188631) | Seawater microbial communities from Saanich Inlet, British Columbia, Canada - Na_anoxic_12_MG | ecosystem: Environmental > Aquatic > Marine > Inlet | place: Canada: British Columbia... | reverse complement strand
AGAGATTTGGGCGATTATCCGGATGAACCTGGTATGTAATTTCTTTATAAAAATAATTTTTTAAAATCTATATATTTTATATATAAATGGATATTTTTATAAATTTGTTAATAACTATAATTATTTATTTTATAGGATATGGAATTCATAATATTTATAATAAAGATTTAAATGGACTTGATGGGTTTATGATTGGTTTAGTAACTTCATATGTTATATTGATGATAGTTGGAAATAAAAATTCATTTAAAATAAAAAATAAAAATATGTTTGGTTCATTTGCATTAGTTTTAACATTAATTGGTGGTATTTTATGGTTTATTGGGGAATTGTTGATATACAAAGGTAAAGATAATAATCCATTATTAGCTCCAATTGTTTCTTTTACAACAGCTGTGGGTGGAATTATGGCATTGATAATATATTTACAGAAATAATTAACAGTATAGTTTCATGAAGATTTCTTTAATTTGATTAAAATCTTTAAGTGATTTGGTGCGGGAGTTTGGAATATCCCAAACTTTAACTCGGGTGATATCATCAATATTGTTTACATCATATTTTGGAACAGCATCTTGAGTCATATCAACATTCTTATTATCTTCTTTCATTGTGAAAACTTCTAGTGCTTCTTTGTTGCGATAGACAATATCATTTAGGACTTTTTGGATACAGATTCCATTTTTGCCGATCATTTTACCGATATTTTGTTTGGGGATATCGAATGTTTGGGATAGTAGATCACATTGACCATTTTCTGTAAGAGAGATAAATTGGGAAACAATTGTTGGACTTTCTTTTGGGTGTGTGAAGATAGATTTCCAAGTATTTTTGCCTTGTGGATGATGAATGATATTCATCTTAACAATTTCCCCGATTGTTAGCATATTCATTAGTCCACCCGGGATATAGACATTATTATTACCATCAATTGTTCCGATTGCGAAATTTGGTTTTTTCATGACAACACGGACATCAATATATTCAAAAGTTTTGCTGTAGTCCGGATATTCACAATTATATGAAGAACCATCCCAAGCATGTTCAAATTCTTTAATAAACTCATCTCCTTGTCGTTCAAATTCTACATCATAATCAATCATCTTATTGAATTCAATTTCTTGTTTAATGCTTTGATCATTACGAGGTGTGATAAGTCCACATTCTTGAGCCATTTCATAGTCTTCAGTTGTAATTCCATCGGTATGCCAAGGTGTTTGTGTATCAACACCGTTGATGGAGACATTCGAAGAAGAAAGAATCAGTGCCATTGTTATAGTAGTTGAAGAGTAGAGTTGTTAGAACTAAGATATAAGTTAAATTAGTTTTGTAATGAGTTATTATATTTAATTATTTGTCTTAAGATAAATTCAAATTTATTAAGGATAAGGATAATTAAATCCGATAATCATTATATAAAAATGTAAAAAAATTATCACAGTCAATGCTAGATAAAATACAATCTGATTTAGTTTCAATTGAATAATTCCAATTTGGTGGAATATATAAAATATTATTATTATTATTAATATTAATAGTAGAAGACCATTTTTTAATATTCTTATTATTTAATATATCAGAATGTTTAGGATTATACAAAAATAGTTCGCATTCACCCATTAAACAAATTATTAAATGTATATTATGTTTATTTTTAGTAATAGGTGTAATATTTGTTCCTTTATAAATTGATGCATAATGTTTTTTGTTGAATGAAAACATATTATTAAAATAAGTGAATATTTCGTTATGAATAGATGATATATTTAATATATCATATAATTTTTTACTATTTTGTATATATATATTTGATTGTGAATTTAAATCTGTGAAAGTAGTTAAAGTATTATTTTCAATTACAAAATCATTTATATTTTCATTAATTATAGTATATATATCAGTAATATTATAATTAATATCATATTTAATTAATAATGGATCTTGGATATTTTCTTTTCCTTTTATGTATTCAGTATCATCAATTTCAATAATATTAGATTCTGGATTAAACTTATTAATATCGTGGATATTTTTAATAATAAAAATAATAATAAAAACAATTGATAATTTAATTATAATATGTAACATAGAAATATATATAAAGATAATAATTACTGATATAATAAAATGACAGAAGAAACTCATGAATTAATTGAATCTATGGTAGATTGTAATATTAAAGAAGTCACTATTGGTAAATATATTGGTAGAGTAAATTGGTTTAATAAAACAAAGGGATTTGGATTTGTTAAAATCATTTCAGATTGTGAATGGACTGGTAAAGAAATATTTTTACATTTTACAAATATTATATCAGATAATTATAAAATAGTATATCCCGGTGAATATATTTCATTAGATATAGAATTAAAACCGGACGATCCAAGTAAGCATATATGTGCAAATGTTACAGGGGTAATGGGTGGGGAATTATTAGTAGATAATGTAGATTATAATTATAAAGTATATCAAAAGAATAATATGAATAATATGAATAATATGAATATGAATAATTAATATTATAATAAACATTCTTCTAAATCTATTTTTTTAGATTTTTTCTTTTTAGATTTGTTCTTTTCATATTTAATAAAGGATCCATCTAATTGATAAATATTAATATCATAATTACATTTATTATAAAACATCAATCTTTTATTTGATTGATTTATAAATATAGAAAATTCATCATTAATATCAATAATCAGTGGATGAAATTTCCTAGTTTCTTTTTTTTCTCGTAAAATTCTACCAACTGATTGAACAATATCAGATTTAGGAGAAGCCAGTATAATAGTATTTAGTTTAGGTATATCCATACCTTCTGAAGCCATGGAAAATGTTCCTAATATAATATTTTTTTCTTGTGATTCCCTAAGTTCTTGTGGTTTCATTCCACCAACATAAAATCCAGAATCAATATTTTTTTCTTTTAATATTGAATGAAATTCACTTAAATGATTTCTGCGATCACTTAAAATCAATATACATCTCCCCATTTCATATAAAGGTATTAATTCTTTAATAATAATATCAGTTCTATCTTTAAAATTACAAATATTATTTATCATTTTAGGACAACATGTTTTTTTTTGATATGTTAATTCAATATTACTATATTTTGTATCATCATTTGTATATTTAATAATTTTTGTTTCAACATAATCTTCATTTTTATCTTTAGATATGTAGCATATATTACCAATATACCATTCAAATACTTTTCTTAATCCATCTTTTCTGTTTGGAGTAGCACTTAATCCGATCATATTATTACAGGCTACTTTACTCATACATCTATGAAAAACTTCGGCACCTAAATGATGACATTCATCAAATATAGCAGTACCAAAACAATCAAATGTATTTTCAGGATATTCTTTCATAGATAAACTCTGAACCATTGCTAATACAATATCTTTACCCTCAATATCTATTGTATTTTGTTGAACTTTTCCAATTTTCGCATCAGGAATAAATTCTTTAATTCTATCATACCATTGAGTCATTAAGAAATCTTTATGAACTAGAACAATTGCTTTTAAACCCAATTGAACTAATGTATATAAAGCAAGGACTGTTTTACCACCACCACATTTTAAAGAAATTATAGCACCACCATTTTCATTAATATGTTTAATTGAAGTATCATATATAGGTAATTGTTCTTCTCGTAAATTACCTTTAAAATTAATATTTATTTTTTCTCCATCAATCATTTTGTTTATTGTTGGTTTACCAAACTTTTCTAATCCATAAAAACGAGGTATATATAGTTTTTTGGGTGATTCTAAATATAAACTAAACTTTTTTTCATTACCAGAACCAAAATCATTCATAGTAAATGGTTTTACAGTTAAATCATCTTTAATTTCTTTAATTTGTTTACAAGTTAATTCTTTTTTCTTAATAATATATCCATTTCTAGATAATTTAGTTTCCATATTTATATTATATTATGAAAATATACTTAAATAGATTCAAATTATAATATATAAGTTAATTATGGATTTTCAAAGTTTAGATAAAAAAGTTGAATCAAATATGGATTTAATAGTAGATATGTTTGATGGATCATTAAATTTTGATGATAAAATAGATAGCGATAAAAATGAACAATATTATATAGGTAAAGCTGAAAATATAATTAAACAATTGGATAAAACTAATTATTATATTTTTTTAATAGCGATGTTAAAAGATTATAATACATTGGATATAAGTCAAAAGAAATCAATTATAAAATTATTAAATATTAAACCAAAAATTGTAGAGAAAAGAGTGATTGTAAAAGTAAATAATAAACCGAAACTTAATAATAAACCGAAAGTTAATAATGACGATTATTAAAATATAATTAATAATATTATGATTATTGATTGTAGGGTATTTTTATTTACATTATTGATTGGAATAATGTATAAATATATAACTAATAAAAAAAGTAATAATATATTAATAAAAAATAATTTATAATATAGTAATATGAATAAAATATTAAGTTATATCGTATCTATATTTTTCGCATTATTTGTAGTAAATACATTATGGTATTCAATTTCAGATGATTTAATAATAATTAAAGTTTAAGGCGTTTATAAATTAAAATAATAATAATGAGATTAGTTATAATGGCTAAAGAGACAAATTTAAAAGATTTAGATACTAGTTTATCTAAAGAAGAAGAAGATATTGTTGATTCCATAATAAGTGAATTAAATCAAGATATTCCTGGAGATAAATCAGAAGAGGGTTTACCCAAATCAGTTGATGTAAATATAGAAAAAGTTCAATTACAACAGCAACAACAACAGCAGCAACAGCAGCAACAGCAGAAGATGATGCAGCAACAGATGATGCAACAACAGATGATACAACAACAGATGATGCAGAGACAAAAAAATACAGAAGTAGAAGAAAAAGAAAAAGAAATATCATTAGTTGATAAATTAAAATTAGATTTACAATTGCCTGGTATAGTTGCTATATTAACATTTTTAGCAGTATTGCCTCATAGTGCTAAATTAATAGAATCAATGAAAATTACATTTTTATTGGATGGAGCAAATCTTAATTTATATGGATTAATTTTAAAATCATTATTAATGGGTTTTGTTTATTTTGTAATTACAAAATATGTATTAGTCTAATTTAAGTTCAATATTTTCTTCAATTTTTTTACAACATTTATTAATAGTTACTTCAGATATTTGAGATATTTTAGATATATCTTTTTTATTTATTATACAATCTTTTTTATAATTACAATAGAATAGAATACATCCAGCCGCGATTGAATCTGGTCTGACTTCAGATATTAAATTAACTTGTGTGATAATATCAGATATATCTTTAACTTGCTTAATATCATCTGAATTTAAATTTAATTTATTACAGAATCTATCAATAAAATCTTCCGGAATAATAGATTTAGCTTCTTTAATTCTGTTTTTAGAATTACTCATATGAATAATTTCTTGAAATGTTTTGGTTCCCTTTGTCATTACAGATGTAGTTAAATTAAACATAAGAGCAATTTCTTTTGAACTTCTAGATACGGAACAATTCTTACAAGCATAATATAAACATGCTGCAATAATTCCTTTTCTGTTATTACCACGAGATATTTGTGTATCTGAAATTACTTTGTATAATGATTTCGCTTCTGTTACAATTTTACTTGGTAGTTGATTTTTTTTGGCTATCTCTGCTATATCTGTAAATACTTTATAAGTGCTTCTTTCTTTATATGTCATACTATTCCATCCTGTATATTTTTTAACTTGAAACATACTTTTATCTTTTGAATATTGATTTGATACAATACTACCAACAGATGATTTGGGTAGAAGAATATTCAGTGGCATACCGCATCTAGTTGGATCTGATGATTTAGTATCTTCAGATCCATAAAATCTCCATTCGGGATTATCAGATATATTTGATATTAATGTATCGCATTTTTTACATTTAACTAATTCATTTATAAATATATAATTGTTTATTGATAAACAACATTCATTTGAATCTATAGTTATTTCTAATTTATCCAATTCTTCGAATAATTTATTGAATTCCATATTGTTTCTTTAATTATTTTTATGAATAAATATCAAATTTTTTTTATTTATTAAAATAATGCTAATAGAATATATTCATAATATTTTTGGTTCTGATATTAACACATCATTAGATAAAAGTATATATATTAAATATAATATTAATACTGTTATAAATTGTACTAGTAATATTGGTTTTTTAGATATTGATATAAAAAAAATAAGAATACCATTAACTGAAGATATGAATCATCATACTGATATACCATTATTAATTAAGAATATAGATAAAATATTAAATTATATAAATGATAATTATATTGATAATACTATATTAATATCATGTTCTACTGGTATAAATATTGGTCCATTAATAATTGGATTATTTATGGTTAAATATGGTAATATTTCTATAATGGATGTTAAAAATATATTAAAATCAAAAAATAAGGATATATGTATAGATTATGATTTAAGTATATTTAATTTGAAATAATTTATTTTTTTTTAAATTATTAAAAAAATAAATTATTAATGGATTGTGATAATCAACTGTTTTTAAAAGTTAAAAGTTTTAATTATGTATTAGATGATGTATATAGTGAATTTGATATATATTGGACAAATATTGATAATAATAAAGAAGATATTAAATTATTAAAAAGTTATCACAATTTAATAACATTATATATTATTGTTAATAGTATATTAACTATGTATGTATTTATTAAATATTTTAAATAATTGGTGTAAATCCACCAGTTAATTTATCTCCAACTTTTAATTTAGATGAATAATTCGGTGGTAAAATAATATCAACTCTACTACCAAATGATATAAATCCATATTTATAAGACCTATTAACCATATCACCTATATTAATATTATTTATAATTCTTCTAACAAAAAAACCAACTCGCTGTGTTACTATAATATTACCCAATTTAGATTCAAATGTTACGCGAATACCTTCATTATGAGAACTTTCTGGTTTTGTTGCCATTAAATGAACACCTTTGTTAACAATTTGACTATCAATAATTTTAGAATCAATTGGCGCATATTGAACATGAACATTTAATGGAGATAAAAAAACACTTATTTCCCTACCTTTAGAATATGTTACTGTTCCATCACAAGGACTTACAATAATATCTTTATTAATGTTGGTTTCTCTATCAGGAGATCTATTAAATAATGCTAATAATAAAACTATAATTATTAATATTATCGTTATATTTTTTTTCATTATATTAATTTATATATATTAATATTAACAATGATTATCCATTTACCATTATCTAAATAATATCTTTATTAAAAAATTAACATATTCTAATCCAATCTATTCTATTTGCATTTATAAGGTTTAATTTGTTAAATAAAATGTATCAAAATATGATGGCAAATTACATTCTGGTCCAACTTTCCTCATAAATAAAGATTCCGAATGTAAAATATTGAATATATTTTCATTTGTTAATTTTGAGTAAGTTTTAGGTCTTTTTCTATATTTTTCCAAATCACTATCTTCAAACCAATTATCAAATGTCATATTACAATTTATATAAGGAATATTAAATTTATTCATTATATTTATAAAATAATGTTCATCTGGTATTATAAAATTATCACTAAATATATGAGTATAATCATTTTGAATAAAAAATTTTGCGGTGGTTCTATTTAGAAGCATCCATTGATGTTGTTTCATAAAAGCATATTTATTTAAAAAAGTTTTATCTGCTAATGAATCATAACGTTCTCTATGTTCATTATAGTTTAATATTAAATTATTGTCAAGTTTTTTAACTTTATTATATAGTTCATCAGCATTATATAATGGTATGCATTTGTCTGATAATAATACAAAATACTTATTCTCTTTTGTTTGAAATGCTTCTTTAAACAAGTTTAAAGTCGCTATAACTAATGATAGTTCACCCCAATTAGTTTCAACTTTATCATCAATACAATATTTTTCAAACTCTCCTGTAAATTTATCTTTATTATGAATATAAATATTATATTTTGGATTAATAAAATTTTTCCATAATTTTGGTTGAGATAAATTACCATATGTTAAAAAACATAAAGCTATTTTTCCATCACTCCCCCCTTCCATCTATATCTATATATATTTTTTTTCCCAATTTTTTAAGTTTCAAGGGTATAAATATTCAAATTATATATATTGGTTGTTATTAAAAATTTACTTAAATTGGATATGATTTACTTAAATTGGATATGATTTACTTAAATTGGAGATGATTTACTTAAATTGGAGATGATTTACTTAAATTGGAGATGATTTACTTAAATTGGAGATGATTTACTTAAACCATATTTACTATCGGATTGAATAATATTATTAATATGAAGACATAACATTTCAAATAATATTGATAATTGTGGATTATGTATTAATAATTTTTTAATTTCAATTATATTTATAAAATTAAATATATTTTTGTGAGTTGATATTGTTAAATCATTATCCATTTAATTATTATATTTATATTATATAAATTTCTTTATATTATATAAATTTCTTTAAATTTTTAAATTTATCAAAATCATTATTAAATTTACTAATATGGTTTAAGACTTCTTTTTCTTTTTCATTTTTTAATTTTTTACATATTATATATTTATTTAATAAAGATATAATATTAATTGTATATTCATGATAATCATATAATCCTGTTTCGTTTCCATCTCCACCTGTTAATTTAGTTCCAGCAAAATAACCACTTAGTTGTAAAAATAATACTAGACAATTTAAACATGTATCTGTTATTTTAATATTATGTTTTATTATAAATTTAAGTAATGATGGAATCACAATTAGTAAAGATGGATTGTCTTCTGTTATTTTGTCATTATTTAATAATGGATCATTTTTATAGTTTTTTAAAATATAATTTCGATCTATATTTATATTATTTGGTTTTTTTAGATAATAATCTAGAAATAATTTAATATTTTCTAATTTATTATTTCGGGTTAATAATGCAACGGTATAATAATATTCATTATAATCTACTCTAAAACAAAAACCAAAATCATATATTACAATTTTAGGCATATCAGTATTTAAATCTATAATTGACCAATTACCTTCATGTAAATCACCATGACTTATTCCATTTATGCAACTATTTTCCATAAATATAGATAATGTTGCTAAGATTTTACATTTTGTAATATTATTTACTTTTACATTATATAATTTTAATCCTGGTATATATTCCATTATAAATATATCTTTAAATTTACTTTTAATTTTTGGAATAATAATACAATCTATATCAGAATATAATTTAGAGAATAAATCACAATTATTAGCTTCTATTTCTAAATTTGTTTGATCTTTTAATGAATATACAAATTTATCTATATCAATAATCGGTAATATTAAACTTAAATTAATTAATTTTGTAATTAATTTATATATAATAAAAAAAACATATATTTGAAAAATAATATCTGGATGTGTTACTTTCATTGCAAATTTTTCATTATTTATTTTATCTTCAATTAAATAAACCTGACCGATCGATCCAGAACCAATTAAATCTATGATATTATAATCATCTAATAATTCAGAATTATAATTTTTTTTATATATTTTTTGTGTATATTCTATACCATGTATATTACAATTTTCAAAAAAAATATTAAATTTTTTTGTAATTAATATATCTGGGTATATGATTTTTGTAATTGGTAATAACCATTGGATAAATTTAATACTAACAGGCCCAGTTGAATTAATATTTGTTATTAATTTATCAATCCATTCTTCATTATTCTTTATATCTATAGACCTATTATATATAGTAAATAAATTTATTAATAAACAAGAATAATTATATAGTATTTTACAATATCTTAACATTATTATTATTATTATTATCTTATATATATTTTTTTAAATAATTAAACTAAATTTATATGAGATTAATTATATGCGATTAATTATTTAAAAATATATATACAATATATTTATTATAATGGCTACAATTGATTCATTAATTAAAGATTTAACAATTTTTTATGTAAAAACAAATTATGAAAATTACCTAAAAGATAATAATTTATCATCAATTAATAATAACAAAATTGAAGAAGTGGTTAATTTAATATATAATAAAGATAAACAAGAACATTTAATTCAATTTATTATTAATTCTTTAAAAGAATTATTAAAAAATGAATCACCCACAGAAACTATTATTAGAAGTATGTTATTAAGTAATATGATTGATGAAGAATTATGTAAACAAAAATTAATTACAGAAATTAAAATTTATCAAAATAAAATAGATTAATAATTTATCTATGTTTATATTAAGTAATGAGTAATATTTCAAGAATTAATTTAAATATTAAGAAAGATAACAAAAGAACTTTAAAGAAAAGCAAAAACTCTATTAATTATAAAGAATTTTTAAAAAAACATAAAAAATCAAATAATAAATCTTTAAACTCAATGATTAATAAAAATATTAAATCAGATAATAAAGTTTATATTAAAAAAATTAAAAAATCATTGAATAAACCCCAAACAGTTAAAATTATTAATTCATTTCCAGAAATAAATATTAAATCTGAATCTAAACCTGAATCTAAACCTGAATCTAAACCTGAATCTAAATCTGAACCTAAATCTGAATCTAAATCTGAACCAGAACCTGAATCTAAACCTGAATCTAAATCTGAATCTAAATCTGAACCAGAACCAGAAGAAAATAATTTAAAAAAAGTGAAAATTATGGAAACAGTTGTTCAACCGGTATTTAAAATAAATAGAAAATCTAAAAAGAAAAAATCATCTAAAAAGAAAAAATCCAAAAAAGTATCATTTGAATTAAGGAAAAAGAAAAAAACATTAAGAAAAAAAGTGGATAAATTATCTAATGATGAAATGTTAGATGATTTAAATAAGAGAGGTGTTAAATTAAGTAGTAACTCAACAAAATTAATAAAAGATATATATATGTGTGTAATGGATGAAAATTTAAATATAAAAAAAGAATAAATTATTTCCAATATAATTCTTCATATTTACAATCAGTTAAATATTGTTTATAATCATCATCAATATGAATTTTTAAATTTTGATCTTTAATTAATGGAGACTTAGATGTCCATTTATCATCATTCAATAATAAATTTAAATATTTAATTCTACCAATTGCTCCTTTAAATTTCTTTGATAATTTACTTCGTTTACTTTTTACCTTCCATTCTGCTTGCATTGCTTCAACTTTATTTTTGAAACCATATATTATACATATAGGATACCAATCTTGACCCTTATGAGTATATTTAGCTCCACCAGATAGTTCGCGATTATGTTGAAGCCACCTTCTTAAAAAATTATTTGTCATACCAACATATGTCAAATTGTTTGATTTAATTATATAAACTAAATAATCGTGTGAATATTTAGAAATATTTGTCATTTATTATTAATAAATTAATACATCTTTAAACTTTTGCCATTTTTTTACCAACTGTAAACCATAATACTATACTTATTACTAATCCAATTAATAAACCTTTATTAAATCCGATTATTTTAAACTGATTGCCAATAACACCTGTTATACACATTAGTAAAGCATAAAAAAATATAATCATATATGATTTTGAAAATTTAGTTATTTGATCAAACATTTTATATTATATACAAATATATTAATATTATTAATAGTTTCTAAAAGCATAACATTCAGGACATAATAATTTTAAATTAGATGGGTCATTACTACCACCATATTGAAGTGGAACAGTATAGCTTAATTTATATTTATCAATATCTTCTAAAACGATATGATTTCTACAATTAGGACATCTTAAACTTTGTTTATCTGCTATTTTAAATTTAACATTTGCCGAACTTGTGCTATTAATATTATATTCTGGAACAATTGAATGTAATGGCTGTGTTTGAATATCTTTTATATTTTTAGCCATTTTATAAACAAATGGTTTTTGATAACTCATAAAATAAATAAATATAAAAAATAAAATA
>Ga0233415_10001087_pt1 | contig 12102 bp, 11 predicted proteins | sample Na_anoxic_12_MG_FD_188631 | JGI IMG/M metagenome (GOLD analysis project Ga0233415, IMG submission 188631) | Seawater microbial communities from Saanich Inlet, British Columbia, Canada - Na_anoxic_12_MG | ecosystem: Environmental > Aquatic > Marine > Inlet | place: Canada: British Columbia... | reverse complement strand
TGATTCAAACTTATTTCTTGCCAAATTAAATTTATTGCCACGGGTTAAAGCTCTTTCAAGCGGGCCAACTATAGGAATCCCGCTGGTGGCTGCTTGTACCCCACTGTTAAATAATACTTTAGCCTCTGGGCTTTTAATAAAATTAACAAGGTTTTGAGAGTATCGTCCCGTTTCTTTAGCACCAGCAGCAATCTGCTTGGCTTTTATTAGCGCGGATTGTTGAGTCCTTGACAGTGCAGGGCCTGCTTCCTGTTTAGCTTTCGCAGCAGCGATTTGAGCTGCTATCATTGCAGTCCTATATTTGTTGATACCTTCGAGTTGATCTTGATGGTATTTTTGCTGCTCGGCAAGCTGGTCATGCTTAAGCTGTAATTCTCTAGCAAAACGGCTTTCAGAAGCATCACTCTGTTGTTTTTGTCTAACTGCTTGCATTAATGGGTTTAAAAAATCACCAATACCAGGCTCATCAATTGGTCTAGCTTGGAAAACTGGAATGTTTATAGCCATTTTATACCCCTATAAGAAACTTAATGCTGTGCCTGCAAGTCCGCCAAGCGTGCCCCACATGCCGGATTTTTGCTTAGCAGCAGATTCTGCTTGTGCTTGCTTTAAGTTTGCTAGAGACGTTGCGTAAGATGACAAGCCAGACGCCATGTCTTCGCTAGCTCCAAAAGTTTGACCTTCAAGACCTGCTTGACCTTGCAACCCAGTTCCGTACAGTCCTAAGGCCCGCTGCATATAGTTGCCATAATCTTTACTAGCTGCTTGCTGAGCGATGTTTGCTGCCATCTGCTGGGATTGCCCAGACCCTGAAAAACCGCCAGCAGCAGCCGCTTGGTTGGCCGCCTGGAGGCTTTGCTGAAGTGCAGCTTGGTAACCAGGATCTTGCTGATATCCTGCTCCAATTTTTTGTAGCGTTCCACTAGGGTCATCAGTAAGTCCACCGTACATGCTTTGCATTTTTTTAAATAGATCTGGTCCTTGGTCCGCGTAAGGGCCAAGGTACTTTGTAAGGTAGCCTTTTACTTTTTCGATATCGCCCTCAGGCGTAAATTGTGATGAGTTAGAAAGCACGTCTGTCATGGATGGCATTTTTAATCCCTCAAATTAATTGTATCTGCTTGAGTTGAGCGTTTAAAACTATAAAAAGCTCGTCGGTATCCGTGTTGTTTATTATAAGCCCATTTAAGCTTTGTGTTAAATTCAGTTGTCCGATTTCGCTAGTGCTAAGTTCTAAGAACCCGCCAGGTGGCCGCTCATGGAATACGCCCACCAAAGTGCTAAAAAAAGTAAGCCATGTAGGCGCCATTTCATTTAATTTGCCTCGAACAATGGCGGTCATAGGCACAGATGGAACTCTTAAAGGCATAAAGCTAGTCCTCAATAGTTATTGTTCCACCAATTATCGCACATCTTGATGATGAATTATACCTAACCTGAAAACAGATATCATTAGCCCAACCTAGCCTATGAAATTGAACTCGGCTTTTCCTGTTGCCAACTTCGTTAAGCCTATGATCAACGGGGTCGCTATAAGTATGCCCGCCATCTTTTGAAAAAGACAATTGAACAGTTCCAGTAATCTGTTCGTTTTTTTGGCCATTAAAATAATAGCTATTTTGGTTATCTGTTCCTTGGTCAAGGGTGATATTCAATTCGTTGATCGCAAAAGGCTGTCCGTTTGGCTGCCTGTATGGTTTTGTGATCCTGATCCTAGGCACGGTAAACTGCGGGCCATCAACAAGATCGGACATATAAGGGATTGTTGTTGAAAGCTCGTACAGCATCCCATTGTTTTTTGACAAAAACCAGTGGGTGTTTTCAAATCGTACAACCGACCTAATAGGCAGGTAATTCATATTATGATCTGTTGTGGAGAAGAAAGCTTTTGTGGTGAAGTCATACAGAAAAGATAGGTTATCAGATACAAAAGAAATCGCATACAAGATGTGACCGTCTTCCTCTCTAATTGTCGCAAATGAATCTGAAGGGTTTTTCAGCGTATCCAGAAGGTAGGTGATCCCGTCTGTTGATATCCTCTCTGGTGGTCCTCCATTTGATACCATAATAGACGGACCAGAGACGTTATTAAAACCAAGCCAGCACATTAATCCGAAGCCTTGCGCTATTGTCTCAGTGTTTAGGCAGCCGTATTCGATAAGCATGTTGTTGTCACGGCTATACGGAAATACTGGATTCCCAGCGTCTCGCCATACTTCAGTAATGTTTGTCCCGAAAACATACAGGCTGTTTTGGAATCGAACAACTGCTTGGCAAGTATCTGCTGAAGATTGCATGACGCCGTCAGTATTTGGCGTCAACGGCCAACTCAACCCGTCATTGATCGAGCTTAGTCGCCATCTATTGGTAGCGGTAACCGACGCAACAAAATAGCCATCGTGAAAAGAAACGTAGCCAGCATTAAAGTCTATCGGTGCTTTAGTAAAAGTGTCAGCGTCATAATTTAAAACAAAAATATTAATGCCGTCGCAAATGGCTATCTCATCATTGTTATTCTCGGCTATTGAACACGTCCCAGTGGGGTTCTCCAATTGACCAACTAAAACTCTAGATAAGTTTGGGTTGACCAGATAGACGCTAAGCCCAACGACGCAGATTATCTCTCCGAGCTTAGGTGAATAATAGGTTGCCCTGCCAACTGATTGAGATTCTATCCGCAAAACAGCTTGGTAGCCTGCTTGATTAACTAGAGCTCCACCTGACTCGTAGAGATTAAACGTGTCCTCGCTTGATATTCTTGAGTAGCGCTCAAACTTTGAAGAGCCAACAAGATCAAGAGGGATGATCCGTTGAGCACCCACTATCCTGCGCCCCAGTATCTGAACACGACCCCTTGAGGATCTACTGTATTATTATTTAAAGCGTTGTTAGGTCTCACAGAATTATCAGGAGGTGATATTCTTGCCATTTGCCGCCTAAGTCTTACAAGCGTCGCCATTTTAGCTTGTGTGAATTCTTTGCCAAATAAGTCACAGAGCCTTTGGCAGAGCTCGTATTTAAGATACGACAAGTAGAATCTGTCTAAATCGTTCATTTCTTGTTGTGGTGTTTCGATTTGATCTAAATAAAACTTGCCGTAAACCTCTACGCGATAATCTTCTATTGGTAAAAAGTAAACATGGAGACGTGTCCCACCTACAATTCTTTGTAAGTTTCCAGTGAGTGGCAAAGATGAGATGCCTTCTGGTCGGACAGATCCAAAAAATGATTGGTTGCCTCTTATGGTGATGGGGTACCTTACGGTCCCCACCAAAAATGTTATTGTCTGTGCTGTGATTAAGCCAGGAATATCATAAGTAGCTTGACCCATTGTCATATTGAAAGTGTCTTTCTTGTAATAAGGGATCAAGTTTCCTGTAGCCCCTTTCTCAGAAAGAATATCATTTAACGCCGTAAGCCCATCAGAAAGCTGGCTAGCGCTTACAGTCTCAAACTCCCTAGATACTACGTTTGCTAGATAGTAGGCTTGAGAGATAATATCAACTGCATTCATTAGCCAGCTCCTTTATAATTTTTCCCTATTAAACTGGGAAAATAACAGCGGTCAGGTAATCTCGAGCCGCGCCAATACCGTATAGGCTAGACAAAATGTAACCTACTTGTTGCTCAGCTAAGATCGTACCATAAGCACATCGAATAGAAGCGCCGCTCATAGAGTCAGTAGCTACTGCTGTTTGAGCTCCTGGGCCAAGATCGCCAAGCTTAGGCATAGCCATATACAAAGCGTCATTGTTCCAGATCAAGCCACGTCTGTGGTTTGGTAAGCCTTTTACAGTCATGCCGACCAGATCACGGTTTAGATTTCTGAATGGTGATAGATTTGTTGCATCATGTAACAATAGATTTTTAGTTTTAATGGTTGTTATGCCGGCAGCTGTTGAATGACCACCTTGAGATGCAAACTGAACAGGTTGATTTGTTTCTGTATGACCTGCTGTGTTTAAGAATCGTGCATTCGCTATACCTGGCTCATCAAGAACCTGGAACAAATCACCTGGTCGAACACCATTAGCGTCATTTTGCGGTGCTGTTGACCAGTAAATTTCGACTGTAGAGAATTCTTCATCAGTAAAAGGGTCGATACTTGGTGTAACTGATTGAATTGTTCCAATATGTCCACCTGTACCAGTGTCACCTGAGTAATGAATAGGAATCATAGCGCTGTTGTAGAAATTGGTGTTGTTAAACTTACCAAGTTCCCAATCATAAGCTCGGTCATCATTTCGACGCGTAACAAACTGGCTGAGCATTGAGTTAACAATCGGCGCAGAATCAGTAAGAGGCAATACACACTTGAACTCGCCGCCGCCGCCGACACCGAAATCTTTCATGCTGTTAACCGCTTCGGCAATTTGCAGCTGTGAATTAATTGCTGTTAAGCCATCACCGTAGAAGCGATAAGAAGATTCTGTGTATCTTTGCGCTAAATTAAAGCTCATTTTTTGAGCGATACTAGAAAAAGCGCTGTCAGCAATTCCAAAACCAGTCATGCGATCTGCTAATTCAATAGCTGCTGCTCTGTTTGTTGCACGAGAGAAAAGCGCGAGATCTTCAGATGAAAATGCATACGCAGCTACTTCTGTTTGATCACAAACAATAGACTGAACTCGTTGGCTGAAAGCATCAAAACTTACGTTTCCTAAACCTTGGTTTGATGCAACGTTAATTTTTGGTGGCAATTGATAGCGCACTGTTGTGCCTTCAACACCTGCTACAGTTGTAGAAAAGTTTTGGAACTTCTTATTAGAAAGCATTAAGAAGGGGTCGTGTCTTTGTAGAACTTGCAAACCAGAGTTTGCGATTGCTTCTACTGCAATTAAAGCGTTAGCCATAATAGGCCTCCTGTTTAACTTGGATGATATTTATTTCGATAATAGTCAGCAAAGCTTTGCTCTGTAGAACTGTTATCGCCATTAACTTCTTCTAATGGTTTGGCGATCTTCTCGCCTCCTGATTCATTTTGCTCCAGTCTTTTGCCCAAGTTGTTCAAAGTGCTCTGTGCTAATTTGCCGTGTCCGCCCTTTATTGCAGTAATAATCTGCAATGCTTTGTCGGGGTTCTCAGCAAGGTGGTACAAAACCTCAGCTTTGTTGGGGGCTTCATCCAGGTGTAAATACAATTCAGGGCTGCTTTTAAAGAAGTCTACAGATTGCAATTTATCCTCAAAATCTGGTTTTGATTCTTTTGCTCCGCTGATCTCTTCGTCAAGCTTGCTGATTATATTATTGAACTTTTGTTCATACATCTGGCTCTGCACTTGCTCCTGCTGTTTGCTCATAAGGTTTTGAACCTTATCTTGTACAATGCTGTTTATAGTATCTTCGTCTAGATGCATACCAGCAGGCGCTTGATTAACAGATGAAAGCCCTTGAGCCCTTCCTGCTTTTCTTGCTTCGCCAACTAGTTTATTCACCATAGATTGCGGCACCATTTTTTCAGCTTCTTGTAGAACATCAGGAGTTATACTCTCTGAACTCAAAATTTCTTCATTATCCATTAAAAACCTCTTAACTATTTTCCCGTGTAGCACACGTGTCAAACAGGGATACGCCCTTTCGTATTATGATTACGGCTCATAACAGCCTTATTTGTATACTAAATGATTGCTTACTGTTTATCAAGTCCGTCATCTAGCGTTTCGATCGTATCAAGAAGAAGATCTTTTCGATCGAGGTTGATCTTTTGCTCTCTCAGCTGTAGCTCTCTTTCGTCATGCTCAAGCTTTACCTGGTCTTGCATGATTTGCTGGTGGTTTTGGTTAAGCTTTCTGTGCTCTAAGACAGCATCCTGATGGTGCACTTGTTGCTCCACCTGTGCCTTTATTAACTGAGTTTCAGAGTTTTTATCTTTTGCGTGAGCGTCGGTCATAGTTTGCATTCTATGCGAAACTGTCCTTGCTTCTTCCAGCTTGAGCCTTTCTAGCTCTATCTCCATTTTTTGGTTTTGTACAACAACTTCATTTTGAAGCTTTTGCTCAGCAAGCTGTGCATTTGATTCAACCTTTTCTCGCTCAATTGCCAGCTTCTCTTGTTGTAATTTTAGTTCTTGTTGCTGGATAAGCAATTCAGGGTTTTGTTGCTGACCAGCCAGCATAGCTTGTCGCCTCTGCTGTTCTACGTATTTTGTAAGCAATGATTGAAGCTGGTCGCCACCTCTGATTTCGATATTCTCCATAAGGACAGACAACCCACCGCCTTGCTCAAGCATTCCCTGGAATGTTGGACTGGTTTTGGCAAGCGTCATGATTGTCTCAATGGCTTGCTGTCTTTGCAGTTCAAAATTTGAACCTGCTGTGATTGATACGTTAAGGTCTTTTGGCTTATAGGAAAGTGTTCGTGTCCCTTGTTCGTTAATCCTCAAATATTTTGTCTCGCCTTCCGGTGTTTTAATTGGAATGCTATCAGGGAAAATATAAAGCTTTGGCATTAGCTCCGCGATAAGCTCGCCCAGCCTGCACCAGCTTGTAAGAAAGTTAGCAATGTATGGGTACGCAACCGCGTTATTTTGAGTTGTGGCGTTCATGATAGCTACGCCGCTTAGTGAACCCTTAGTTAGACCCATCTGGGCGTTATAGGACCCTAGAACGGATTGTATGTTCTCTTGGCTTTGATTCAATATCTGCGCATATTGTGGTGGTATGTTATTCCTGGACACTGGCTGTGGTGGCGATAGAGGGTTGCCGTCCATATCTTTGCTTTCATATCGCAAAACTTTGCTAGTGCTTGGGTCTGTCCAATCTGTTGCGACGTCCTCAGATAGCCCCTCAACAGGAACCATAAATTGAGATTGGTTAATATTCTGCATTTCATTAGCAATATGCTGTAAGCAAAAGTTATGCAATCTTTGTGCGTCTTTCGCATCGTTTATGTAAGATTTCGTTCTCTGCGTAACGCACCCATCGGTGTTAAAAGTCGTGCAACTATTTCCGTCAACAAAAATAAGCGGTAAGCCTGTTAGTTTTGTTTCTTCTTTGTACAAGATCTTGTCTTTGCAAAACACAACACGGTCGATAATCTCTGTTACCACCTTTCTTTCATCAATCACTTTCGGGGGTGGGCAGATGTTAATCAAGCCTTCGATATCTTCTGGCTCCATAATGCATTGTAGCCGGTCTTTGTCCACAACTCGCCCATCAGAAAGGTAATAAAGCTTATGCGACTTAAAGCGCTTGCAGTGCATATCAATGACCGTGTATTTCCTCTTGTCTAGGTCATAGTTAGAATCGGCCCAGCAAAAACCAGAGCTTGACTCAGAAAAGCTAGAAATTTCAGACTCTTTAATGTTGTATTTGTAATCGTCCTTAATTGCTTGCGCCGTTTTCTGGACAAACTGAAAGCAATAATTCCCGTCTTGTTTTGTTGGAAGCTTGGCGGAAGGATCAAAGCCAGCAAACACAGGGTTGATGTGCTTAAACTTTATGCATTGGTTGAAAGATTCTTGGTCTTTCCATTGGGTGAACAGCTTAACGCATGAAAACCCGCCTTGAAGCTGGTCTCTGTAGACCTTGTAAGCTTCTTGGTTGGCTTCTGCCGTTGATAAGATATTCCTAAGGTAAGCTTCTACCAGTTGAACTTGTGCGGCATCCGCTTTGTTGGAATCTACCTTTAAGCTTGGTTGTTGTTTAAAAAACTCGCCTAGCAAGCGGCTAACGTAACTGGTTAATAAATTATTTTCCATTGGCGGAATGTTTTGAGCTGCGCAAACCTCTCTGTCTTGATCCGTCAGGTTTGATTTAGTTAAAAAGTGTACATCTTCTTTGAAAGATTCTGCGTTGTCTTGCCAGAAAGAAGTCCAGCTGTCTACACGTCCTTCCAAACCTTTAGCGCTGTATTTTTTCATAGGCTCCGCCTTCGTAGTCTTTGATTGAGGTCTGATACTGCTCGCATTGTAGCATTATTTCTCGTGCGTGTGTAATCTGAGCAGAGAGCAGCTATTGGTTTGGCAATCGCAAGCTTAATCGCGTCCGCTAGCGTGTCCGCTATATCGTCATGCCTATGTGTATTTTTAGCGTTTATTTTACACATGTGATCAATGCACAATTCGAAATGCTTGTCGTGCTCGCAAATGGAGATTTGATTTCTGGCAACGTATGGCTGTGCGTCTAGCATTCTTTGAACCTTCGACCCGCTTGCTCGTGATCGTTCAACAGCATGAATCCTAAATCCTGGCTGACGCTGTAGTGAGGAGATCAGCCCGGTTCCTGTAGATTTCTTTTCTATAGCTATTATGCACGGCTTTACGGGATGTTGTAAGCAATCTGTATAAAATTCCTTAAAAGATTCTTCCAAATCCGCTGGCTCTATCCTTATCTCTTGCGTATCTATCCAATGCAGGCAGATCGCGTTGTTCTCCATGTAGATTCCGAAGAATGAAAACACGGTTGCATCATTGTATGATTTTGAAGTCTCAGCCGTATCGCAGACAACGAAAGTTTTGAGCATCTTTGGTGGCTTCTTTAGAACTCTAAACCATTTGCGTTTAAATATGCCGACAGCGTCGTCTACTGGGTTTTGCATGTATTGAGATGCAAACACAGCAGGGTAGACCTCTTGCATGGTTCTCAGCTCCTCGATCGTGTGAGCTTCCGGCCATAAAGCTGTATTAGATTTTGTGATCGCAGAGAATATGAGCTTTTTGTATGGAACGGTGTCTACAGTATCGATTACACCAGGCAAATCCTCCTCATGCAAGCGCTGACCGATAAAGACAACCGGCGTGTGCCTGTCGTTTAGCCTAGAGAGCAGCGTGTTGGCGTACCACCTAACCTCTTCTTCTCGGATTGTTTCCGATGTGATGCTTGCAGGTTTATGGATGTCGTCAATGATAATAGCGCCGCCAAATACTTTGCTTTGTTTGATGCCTGCACCGAACCCAGTGATCGATCCTCCAGATCCTGCGCTATATACAGAACCGCCCAGAGTCGTTTTAAACCAGTCTTTCGCAAAAGTGTCTTGTGCAATTTTGACGTGAGGAAATAGCCGACTGTACTCAGGAAGCATCATGATCTCTCTGATCTTTTGGGTCTGAGACTTTGCTAGCTTGTGGCTGTAAGAGATGAATAGGAATTGAGACATTGGGTTGTTTGCCATCGACCACGCCACGAACATACAACACAACTCAGATTTGCCGTACCTAGGCGGGCAGTTGATCATGAGCCTTGGTGTTGACCTGCCATTGGTCCGAAACATCTCTTGAAACTCTTGTATTACCGTTGTGGTATGAAGAGCGCTGACATCGTATGGCAACTTATACTTTACTTGAAAAATAAAGCGGACAAAAAAATTAAAGTTAGTTCTTAACTTTTTGGACACGGGATCAAGTTGATCTTCCTTGAGTGTTAATCGCTTATTCTTTCCCCTATGTGCCTGTAAGATTGCCTGCTCTTCGTTTGTCGGCTTTCTTAGGGAAATGTCATTAAGTATCTTCGCCATCGGTTAAACTTTCTCCCATATCTTGAATAATAGTTAAGATCCCTTGATCGATCGATTCTTGCTCTGGGGATGCGTCAGCCATCATAATTGTTTGCGGCCCGGTGTGACGCATTAACTGGGAGTGATGCTCAATTAATTTGACCGTGATATTTCCTGGTATTGGCGCGCTAGAGTTCATTAAATCGTTCACCCCACGGCCTATCAAGCTTTCAATTGTGTTTATCTTGTTCACAAAAGATAAGTGGCTTCTCCTTCGCATATCAGAAGTAAAATCAACAAGCCGCTGGTTTATCATGGCTGCGATTTCGTCTTTTTTTAAAAGCCCCATAGCGCATTTTGTGGAGATATTCGACTCAGCTGCTGCTTGTTCTAGGTTACCGCCTGACGTGACGAATGCCTCAATGAAAAGTTGTTCTACTTCTCCAAGTGCCTCTAGCACTTCATGCATTTTCTCTGGCGTGAAAACTGATGCCATGGTCATTTAGCCTTTATTTTTGATCGGCTCGCATATTTACGCTTTGCTGGCTTTTTTTCCGCAGCTTTAGCTGGCTCTTTCTTTGGAACCTTAGGCCTAATGTCATAAGGGGACCCGTCATCATTGATAAGGACCGCAACGCTTTTGCGCCCTTCACATACCGGGCACTTAACTGTCATCATGGAGTTAATGCGCACAATCCCAGTGGGCGTTTTAGTCCCTCTTGCCATGCATTTAGGGCACTTAATCTTTACTATCTTCATTGAAAAAACCTCGATGATATATGTTCTAAATGTTCAAGAAGAAAGTTTATTGCTTTCCCCGACTTTACGTCTTTTCCGCTAAATCGAAAAAGAGTATAACCCATAGCTGAGCATATGTTGTATTTCTCCATGTCTTTGATGTATCCGGACGGCCTAACGTGCCTTCCGTTAGTCCAAATACCGCCCTCTATCTCTATGCAAAGAGAAAGATTGTTAGCCGACAAATAGAAATCAGATCGAAATCTTCTGGTGGGGCAAAATTTAAACTCTCGCTTCACATCAACGTCCGAATTAATAATTATCTTCATTTCGGTTTTACATAGATCAAGCTGTGAAGCAAATAAGTCTTCTAGTTCAGACTGTTTTGTGTATGATCTCGTTGCTGTCATTTTGTATATAATTCCCTTACTGTACAAAAGAAACACAGGCAATATAAACTTAACTGCTGTATTTTAGTAAAAATCGCACTTTTAAAATCCATCTCAAAGGAAAAAGAAAAAATTGAACTGGCTGCTAGCGCTTGTGCAGAGGAAACTAACAGCCAGGACAAGAAAGCGGACAGGTTAGCCGCTATGACTGCATACCATGTGCGTAGTAGATGCAGTCAATCTCTATGATACAAAAAAAACACGAATCGAACAAGCAAGGGATGCATACTGGAAAAAAGAGATGTCAGCCACCTACCTATAAGCACAGTATTACCTACTGTGTTCTAGAAGTCAACAAATATATTAAAAAAGTTATACACAAAAAATGTGCATAAGCCTGTTTAAAACTAGGGTTAAAATTATCTAAGCTCATGTTATCAAAGGGTTATCAACAACTTGGTAACTTTTTGCCTAACAGCAAGCTTATGAGCTGGACTCCGAGCCCTCAACCTAGCACTCGGAGTACAATCTAAATCTTTCCTATTTTTCCTTCTAAGCGACTCTTTTGAGAAGACCCTGCCTAGGGTATAGGTCCCCACCCTAGTGTCTCATCACGGGGCTAGAAAGCTCTCTGCTGGCAATAGACTTAGTTGCCTTGGAAAGCATATCACGAAAAGCTTGGCTTCCTTGGTTAATCGGGCCTCTTGGCCGATCAGATCTGCGCTGAATAGTTTTTACTGGTTCCTCTGGCTTGTCAGGGTGGTTGTCGTACTCAGCTTTCAATGTGTCGTACTTCTCTTGCAGCTCAGAAATGTAAATATGCTTTTCTGGGCTGAGCTTCTTTATGTTTTTCAAAAGCGACCACGCATCCCTCAATTCAAAATCAATATCGCCAAACGACCTGTGTGAGGCAGCTTTAAGCTTTAAGTAATCAGGAAGGTTAGGGTGCGTCTTACCCTTCGTGACATACCCAGGAAACTTGTCTGCATCAAGTACGTTCTTCAAAGCTATCTGCATCGTGTCTGTATGCCATTGAGAATCCGTAATCCCAAAAATCGCATACTCAAGATCAAAGTTGTCAACAAACTTCTCAACCTTCTCTTGCAGAAGCTTCCTGTTTGCGCTGCCTTTCACAGTGTTCTTGTCAAACATTTCTGAAACCGATTGACTCGAAAGATCCCTAGAACGCATATAGCAATACATCACGCTTTCAAACTTGAACTGCAATTTCTCATCATACGTCGCCGTCGCTTTCTTCATGAAGTTTGATAAAGCATCTTCAAAGTTTTCAAGAGATGCCTTTTCTTGCCCTGGTTGAAAAATGAGCTCTTCAGAAACAGTAGAACTAACTACATTAGTATTATTAATATTATTATCTTTTACTTTAGTACTACTATAAGGAATAGGACTGACATGGGTGTCAGAAGATTTTTGACCAATTGAAACTTTTTGATCAATAATGTCATGAGTGTCAGAAAGTTTTTGATCAATACTGACATGGGTGTCAGAAAGTTTTTGACCAATACTGTCACGGATGTCAGTAA
>Ga0233415_10001086_pt1 | contig 12102 bp, 13 predicted proteins | sample Na_anoxic_12_MG_FD_188631 | JGI IMG/M metagenome (GOLD analysis project Ga0233415, IMG submission 188631) | Seawater microbial communities from Saanich Inlet, British Columbia, Canada - Na_anoxic_12_MG | ecosystem: Environmental > Aquatic > Marine > Inlet | place: Canada: British Columbia... | reverse complement strand
AAGAGCGGGTACTGTAAAGCTACATGAACTTACACATGTTATAAATGATGGTAGAATAACTAGTGAAAAGGGTAAAAAAGAGTACGCTGAAAACTTGTTTAAAGCTGCTAGCACTAGTGATAATTTAGCCTTGCAAGCTGCGCATGAGCAAGTAATAAGAGATCTCAATAATATTTACGAAAGTAGAAAAATAACTTTTGAAAACAGTAAAGAGTTTAGAGATGAGTATACAACTCATCTTCAAGAAAAACTTTATGCTAATGAAGATCAACTACAGTTAGAGAAGGACGAAGGCTTTTTAGTTAGAGCATTCAATGACTTGACTACAAATGCTAATTCACTTAATACACCAGAGCGTGCGTTAAACTTTTTACTAGCTAATAACTCAGGTTTTAGAAGAGGTAAGCTAAGCAAAAAATCACAACGAGCTATAAGAGATCGTGACGGCGGTAAACTTAAAACGTCAGAAAAAAACAGTGTTAATAAGTTAGCTGAAGAATATAAGGAAAATAAAGATGCATTCATGAAAAACCCTGAAAAATATGGGGATTTGTTTATGCAGTTTCAATCTGTAGCACTAGATGCAATGGGTTACAATGTTGGTAAAGGAGATATAGCAGCTGAAGATGCTATGGGTTTTGTTGGTACTGAGTTTGAAAGTATTATGAGAAACTACAAGCCTGTAGTAGATGGTAAAAAAATAGCATTTACAACTTACGTTACCAACGTATTTAAAATGGGTAGAGGTAATAAGTTTTACAAGCAAGAGCTAGAGTCTAAACAAGGTAGAACAAGTATAACAGGTGCTACAGAATCTACTAGACTAGTTTCTACTGACACAGCTGAATCTGGATTAGAGTTAGAGGAAAGAAAAGCTAAGGAAGCTAAAGCAAGAAGAAAACTAATAAACCCTTTATCTGCTAAAGAAATAGGTACAAAGAAAAAAGCTATAGAAGATGCGGTTATTATAACACCAGCCATGGCACCTATCGCTGATTTTAAGAGCATATCTAAAGATTACGGAGGAAAGGTTGCCGGTATAATATTTGATATCCCAGAAGCAAAGATTACTGATGGTACTAAAAACCTAACGTATGCTAAAAAGATAGTTGATGGAGTACCAGAACCATCTGAAGCAGGTAATATTCAAAACCTATACTCAGATACACAGGTACTAGCTCGTGATATTAGATTACTCCCTGACTCGAATGTTACATCGGAAGAATCTAGGGTTGGTGAGCAAGGTGAAAAAGTTACTGTTACAAGAGACGTACAAGGTAGATCACTAGGTTTACCTAATAGAATTATAAAGTACTTCTACGAAGACACAGGCAAGAGATCTAAAGGTACAACATCACAAACAAAGGTATATAAAAAGAAAGCTAAGTTTAATAACCCTACTCCTCAAGTATTAAAAGAGGTTCAACGTGAAATGGGTATTACTCCAGCTGGAGAGTTAAACCAATACAATAGGACTATAGGTCAGTTTCTAAAAGGCTTTGCTAAAGTAAAAGGATCTGTTGCCGCTGTCGCCGTGGCTAAAAACAAAGTTGCTAAGCTGGATACTAAGACGTCTAAAGGCGCAAAGCAAATAGAAGCTGATATAGGTTCTGGTAGATCTAAGGTTCAGTTTAGTGAAAAAACTAGAAGAGCTCGAGAACTTGCTATTAAAATGGAAGAAATAGCTAAAACCTCTAGACTTTTAGAAAGCCCAATACATAGATCAACAATAAAGATGATGAATGCTAATGGCATATTCACTGTTGCTGATATGAAAAATAAAATAGGTGTTAAGCCTAAACCTGGTGACGAGCTTAAGAATATAAAAAAGTCTGGGTATAGAGTTTTGTCAGGTCAACTAGATATAGCTGCTTCTATATTAAATAAATTCTTAGAAACTAATCCTAGGCATTATAAAATATTAAAAGAATCTTTAACAAACGGTACACGTGTAGGCTTGTTTGGGACCGTTGAGGTTTGGTCACAGATGATCAATTTAACACCGGAGATAAAGAATGAAATAAAACGTGACAATTACACAACTAATAAAAAACAAAAGCCGGGATTTGTTAAAGAAACTAACAAACCTGACTTTGTAAAAGACCAATACGCTAAGCTAGGTTATTTTGAAAGTTTCTGGAAAGATGTTGAAACATTTTTAAAAGAAGGTGACAACATGTCTTATGCTTGGGTATGGCAAGAGCTTTTGGTTGATACTGTAGACAACATGAAGGGCTTAAATAGAATAGCGCCACCGGTACTATATTTAGCCTTAGATAAAAACGGCAACATAGACTATGATTCAGGTATTAGAGAGGAGCATAATTTTCCTTCTAATAATGTAGGTACATTGATGCTTTGGGCTGCTATGAATGGTGAGATGGAAAATACCATGAAAGTTGTAAGCGCTGCTTACATGCAAGGTCCAATACTATTGACAGATGATAGGCGTATAGATGCAACTAGCGTTCAAGGTCAGTTTTCTAAAGATCATTATAAGTTTGCTAAAAAAATTAGTGGAGGTTTATCTGTTAACATGCCTGATTTTTTCTGGAAAACAGTAGTTCCTAGAATACTATCTGGTGACTTGATTATACCAGAGGGATTAGGTGCTGTTCCAAGATTAAGCGCAGCAAACGTAAACTTAGACTCGTACAAGTTTTTACCAGAAGATATGACAATGTCTGAATACTTCTTTGGTACTAATGGTGTGCCCACTGAAACCAAGCTAAAAGGAGTTGCTACGCAAGATCAAATAATAAAAGAGTTTTTTAGCGGCGAGATAACGCTAAAAGAAGCACGTACTAAGGGTAAACAAGCTGTTGCTGTAATAAAAAAACTTGAAGAGTCTTTTAAACCAGAAGCTCCTGTTACAATAGAATTTAACAACGCAGCCGACAAGGCTATGGCTAATGCTAGGGACAGTAGAAAATACAAAGAGTCTGCTAGAAAAGCTAGGGTGTTTGATTTTGATGATACGCTTGCTCAGTCTAACAGTATGGTTATAGTTAATAAGCCAAACCCTGAAGGAGGGTTTAGCGAAGGAACTACAAAGCTTAAGGCTATATTTATGGTTGGTGGACCTGGTGCAGGTAAAACAAATGTAGGTAAGGGATTACAGCTAGGCAGACGTGGTTACAAAGTCGTTAATCAAGACATAGCATTAGAAGCAATGAAGTCTGAAGCTAATCTGCCTGGTGATGAGTCTGGTTACACGGCAGAGCAAAGATCTATGAGATCTAAGCTAGGATTTGCCGCTAGAAAAGCCGCAACAGCTAAGTTTGATAAATATGCAGCAGCTGGAAACGGTATGGTTATAGATGGCACAGGAGCCTCATACAATGCTACTACTAAAAAAATAAAAGAACTACAAGACAAAGGTTTTGAAGTGCACATGGTTGTAGCTAACACTCCGTTAGAGACTGCATTAGAAAGAAATAAAGCTAGAAAAGAAAGATCATTACCTGATTTTGTGGTAAGAAAAACATACGATCAAGTACAAGAGAGTTTAGCTAAGTATAAGCAAGACTTTGGTGGTAGACTATATGAAATAAATACAGAAAACATAGAGTACGGTAAGCCATTACCTAAGGACTTCTTAGATCAAGTCTATGCTGGAATAAACTCTACAAAAGTAGAAAGAATAAATGCTACTGAGTTTGCTTTGGAAGCTGGTAACTTAGAACAGCAAGGTGCTACATTTAACTTCTCAGAGTTTAGTCAAGTTATTGATGGTAAGAAAGGGCCTTTATTTGATGTAGCTAAGTTTATAAGTGAAGCTGAAGGACAAAGAGATATGTTTGTTCTTACGGCTAGGCCAGCAGATTCAGCGCCAGCTATAAAAGAGTTTTTAGATGGACTTGGCTTAAACATACCTATAGAAAATATAGTAGGTTTAGGTGATGGCAAAGCTCAGGCAAAAGCGGATTGGTTCACACAAAAATACAGTGAAGGTTATAATGATTTTTACTTTGCAGATGACGCACTTAAAAATGTTAAAGCAGTTAAAGATATATTCAATGTACTAGATGTTAAGTCACAAGTACAGCAAGCTAGAGTTAAGTTCAGTGAGAAAATGAGTACTGAGTTTAATGACATGATAGAACGAAACAAAGGTATTAAGTCTCAAGCTACATTCTCTGATGTTCAAGCTAGACGAAGAGGTACTAAGCAAAAGAAATATACATTCTTTATACCTCCATCGGCAGATGATTTTAGAGGTTTAACTATGTACACGTTTGCTGGTAAAGGTAAACAAGGTGAAGCTGATCAAGAGTTTTTTGATAAAGCTTTAATAAAACCTTATCAAGCAGGTGTTGCCGCTATCAATAGAGCTAAGTTTAGAATTAGAACTGATTACGGCGCTCTAGTAAAGAACAATAAAAAAATAGCTAAAAGATTAAAGAACGAAGTTGCTGGAACCAATCACACTCTAGATGAAGCAATAAGAGTTTACTTGTGGAATAAAGAAGGATATGATATACCTGGTATGTCTAAGAGAGATGTGGACGCTTTAGTAGGTCACGTTGAAAGTGGTAAAAACGGTGAGTTAATTGCTTACGCAGAAGGTGTTAAGCTTGTTACTAGGAAAGATGCGTTCCCACCACCTACAGAGTTCTGGGATGGATCAACAATATTAGGTGATCTAAATAGTATAGCTACAGAAACAAACAGAGCTGAGTACTTAAAGGAATTTATAGATAACTCTAAAGTAATATTTTCACCTGAAAATTTAAACAAAGTAGAAGCTGTATACGGTTTTAGAGTTAGAGAGTCTATTGAGAACATTTTGTTTAGAATGGAGACAGGGAAAAACAAATCTAAAGGTTCTGATAGAATAGTTGACGGTTGGAACGACTGGGTTAATAACTCTGTTGGGGCTATAATGTTCTTTAACAGACGATCTGCGTTGATGCAAACATTGTCCACGGTAAACTTCGTAAATTGGAGTGATAATAATCCTATAAAAGCTGCTGCTGCATTTGCTAATCAACCTCAATACTGGAAAGATTTTATTACATTGTGGAGCTCACCTAAGTTAGTTGCTAGACGCGCGGGTTTAGAAAGTGATATACAAGAAGCAGAGATTGCTAGAGCTGCTAAAAAAGGTGGTGTCAAAGGTGTTATATCTTATTTGTTGAAAATAGGTTTTACACCAACACAACTAGCAGATAGTTTTGCTATAGCTTCTGGTGGTGCTACGTTCTATAGAAATAGAGTAAATTCTTATTTAAAAGAGCAAGCCCCAGATAAAGAGTTGACTAAGCAAAACAGAAAAATGACTTATGGTCCTAAGTATACTAAGGAGCAAGCTGAACAAAAAGCGTTTGAAGACTTTAGCTCTATAGCCGAAGAAACTCAACAGTCAGGTGATCCAATGCTAGTATCACAGCAACAAGCTAGTGTGTTAGGTAGATTAGTATTAGCTTTCCAGAATACACCGATGCAATATACTCGTCTTATAAAGAAGTCTGGTCAAGACCTTATTAACAGGAGAGGTAATCCAATGACCCATATAAGTAAAATTGTTTACTACGGCTTTGTTCAGAATTTAATATTCTCTACTTTACAAAACGCATTGTTTGCTTTGATACCAGGGTTTGACGATGATGAAGAGGATTTTAAAACAGATAAAGAAAGAGAAAAGTATCTTGAAAGGCAGCAAAGAAAAGAAGACGGTAAAGTGGTTCGTGTTGCTAACAGTATGATTGACACCTTATTACGTGGATCTGGTTTAGCAGGAGCTGTTGTATCTACTATAAAGAATGTTATAATGGCGTATCAAAAGTATGATGAAGCTCCAATGATACAAAAAGAAAATGCTGATATAATTTTAGCTGCATTAAATATATCGCCACCAATAGGGTCTAAGGCTAGAAAAATAAATAATGTTTTACAGACCATGCAGTTTGAAAAAGACGTGTTAGCTGAGAGAGGTTTTAGCGTTATGATAGATGGTCGTTTCCAGTTAAGCCCTGCTTACGATATGCTAGGTGATGCTGCATCTGCTACTTTAAACTTACCATTAGATAGAGTTGCTGATGAGGTTAATGCTATAACAGAAGCTTTAGATACTAGAAATACTCAATGGCAAAGAATAGCATTAGCATTAGGCTGGAGGCAATGGGATGTAGGTGCTCGTGCTGAAGAGCATGATCTTATAAAAACAGAAGCTAAAGCTAAACGTAAAATTGAAGGTAAAGAAAAAGCTAAAGTAACTAGAGAAAAGAATAAACAAACAAGTAAAACAAACAAAAGGCTTAGAATAGCAGTTTTAAATAGCTTACCTAACGAGATAAGGAGTGATCTTCAAATGAAAGAAAGATCAACTGGATTTGATACACCTGTTTATAAATTAAAAGAGTTAGCAAAACAATATAACATAGACATAGATGAGTAGTGTAGACAAAAGTAAACTTAAATGCAATAGCCCTAAGAGAACATCTGGCCATAAGACTAAGTCTCATATCGTTAAGGCTTGTTCTGGTGGCAAAGAAAAGATAATTAGGTTTGGACAACAAGGAGTTAGTACGGCAGGTAAGAAAACTGATCCTAAGTCAAAAGCAAGAAGAGCTAGTTTCAAAGCGAGACACGCTAAGAATATTAAAAAAGGCAAGATGTCTGCGGCTTACTGGGCCGACAAAGTTAAATGGTAATATGGATATACAACAAATAAAACTGTACTTAATAAACGCATCGACTCTAGGTGTTACAACTTTTACTGGAATAGAAATGGGTTTAAAAATAATTCTATTATCAGTCACAATAGGTTATACGATATCAAAGTGGATAAATTTTAAAAATAAAAAAAAATGATAGATAGAGTAATAGGAGGACCTGGTAAAAAGAAAACAACTTGCTGGAAAGGTTATAGTAACATTGTTGATGGAAAACCACAATTTAAAAAGAAGGGCAAAAAGATGGTTCCTGATTGTAAACCTACTAAAAAGAAATAACTATGGGTGTATTAAGTAAATTAAAAAGCAGAATGGCAGGAGCGCCACAGAGGCAGGTCCCAAATACCAAGCGTAGAGATACAATACGTGTGGGTAGCAATTACAAAGTTGGTGACCGTGTAGAAGAATACGAACTTGAAGATGCTATAAAAAAACAAACAGGAGATTTTCCTCAGTTGTCAGTTCAGGATTATAGTGCAGTTAAACAAGATAAAAAAGGTAACTACGTAACAAGCGACGAGTAATGGGAGTATTAAATAAACTAAAAAGCAGAATGAGTTCTTACCGTGGACCCACACAGGTAGATCCAACCAAGTCATCACCCGTGTATGGGTTTGATACTGGAAAAGCTATAAACAGTGGAGTTGATGCTGTAAACGCAGGTCTAGCCGCTGGGTCTAATCAAGCTCCTATACAAAGTAATACAGCACAAGATATAGTAGATTTAGGGAGTACTATTGGTCAAGCTATAGGTGTTGCTTATGGCAAGGATAAAAAACCAAAAAAGGATAAACCAAAAAAGCTTTCTGCTAATAAAATATCTAAAAAAAGAAACAAAGAAGCAGAAAAAGCTGGGATAAATACTAACGTAGATTTATTTGTTAGTGATGATGCAAGTTTAATGCCAGATAATTCAGGATATGCTTAAGTATTTTAGCTATGAAGAGTTTGATTCACCTGATGAACCAGGTAGTGGTAAGAATATGAGTGATGAGTTATTACACATGTTAGATGCTACGCGTAAGAAGTTTGGTAAGCCTATAAAGATTAACTCAGGCTATAGATCAGAAGCCCATAACAAGCTTGTTGGCGGAACATCTGGATCTTCTCATCTAAAAGGTTTAGCGGTAGATATTGCTTGTAATAACTCTGTAGATAGATTTAATCTATGTGAAGTGTTAAGGGAAATAGGTTTTAAAAGAATAGGTGTTGGTAAAACATTTATACATATAGACGTAGATAAAAATAAATCACAACACGTAATGTGGTTGTACTAAAAATAAATTATGAAAAAGATTATAGCAAAGATTAAACACGAGTGGAATTCATTATTGTATTTCTTAATGTTTAAAAACAAGAGTAAATAGCAACATGTAATGTGGTTGTACTAAAATAAAGATAATGGGTGTATTAGAGAAATTGAAGAGTAGATTAGGTCCTAGCCAAACTGATCACAAAAGACTAGCTGAAATTAAGCTTACTCAAGAAAGATTAAACAAAGAAAAAACCAACACACCAAACTATGTACAACTTGAAATGCCTAAGCCGAGGCCTTTAGGAGGAGGTAGTATGGATTTGGTAGGTGGTAGGGGTTTAGCAAGAGGTGTTTTTAACTTATCAAAAAAAGTACAGAGTCTAAAAATAAAGCCGTTAGATATTGTAATGAATGCTTCACAGATTGAAGAAACAGAATAACAGGTCAAACATAAAGGGCGTACCATACCCTAAGATCTGTAACCAAGAAAGGGGACCTCATTTGAGATCCCCTTTTTTAATTATCCATCACAAGCTAAACAATCTTCGTTCATTGCTTGTTGAGCTATATCTCCTCGTAGTACAGACTCTGTTCTAGTGTAGTACAAGGTTTTAATACCGTTTTTCCAGGCTTCAAAGTGAACCTTGTTAAGCCACTTAGGTGTAGCGATACTAGGAAAAGCTAGGTTCAAACTAACTGATTGATCTACATATTGCTGCCTTAGTCCGGCCTGGGTAACGAGTTCCAGCTGATTGATCTCTTTAAATGTTTTAAAAACATCCTTGACAGGTATCTCATGGCCAATAGTAATATTATCCAACTCGTTGATACCCTGAACACTACCTCCGTCCACCAGTATTTTATTCCACGTTTCTTCATTGTTTAAATTATGTTTAGTTAATACTTTTACAAGCGTAGGATTCTTTCTAATGAATGTGCCTTTAGCGCTTTGCTCTGTAAATACATTAGCAGCCCAAGGCTCTATCCCAGGAGAAACATTGCCAGATAGTTTACTATTAGAAACAGTAGGAGCAACAGCGCGGAGATGAGTATTACGCATACCAGTTCCAACACACCATAGTGGTTCTCCATAAATTTCCGCAAGATCTCTAGATGCTCTTTCACTTTCAATTTTAAGTTGCGAAAATATTTTCCTAGTTTCAAACTGAGATAATAGGCCTTCGAAAGGAATACCTTTCTCTTGGAGATACGTATGCCATCCGAGGACTCCCAAGCCCAATGCTCTCCCCTTTTGCGCAGATCGAACAGCATTTTCAAACCCACGTAGTCCCTTGGCTCTTTGAATAAATTCCTCCATAACTCCATCAAGAAAGAACGTGGCGTCATATATAAGGTTAGTGTCCTTCCACTCTTCATATTTAGCTAGATTTAATGACGACAAGCAGCAAACAAAACTATGATTCTCATCTGTGTGTAATGTTATCTCGCTGCATATATTAGTCATGTGAACTTTTAATCCATTATCTTTATATGCTTGTGGATTCGCTTTGTTAACGTTTCCTTTAAACATAATATACGGCTCTCCAGTTGCTTTACGTTTTCTAAGTAGTTTACTCCATCTAGTCCTTGCATCTGCATCTCCTTGTTCAAGTTTACGCATAAACTTATCACCCACAATTGCGCATTGATGTAGGTTAAGTGACTGTCTGTTGACATCCCCTTTAGGCTCTCTAATTTCAAGCCATTCTTCAAAATCGGCGTGATCGATATTGATATTAACGCTAGCAGCTCCTCGTCTAACTGATCCTTGATTTGTGGCAAGTATTGTTGAGTCATATATTTTGCAAAAGGGTACGACTCCATCTGATGTTCCATTTCCTGTAATTCTAGCGCCGGCGGGTCTAATCATATTAATTCCAATGCCAACTCCACCGCCATGCTTAGCGAGCAACATCATCTCTAAATTCTTCTGTCCTATATCTTGAATGCTATCAGCCACGTCAATCCCAAAACAACTAATAGGCAAACCCCGATCAGTACCTGTGTTAGATAGTACTGGGCTAGCGAGGCAAAGCCAACCATTCCAGATGTATTCGAAAAACGTTTCGGCCATTTCCGGTTTATATAATCTACGAGCAACCGTTTTAGCAACCCGTAGGTAAGCTTCTCTCGGTGTTTCTCCGTCGAATAAATATCCCCCGGATATAGTCTTCTTGTATACGTCGTTATCACCCCACGCAGGGTAATCTTTGTTTTTTTCCCAGTCTTCATTCCAACTCATTATCTAGTTTTTCTTTTTCTTTTAATTGTTCTACTATTTTTTCCCATTCATCTTTACCAATATACATTTGAAAAGCCGTTAACGTTCCTTGAGCTAAACTTGCGTTAGCCTGTATCTCTGTTATTAACTGCTTGATTACATTGGTTAATGCTTGTACTTTGTTCTGCAAGACCTCTGTCTTACTTTGTTTCTGTCCTTTCATATTTTTGTTTTATTTTCTACCATATATCTTCAAAGTCCTCTCCTTCATTAGCTTTCGAGTAATCCGTCGAGCGAATAGCAAAGAAATCGGTATGAGTATGCCCCCCGGTAAGATGATAGAACCAATCAAGATTGCCTGCTGCTTCTTTGTCATACGCGAAATACGAACCCAAGTCAATGTAACCAAGTTCCACAAGTTTTTCATTTGTTCTTTTCTTTATAAAGTGTTTTAGATCGTTTGACTTTATACCTTCTATATCACCCATCTCAAACATTTTGTCAATATACTTGGTTTCGAGTTTTACCATTGTCTCTGCTGCATTGATTATATCTTCTCTACATAAATGTAATAGCTGATTGTTTTCATTACACATATCTCTAAACAGGTTACAACCCATTTTACTATGTAATGATTCATCTCTTACAGACCATTTCATTTGTTGACCTATACCCTTAAGCAAGTTTCTTAATTGAAAAGAGTATAAAACAGCAAAAGCAGAATAAAGGCTAACGCCCTCAGCAAAGGCAGAAAATACAGCCAAGCTTTTACCGATACCAACAGGGTCGTGCCCATCATAAGCAACAAGATTGTCAAACCTCGCTGACGTATTTGGTTCATGAAGAAATGCTTCATAGTCTTCTAGTTTTAATGTTTCGTTTAAATAACTATATGCTACAGCATGTACAGTTTCTTGAGACCCAAACATCATTGCCATTTGTTTGATCTCGTGTTTAGGAAACCAACCTACTACGTTTTGAGTCCAGTAATCTGATACTGCACATTCTGTTTGAGCAAAACCTAGTAGAATATTTCCTACTAGGTGTTTCTCTTTTTCATTAAGCTTTTCGTTCCAATCTTTGATATCGCTTTGCATTGATATCTCAGTGTGTAACCAAAATGCTTGGGCTTGCTTTAACCAACCCTCAGTATAATACTCAGGGTATTCAAATGGCTTATACGCTATGCGCTCATCAAACAATCCCATTACGAATAAACTTCTAATGCTAAGTCTATAAATGGTAGGTACAACACGTGTGTAACTTGTTCTTTTTCTTCATATGATCTAAAACCCAGTAATACGCCTGGGTAAAAGCCTATAGATAGGCTCCAACTACTTTCTTGTTTATCCATAACATTTTATATTATATTTATCTTGTAATTTTATTATATCTTTAAATTTAATATAACCCTTGCTCTCGAAAGACCACTTAACAAATTTAGCTATTTGTCTTTCAGCATATTTCTGCTGTGCTGTTAGCTTCGAGATTCTAGGATCAACCTTATTGTTTCGTCGCATTCCTTCTGATTTTGTGGTTTATATATTTTTAAAGGTTCTTTTTTGTTTTCAGTTAAAAGCTTTTTAAACATCTTCCATCTAAGAGGAAATGATTCATTGGCTCGGCCTTTGGTTTCTATAATAAAGCCTTCGCCTATGAAGTCAGGAGTATATTTTATATTAAGTATTTTCTTTTTACCTCTGTTTTTATATTCTCCTTTACCATTTCCACACCTTTCGTATGACTCAAATGGAAAATCAAATGCCTCTTGCAATTCAAAAGTTTCTCCTTCGTAAAGTGATTTTATCTTAGCCTTCTTTAGCGCCATATACATATAGCGCTCTAATCCTGAAGCAAAGTTAATACCATCGTACGAGATCTTTTTTGATTGTACAGGCCCTTTTTTTCTTTTATAAGATTTCTTCTTCATTTACTTGGATTTGGTTTAT
>Ga0233415_10001085_pt1 | contig 12105 bp, 17 predicted proteins | sample Na_anoxic_12_MG_FD_188631 | JGI IMG/M metagenome (GOLD analysis project Ga0233415, IMG submission 188631) | Seawater microbial communities from Saanich Inlet, British Columbia, Canada - Na_anoxic_12_MG | ecosystem: Environmental > Aquatic > Marine > Inlet | place: Canada: British Columbia... | reverse complement strand
TGCCTCTGATGCATTGCTTGAGGCATTTGAGGCAATACTAAAGTTCTTTTCTGCTTTTCTGGTTAAATTGTTTCCTGATGTAATTGAATCATTTACATTAACATTAAGTCTACTTTCTATTTTGCGTAAATTTTCTTGGCCTATGACACCACCTACTCTTTTTCTTAGCTCTTCTAGAGGATATCCGACTGAACTAAAAAATCTACCAAATAGTGATTTGTCAAGATATGGATCTTGTCTTTTTTCCATATGAGATGTATATTCATCTGGCTCATATCCATTATTATTACCCAATATATAAAAAACTTCATCAAAAACAAAATTAGTTGTCAATGTAGATATTGCATCATTTTGGTCGTATCCAAGTGATATATCATTAATATTAGTAGGAAATGCATTCATTAAAATACAATATAATTTAGTATTTCCTAAATTGTCTAATAGCTCAATTTCAACTCTACCAGCATACTCTTCTTTATACCCAATACCATGTGTAAATGCTCCACCACTAAGATAATCACCTGTTGGTTTTTGTAATTGCATCCATTCATCAAAAAAAGACAAAACAATATTTGTTGAATCAAGATAAAAAACAAAATTGGCAGGATCATAATCAACATCCTGCACAATATTAGATTTCCTATTATTTACCATGATCTGTTTAGTAACAAGAGTAAAAAATGGTAAAGTAGCATCTTTACATAACACTGTTAATTCATCTGCATATTTATTTGAAAATGGTGTTGTGATAATGACCCTATATAAATTAGGTCTTAGATAATTAGGAAAATATGTTTTTATCTTATTAATCAACATTATTATTTAAGCCTATTCCAATTAGTATATGCAAATTCACAGGTATATTCTGCAATCTGATCATTAGATTCAAAAGCAAGCTCTACAGGACCAAGATTTGTAGGCCAAAGTCCAACAAATTCATATTCTGCAAGATCATCACCAGCATTATCAAGGAGAATAAGGTTTCCTGTACTCTCATACTCACCAATATTTGAACCTATCATAGCATCATTAGTTCTGATATCTTCCATCCATGATTCAAGACCATTTCTAATTACAAGGTCTGTATCCATCATAATAGACACTGTAAGGTTCTCAAAAACAGCATCACCAGCAACTTTATGGGTCATATTAAGGTATTTTACCTCAATAGAACCTATTGTCTTTCCTGGCAATTGTGAAGCCTTACACATGAATCTCAACTTTTCATTGATACCCTGTATTTCCATCCTGTACAAATTAGGTCTAACACCAGTAATTAGATTAGACTTAAACTCTGATATTCTTGTCATTTTTATCTCCTTATTTTGAGTTTATATTTATATTTTTAATTATTTACTTTTTGGCATTTATTTTCTTGACAAATATCTGAAATAATATAATAATGTAATTGAATTTAAAAATTAATCTTTAAAAAGGGAGGTTTTTCATGGAAACAACACTGATCTTTGATTATGATGATAATGTAAAAGAAACAGAAGAATATAAGATTAAATATGAAAATATCAATGATCCACCAGTAATTGAGGCATTTTACATTGAAGAGTGGGGTACATGGATTCCAGCAGGAAGGTTTTTAGATGTTTATATTGCTAATGAAAAGGGATTAAAATTTGCATTTACTGAAGTTGATATTAATGATTATGAAACAGTGGTTGATGATTTTGGAACAAAATTGAATATAGATGTTTTGTTAAGATATCTTGCCAAAGATGGAAAAAAATTATTATTTTAAAAAAGTGCTTTTAGGGCTTGACAAGAACAAAGGGTTTTGATAGTCTGTAATCAAGTTGAGGGAGTTACCACCACAAACCACTTTTTCAAGGAGAAATGAAATGAGAAAAATCAATGCAAAGGCAACTAAGGTACTCAATACACTCACAAAAGATATCAATTCAGAAAACACATACAAGAAGGTCAACAATGCAGAAGGTTGTTTCATGGCTGTAGTTGTTGAAGATGTTACACTTCAATATGGAGTTAATGAGGGTCAGTTTATTAGTATTGCCCATTATTTTGAGCAAAATGGGGATTTAATGGCAGATCCTGAGATGGTTTTTTGGAAAACCACTGATTATAATGACAAAACAGTTTATTATCCAGTATATTACAAGATGGATGGATTTGGAACTGAAGAAATCAGTGTCTTGTTTGAAAAAGGTAAAATGTCTGGATACTATAAGAGAATGCAGAAAGATCATGCTGTTTTTGCTGGAACATGGATGGAAAACATCAAGTATCAGCAGAATATATAAAAAGCCAACCAATGGCAGTACCTCTTGAATTTTGAGGGGTACTGCTCACTTCCAAAAAATCAATGATGAATTTAATAGGTAGAGATAAAAATGAAATATAATTACATAAAAATAAACACTATAAAATACTTGTATGGGAGATATACAACAGAAAACTCTGAATATATTTATAATAATAGAGAAAAGATGTTTAAAGTCACTAGACATAATATAAATTATTGGGCCTTACCCAATGGAATGCTATGTCATCTATATGATTCAAGTATTGTTAACATAGAGGAATAAATCATGTTAAGGATAAGGAGAAATAAAAATGAAACCATTCAAAAAATTTGATGAAAATACCAAAATAGAAATTATTCCATATGTCCCTGATACATCTCTTAATAAACCATTTAATGTTATTGATAAAAAGGATTATAAACCATTTGATGTTATTGATAAAAAGGATTATAAACCATTCCAATCAGAGTGTTTAGGTAATGATTGTCCTTTATGCAAACATCAGAAATCAACACGTATGATTTCTACATATGATCCAATAACCGGAAATCAGGTATTAATAAAGGAGAAATAAAATGCCAAGAACAACATACATACAACATCCAGATGGAAGATGGAAATATACTGAATATGAAAATGACAAAAAATCCTTTGAAATGAAATCTTCTGATCGTAGAAAATATTATGATGATTTAGGTAGACTAGTTTTTGTTATTGATATGAGGTTTGGTACATATAGATCATTTGAATATGATGGACATGGTGAAAAAATTTGTACAGGCAACAATTATCGTAGCCTCACAGGAAACATAATAACCCCAAAAAAGGGGAAACAAAAGAGAATTGGAAGTCCAAAGAAAAATAAAACCAAGCTCAAAAAAGGCCAACCTAGATATAAAAGGATAAAAGAACTTTCTATTGCGGTCACAAATGCAATAACAATAACAAATAAAGAGTTACAAAGAATCCATAGAATATTAGGAGCAGAGGAGGCAAGAGGAATATCGTATAAACATATCTATGGTGTTACAGTCAAGGTTGTATCTGATAGATATGATGTTTTTAAGAAATATGGTACAGTATGCCCTAAATGTGGGTTAAAAGCATCATTCTATGGCATAGAAAAACATTGGGCTGAAAAAGAAAAAACTCCATATCACCTTAATTTATATGGTATTGATAAAGATGGTAATGAAATTCTTTTCACCAAAGATCATATCATACCAAAGGCCAAAGGTGGGAAAAATCATATTGATAATTATCAAACCATGTGTGAACCATGCAATGTCGCAAAGGGAAATACTATTTAATAAAAAATGATTTTAGTGCTTGACTTGTTCAAAGTGTTTTGGTAATCTGTAATTGAGGTTAGGGGTTACAGACACAAAACACTTTTTCAAGGAGAAATAAACATGAAACATTCTGAAGCAATCAATATTCTAAATCCAAGTGCAAATGATGAAGATTCACTAAAAACAGCTTACAAAACAGCATGCAAGACATACCACCCAGACGTAAACCCTAATGGTCTTGAAATGATGAAACTGGTAAATGTTGCATATGAACATCTCAAGAAATGGTTAGGTAGTTGGGACCATGCAAAACATGCAACTGACGAAAAAGGAATTGATGAGATTTTTACAGAAATCCTGAACAAGATCAGTCATTTAGAAGGTCTGGAAATTGAAGTTTGTGGAACATGGTTGTGGGTAGGAGGAAATACCAAGGAACATAAGGATACAATCAAAGAAGCTGGTTTGAAATGGGCAAAGAAAAAGGCAATGTGGTACTGGAGGCCAGCAGATTGTAAAGTAAGATTTCACAAGAAAACTCTCTCAATGAATGAAATCAGAGTTGCACATGGATCAACTAATGTTGATACTGAGAGAAAAATTCAGAAGAGATTAGGATAAAAAATTTGATGAGGGGGTGAAATTCCCCTCAAAAGGAGAAATAAAAAATGGATGTATATCAGAATATACAAGATAATAAATATGTGAATAAACTAGATTATCCAACACACATAAAAATACATGTGTGTGTTTCGTGTTCTTTCAAACAATCACAAATAAACTGGACAAAATTTTGTCCTGAATGTGGATATGAAAATACCACATTTGAAATACTCAATAAGGATTTTAAAGACCAGAGAAAGAAATATGGTCATGAAACTGCTAGATTATGGCAACAATTCAAAGATGATATTGAGGAGGAATTTAGAACAAAAGATAATCCAAAGAAAGATAAACTATTTGGATTAGCTGAAAGATTTAGTAATGGGTCAGGATATAGTGAAATTTTGGACTATTACAGTGACTTAGTTGAATTGGTACAATAGGAAATAAAGGAGAAAACTATGAAAACATGGAATTGTGAATGTGGTTGGTGTTTGGGATGTGTGAAAAGAGAACAAAGAAAGATAAGAGAACAAAAAATAAAGGAAACAAAGGAGAAAATTATGAATGATTGTGAATGTGGTCGGTGTTCGGGATGTCTGCAAAAAATTTTCGAGGTGATTTATATTGAACACCCAAGAGAACTAACACCAAAAGAAAAGGCAGAAAAGAGCTTTGAAAGGTTTATGTATAAGCTCATGTCTGCAATACACCTTACAGGTGGTAGTGGGACTCTTGGAGATTGGGAAAATAAGACCATAAAGGAAATATATGAAGATCTTCACCCAAATGGAATTCATCTTAAATTTAGTCTTGATTTTGACAACAAAGACAGAACATATTCAGGAGATTAAAAATGTCAAAAATATACAAGAAGGTATTAGATATTCTATACAAGGAAGATTATGATGTAGATGATATGTTAATTCATATAGCTAAAAAGAATCCAACTGTATTTGTTGATACATGGATAGATCTATACATGCCATTCACACCTAAAGAGTTATTTGATTATAAAATCATTAAAATCATGATGCAGGAAAAGATGAAGATTCCAGCAATCAAAAAACTCAGAGAGTTGGGAATTGAATCTGGTTTAAGAGATGCAAAGGATCTTATTGATAAGATTGAATCAAAATATGTCATACATCAAGAATATACCATACATCAGGAGAATATTGCCAATACTAGATCATGTAGATATATTCCCAATACTAGATCATGTAGATATATATTTCCATCGGTTGTTGTTGAAAAAATGAAAGAAATTAACAAATTTATAGGAGATTAAAGATTAAAAAACCCTCTACAGAGAAAATCCTGTAGAGGGTTTTTTGTTTAAAAATTGAAAACTAGATTAAGCTTTCTTGATAACCTCACTAAATTCAACACCTTGACGAACATTAACAAACTCAAGTATGATAAATTCAGCAGTCATTGTTGGCTTAACATAAATACTAGCTCTAAACTCATTCCTCTGAATGACTTCAGGTGTATTTACATTCTCATCTGCCTGTACATAGAAATCCTGTATACCTTCTCTACCCTGAATATCTCTTAGGTATGGTTCAACAAGACCCTTAAATTGTCTCCTTGTAAAAGCTGTATTTTTCTCACCAATGAAAAACTTTGCAGAAACTGCAATTGCCTTTTCAATAACAAGAAACAACCACCTAACATCAAGCCTATTGAAAGAACTTGGTGTGGTAAGAAGTGTTTTCTGACCCATAACTATATGTCCATCACCCTTAGAAGTTACAACAGGGTTGATATTTGCTTGATACAGTTGATCTCTGTAAGCTAGTTTAGGATTAACAGCAAGCTTTACACAATTCTTAATCTTACCCCTGTTATAAAAAGCAGGAGCAAACCACGGGTCACGGGTATAGTGTGTCTGAGCTGTAATACCTGCGATATCTCCAGAAAGCGGTATCCATCTGTATTTATCTGCATATGTATCATACTGATACTTCCAGTTACCATATAGAGAATTCCAAGATGTTGATTTATTAAGAGTTGTTCCAACATATGTTAACATATTTGTTACAGCAGTTGAGACACTAGCAACACCCACTACATCGGCCTTTGGTACAGTAAAGATACCAACACAGTCAAGTCTTACATCTGTGATATTGTCGGCTATATATGCTTGTGTAACAGCATCATTATTTGCACCATCAATGATCATGGAAACGTCAACTTCCTCTTTATTCTCAAAAAGGTCATAACCAGTTGTCATATCACCAACAGCAGGGGCACCATCAAGACCACCTGTAAGAGCTGTACCTATCTGTGATGCTGGAACATCAGTGTTAGCTACATCATCATAAAGGAGAATGTATTTAGAAGATCCATTTATAAGATCCTCACAGTAATAATTACTATTATCAAAACTCTTTGCACCAGCAGTCAATGAAACTATCCATTTTTCAACTATTTCATCATCATTACCACCATCCATAACACATATTGCAACTTCTGTTGCATCGGCTGGACCATAATCAAACTCTGCACTAAAAAGTGTACCAGATACAATAGATTCTGTATCATAATCAGTATAATTTGCAATAGCAACCTTAATATCATTACCTCTAAGGCCAGGGTATTTGGCGAAAATCTGCCATTTAACATCGGCACTAAAAGATGGTGAATAATTGTCTGCATTATCAGAATTGCCAATATAATCAACTATTTCTACTGGCGCACCATCATCTGTTGAATCTGCAATCTCTGCACCTGCATTCTCTGCAACAGCAGTATCAACTGCTCTTACCAATTGTAGCTGATTTGAATACTGTAGAAAATTCCATGCTGACCACCAATGTTCATATGTAAGATCATTTGGTTGATAAAACATGCTTTCAAGCTCACTATCTTGTGTCACCAAAGTTCTTTGAAAACATGGACCCCACTGAAACTGACCTACCATACCTGTTACTGATGTTGAAACAGCAGGAACAGAAACAGATAAATCCTTTTCACTAACTGCAACTTGTGGACTTAAGAAAAACCCCATATTATTTATCTCCTTATTTTAAAATGTTTAAGTATTTAATTTGAATTATCTTTTTAATTATTTACTTTTACAAACACTAAAAACGGAAAATAAATGTATTTTTATTGGAATGAGGGATAATAAGGTCAATTTTGGTAGGAAAAATACAAAAAAAGGTAGGATGCTTGGCATCCTACCTTTACGATCAAGGAATTTTTATTCCTTTATAGTGCCTAAATATTAGTCAGTATAGTCACCAGTAACAATTTCACCAACAGTCAATGCACCTGTCAATGGCTTTGTAACTGCAACAAATCCAGCACCTTGAGCGGCATCTGTAAGCTTCAGAACAGCAATACCAGAAGCGGCTGTTTGAATCATAAGATGAAGATTAGCTGTGAGAGCTGTGAGAACTTCACCAGTAGAGGCTGTGATTGAATCAGGAGCAAGAGTACTTGCAAGACCTGCACCAGTTGAATCATCAGAAACTAGAAATTCAAGATTCCTGACACCTGTAAGGGTATTTCCATCAACATCCTGACATGTGATTGTGATTGTGATTGCATTTGTTGTACTACCAGCAATTGCAATTGAAAACTGTGATGGACCTTCTGTCATTGCCCTTACTGATTCAGTTACATCAATCAATGAACCAGAATCATCAATTTTGTTTGCGCCAGATACATATAGCTCCTGACATTTTATTACATCAAATAAATTTTCCATAATTTTTCTCCTTTAATGTGTTTGTTTTAAATATTTACTTTTTAGTTTCTGTTTTTTCCGCTTTTTTCGTGTTTTTAGTTCCTTTTTTTCTTCCCCTTTTTTTCTTAATTGGTTTGTCTTCAGATTCCTTAATAAGAACAGGTTCTACCACAATAACCTTTTCAGGGTCAATAACAGGTTCCTCTTCTACAACAGGAGTTTCAACCACCTCTTCTACCTTTTCAGGTTCTACCTCAACAACAGGCTCTTCAACCTCTTTTACAACAGTCTGTAGTTTAAGTTCGGCCTTGGAAATTGGTCTTAACATAGTTGGAAATCTTCTTGCTATCTTGTCATTATATTCACCAATTCCCTTTTTAACTTCTAGAAATTCCCTTCCACCTGCATCCAGTGTCAATTTGAATGCATTATCTCTCAAATTCTCATACTTACCCATAATTCATCTCCTTTAAAATGGTTTAAAACTATATATTACCAAAAATATCAGATTCTGTCAAGTCTAATATGGTATCTTTTTCATCGTCAAATTGATCTGCCTCATCTGTAGTATTTATATCTTCTTGATCAATAATATCAACTTCATCAATATCAACATCCATATCTTCATATGAATATTCAAATAATTTACATTGTAATTTATATGCATAATTATTATGGTTCAATTGATAGAATCCTTCTTTTGATCCGGCATGAATAATTTCAAAAATTGAATCACCAGCAGGATAGTAAATTAAATCACCATTTTCTGGATCTTCACCAATAACAGCCTTAAAATTCTGAATTTCAGATATTAGTGTTATTTGGTTATCTGGTGTAAATCCAAATTTACTAAAAATATCACCTAAACCATCATATGCTGAAAAATTTTCAATATAGAAGGTAATAGGAACATTACTATTAAATTCACTCAAAACATCTTCACCAAAAATATGATCATCTTTTATTCTGGTTCTGGGTAGATAAAACATATCAACACCTATCATCTGAACTAGTTCATTTGTGGCATTGGAATACAATTCAGCTTCATTATTATCTGGGAAATATGTATTTTTGAAATATTTATTAGACATTATATTGCCCTAATATTGTTTATTAAAAATTGGTAATCTTCATTCAATGGTAAATCAGTACCAAAATCTGAATCATAAGTTGCCTCTAGTGCAACCAATCTAATTGTAGGTGAATTATCTGTTATTGCTAGATCATCACCAGACAACACAATATTAACTGTGGAAGCTGGTGTTTCAACAACATCTGATCTACTATTTACAATAGTTCCATCTGTTTCTGTTAATGACCATTGAAAAGTTTTAGGTGTAACAACCTCATCATTTTCATCATAAAATGAGACTGATATCACATATGTAGAACTTTCAAAAGCCTCTTCTGCTAAATGATAAGCCATTTTATTCTCCAGTTATGACGAATTAACCCCAATAATGAGGTTAATTCGCCAAGTTTGGGTTACTATTATGTTGGATCTGCTATTTCATCATCAAATGTTGGAATAGTTACCGTGTTACCAGATGTCAATGCTTGAGATGTACATGTTGTAGTAAGATGGATAGTACCACCAAGACTAAGTACAATATGTAGAGCTGTACCATCATCTGTTACAGTAACATCTGCCTGTTGAGCTACTGCTATTTTTCTACCATTAGTATCACCTTCACCAATAACGTAGTCACCATTACCATCACCAGCAGTCAAAGTTACATTTGCTAGACTGTTTGTTAAATCTGTTGGTGTACCTGCATCACTAGTTACATCCAATTGTGTACATGTCGCTATAACATCTAAAGCTGCATCTAATACACTATTACTTACTGTTTTTGCCATTTTTGTTTCTCCTTATTATTATCTAAATGTTTGTGAAATCGTATGTTTTACATTTTGAACTTCTAAAACAATACTTTTTGGTTTATCCTTTTTATCTTTCTTCTCTTCTTTCTTTACATCTTTCTTTTCCATTGTATCTTTTGTCATCTTTTATTCTCCTTGTACTTTCATATAGGGTTTAATTGGATATACGTTCATTTTCGGTTGTAATACATTAATTATGGTGTGTATCTTTCCATAAATTGCAACTAAACTAACATTATCTATATTATGATCATGTAACAGGCTCTGAACTGTCAATAATCCTAAAAATACTGTATCTAAACTATGATCATGGACTAAATCATCAACAGTAAGATTATGTTTCTGAGATAGTGTCACACCATCTAAATCTTGACTATGTAATAAATCATCAATCAATAATGTTACATGATATATAATATCAACATTATCTAAATTATGACCATGTAAAAGCTCATCAACAGCAAGTGCATGTTTCTGAGTTAATGTAACATTATCAAGTGACTGACTATGTAACAGCTCATCAACTAGAATACTATGTTTCTGAGTTAATGCAACATTATCCAGACCTTGTACATGTAACAAACTGCTAACAATCAATAATATGGCTGTTGATAGCTCAACATTATCTATTGTATGACCATGTAACAGCTCATCAACAGATAAATTATGTTTCTGAGTCAGATCAACATTATCCAGACCTTGAGCATGTAACAGCTCATCAACAGCAAGTGCATGTTTCTGAGTCAATGCAACATTATCAAGTGCCTGACTATGTAACAGATCCTGAACAATCAATAATATAGCTGTTATCAGATCAACATTATCCAGACTATGACCATGTGTTAATTCATCAACAGATAAATTATGTTTCTGAGTCAGAGAAACATTATCAAGTGCCTGACTATGTAAAAGATCTTGAACAATCAATAATATTGCTGTTACTAGATCAACATTATCTATTGCATGTGAGTGTAAAAGCTCATCAACAGCAAGATTATGTTTCTGGGTAATATCAACATTATCCAGACCTTGAGCATGTAAAAGATCTTGAACAATCAATAATGTGGCTACTGATAGCTCAACATTATCTAATGTATGTGAGTGTAAAAGCTCATCTACAATCAAAGAGTGTTTCTGAGTCAGATCAACATTATCAAGAGTATTACCATGTAACAATTCTTGAACAATCAGAGAGTGTTTTTGAACTAGATCAACATTATCTATGGTCTGAACATGTAAAAGATCTTCAACAATCAATAATATTGCTGTTATTAACTCAACATTATCTAAATTATGACCATGTAAAAGTTCATTTACAGTTAAAAGATGTTTCTGAGTTAATGCAATATTATCTATTGTCTGAGAATGTAAAAGCTCTTCTACAATCAGAGAGTGTTTCTGTGTTAGCCCTACATTATCAAGAGTATTGACATGTAAAAGCTCATCTACAGAAAGACTATGTTTTTGTGTTAATGCAACATTATCAAGTGCTTGTGCATGTAAAAGTTCAGCTACAGCAAGAACATGTTTCTGTGATATCCCTACATTATCAAGTGCTTGACCATGTAACAATTCAGCTACAGATAAAAGATGTTTTTGTGTTACTGAAACATTATCAAGTGCTTGTGCATGTAAAAGATCTTGAACAATCAATAATGTGGCTACTGATAGCTCAATATTATCTAATGTATGACCATGTAACAATTCATCAACAGCAAGATTATGTTTTTGTGTTAATGCTATTGCATCTAAATCATGACTATGTAACAATTCATCAATAATCAAAGAGTGTTTCTGAGTCAGATCAACATTATCCAGAGTATTGTTATGGACCAACTCATTTACAGCAAGAACATGTTTCTGAGTCAGATCAACATTATCTATTGTTTGTGCATGTAATAATTCAGCTACAATTAAAAGATGTTTCTGAGTTACAGATAATGCATCTAAATCATGTGAGTGTAAAAGCTCATCTACAATCAAAGAGTGTTTCTGAGTCAGATCAACATTATCAAGACCATGTGCATGTAACAATTCTTGAACAATCAACATTGTAGAAACTGAAAGATCAATATTATCTATTGTCTGAGAATGTAAAAGCTCTTCTACAATCAGAGAATGTTTCTGAGTTAATGCAACATTATCTAAACTATGACCATGTAACAATTCAGCTACAGCAAGACTATGTTTTTGTGCTAAAACAACATTATCAAGAGTGTTATTATGTAACAATTCTTGAACTAAAAGTTCATGTTTCTGGGTCAGAGCTATTGCATCAAGTGCCTGACCATGTAACAATTCAGCTACAACAAGAGCATGTTTCTGAGTTACAGAAACATTATCTAATGTT
>Ga0233415_10001084_pt1 | contig 12109 bp, 18 predicted proteins | sample Na_anoxic_12_MG_FD_188631 | JGI IMG/M metagenome (GOLD analysis project Ga0233415, IMG submission 188631) | Seawater microbial communities from Saanich Inlet, British Columbia, Canada - Na_anoxic_12_MG | ecosystem: Environmental > Aquatic > Marine > Inlet | place: Canada: British Columbia... | reverse complement strand
ACAATACTTTGGTTAGGGTTTCAACATAATCCCCCGCCTTTGTATTGTATCTTGTATTATATGTGAAATCTCTATACTCATCAATGGTAAAATATTTGTTTAACAACGACTTCATTGTTTTACCTTTTAATGGTAATAAAAAGTTTTTTATCTCTGTGGTATTCATTTTGGATAACTTATCTATTTGTCCTCCTTTAAGGAATAAAGTTGTTAGAAGTTCTGATAAGTCACTGTAATTGGTATTTAGTTTATTAAGATAGTCCCATTCTCCATTCTCATCTTTAACCAAACAACAATTATTTAATTTCTTTGTGTAATAAGTACCATCCGATTTTTTAATGATGTCATCTACCTTACCAGTCCTATGTAGATATTCCATTGGTTTTTGATACTTTGGGTTCATATCTTCACAATCTCTAATGTCATCTAAAATACTATTGATTGTGTCCAACATATTTAAACCACTTCTATCTCCTAACCAACTACCTAACTTTTTAATTCTATCACAAACCAATTTCTCATTACCATAGAAACGATCACAACAATAGTAATCTGTTTCTCTTTCTTCCATTATTTTGTCAGCTTCATCTCTTTCTTTTTGTTCAGATTCTACTGATGGATGTGTTAACCCTTCTGGTTTATTATCACTTAAGATATAATCCATTAAATCTTCATTTGTATTTTGTTCTTTACTCATAAATCCCATATTGATTTTTTATTATTTTTTGGTTTTTTATAACTCCACCACAATAATAACTTACTGATTAATCTTTTCATATTACTACTTTTGGTTTTTTCCTTTTTGGGGAACCTTCCCTGATTACCCATACCATCGTAATCAATGTAATCATCTTTAATATACGCCAAAGGTGATGGTAAATCACTATAATGACAATATGTTTCTTCTTCTTTCATAATTTACTATCTATTATTACTATTGATGTTCCGACAAACATTAAAACAAAAAAAAGTATGTATTCTATTTCTCCCATATTATTTAAAATATATCTATTTCATCATCGTCATCTTCTGGATCGTATATGTAAACATCATCCCTTAACATTATATCAATCTATTAACCCCATTTAACTTTCTACCCAATTCCCCTAAACCTATTTTATTCAACTTTAATACGATTTTATATAAGTCCTCATGAATCTCACTCCTTTCTTTTACAATTTTTTCCATCTCTTCTGGATGAATCTTCAAAAAGTGTTTTTCCAACACATCATAGTTAGTTAGTTTATCTACTGAATGTTTACCATCATATATAGGTTTAGGTAGTTCATTCCACATATATGTATGATGATTGTGTTGTTTAATCCATTTTTGATGTTCAAATCTTTTATACATATGTACATCACCTTTATCATCAACAACTCTAACTAAATGATATTCTTTTTTTACTGATTGTATATCCATAAAACAATATTATGGATTTTTTTGTAAAATGTCAAATTTATTCTATTTCGAAAATAAAAGTAATACCCGCTAAGTTAATTTCAATAACTTCGTTGTGAACAAAATTTGTTAGATTGTTGTTTGTGTTATAAAATAACTCTTCATCTAAAGTTTTATGTGTGTCAGAATCTAGTTTATACATTATTGTTAAACCTTCTGTGGGTATCATTTCGTTTTCCACACACTCATTCGCTATTTCTAAAACTTTATCTAAATTCATTTAAAAAACTTTCATAAGTTTTTCCCAAAATTTTCTAATCCTCGATTTCTTAATTTTGGTTACTTTACCACCATTATATTTAATATGGTTACCCAAACCACTTTTCATCTGTTTAATGAATTGTTCTTTCTTAAGTTGGGTTTTTTCTTTCTCCGCCTCAATATCGGCATTAATCTTATTAAACTGATCCATAATAACAAATATAACTAAAAAATTCGAGTAAGTGAAGAGAAAAGGGTAGGAAATAGTGGTTTTGGTAAATCATTTAAGTCAAACCAACCCCAATCTATATTCTCATCATTCAATTTACATTCATACTCCTCATTACAATAACCTAAATATAAATCATATGGGTAACCCATATCCCATTGTGTTTCAAAAGGTACGTATCTAATATTATCTGATTCTATTTCAGTTTCTTCAAACAACTCTCTTTTAATTCCTTCTACTATAGATTCACCTTCTTCTATCTCTCCACCGAATACTGACCAACATTTTGGGAAATTACCTTTATCACTTCTTTGACCTAACAAAAACTTATCTCCACATATTAATAAAACTCCTCCGTATTTTTTCATCTATTTACTTTCATATTTACCGTCTACTATAGGTATTGCCCCATAATATCTGTTACCTGACCAAAAATTATTATTAAAAATATCTTTAGATATAATAACCCCTTTACTTCCTGAAGAATGAATCATATCTACTTTACCATCTGTCACCGCATATACAAACCCAACATGTCCATATTTTTCACCGCGCATTTTATTAAACACTAAAATGTCCCCTTTATCTAAACCAGTTTTTTTCTTTTTATTAGATGATTTAGTTAGATTTTTTAATACTTTAGATGTTTCTCTCCCATTATAAGGTGAATCAATACTATCAGTATTTCGTAACACCCAGTCAATTAAACCAGAACAATCACCACCCTCATCAGTGTCAAAGGTTTTATGACAATAAGGTTGACCTAATTTACTATACGCATTATCAACTATTTTTTGTCTAATTTCTGAATCATCAGTAACATCTAATTCTATACAATTTTCAGGTTTTGTTTCATCACAATCATATTCTATTTCTTCACCATTTTTTGTGTCGTTACACCAACATAATCTTTTATGTTTATAATCTTCTCCATAATCCCAATCTAAACCTGAAAAATAATTACCAAAAACTAATTCATCATTACTATCACTTGTATATTTAACCCAATCATTTATTAAACTATCTATAGTATTTTTTTCATCTTCACTATATTTTTCCCAATCAATATATACAACTCCATCTTGAATTTTATCAATAAATAAATTTTTATTATACATAATACCTATTTGATCGGTTAACCAATTTATGAATTTTAGAATTGTTACAGTTATATCTAATTTATCAGATTCGTCTTTATATACTGTCTCAAACTGTTCATTTAAATTTTTAGTTTTAACTAATTTTTTATACTGGCTCTCTGTAATTTTAATTATTTTCATACTACAGTAATTAATCTTAATAATTTTCTTTTTAAATATTCACCAGTCATTTTAAATTTTCTGTCTATGTCAGACAAAAACTTATCAATAGACTTAACTTTAGGTATACCATCTTTAGAATAATAACACATCATAATTTTATTTAATTGAATTATTCTATCTTTATCTAAATTATTTATTTCCTCTAAATAAATATTAGGATCATAAGATATCATAGTCTCCACAAAAGTATATATTGGATTTTCTTTTAGATAAACCATAAACTGTTCTCTGTTCTCTGGTTTTCTTTTAGATATCATTGTTGCTGCTTGTTGTATGAATGCATTATTTTCATAAGATAATGAAACATATAACATATAACCTATCCTATCTACCGCATCACCATATATTGAACCTTCAATATATATACTCTCACAACCTTTTATTTCTTTTGGATCTTCTAAACCTCTACTAACCCACTCATTTAAATGCATAAACTCATGTGATAGATGTGAAGAAAAATAATAATGTAATGTGGATATATTTATATCTTCACGATTTTTTGGTATTGTCATAACTACCTCTACTTCTGCATCTAATATATTATAACTCCCATCTTCATTTTCTACCATTTGTGTATAAAATGGTGCATAGTTCATATCTATAGAAGCATCACCATCCTCACTTTCTACTATAATGACATGTATTATGATACTATCTATTGGTAACTCTTCATAAAAATCTTTACCTTTTAACTTCAACGATAATTTAGTTAAGAGATAAACATCTTCGTTAACATCTTGTTTTATAATCTTAGGTAACAATTCGTCTGTGACATAATCTGCCCATTTCTCAACGCTCTTAGAGTACCCTCTAGACTCATTTATTAATTTATCGTATTGTTTTCTATTTACAATAACCTTCATTGTGATTATACTTTATTTATAAATATTATAAAATTATTTAAAAAAGTAAGTATTATGGAATTATTATTAATTATTTTAGTTGGGTATTCAATATCCAACATTATTGTATTCGGAACAATTTTCGAAGGTATGAGAGAAACGGCTAATGTTTATAGTCCTAATTTCTTTGGTAAATTATTCAGTTGTATGATGTGTACACCTTGGTGGGTAGGATTCTTTCTATCTGTAGGTGCACAAATCACAGGCTACCCTGAATTCTCACCATTTTATAATTATGGTTTAGAAAATGTTTACCTTTCAGTATTTTTAGATTCATGTTTAATATCTGGAACTACTTGGTTAATCCACACAGTACAAGAAAAATTAGAGGTATAAAAAAAGAGGAGTTAAACCTCCTCTTTTTCTTTAACCTTACCATTTGTATTAGTGGGTGGTAACTCTACACCATTTTTTACTACCACACCTTCTCTACTCGAAGGTGATCTAGGTAAATCGTTTAGTGTAGGTTCTTCGATAGTTTCAATCATAAATTTTAATTTCTCTAAATCTTTTAATGACTTATCGTTAAATAAAACTTTCAACTCTTCTATCTTAGCTTTTAGTAATCTTAACTTATTCTCTTTCTCTATATTGAATTCTATTACATATTCAACATGATTTAATACGCTATCAATACTATCACTTTTAACTTTTGGGAATACCATAAAGTAATTGTTATTACTATTACTGTTTTTATATGTAACAGTATCAGACTCAAACATATCCCAATTTTCCAATAATACAACATCAACAACAGGTAAATCTTTTACAAACCTAATACCTGTAACATATGGTCTTAACTCATTTAATTTTTCTTGAAACATATATTTAAGTTAAAAAAGTTATTATTGATGTTATAAAGTAGGATATTGATAACCCTATAGTTATTAGTGCAGTTTTTTCTATTTTAAACTTCTCCTGTAACCTAATACTCCTAATTAGAAAAAAACTATTCCTAACCATCACAAGTGTAGAAAACACAAAAAGTAATAAATAAACTTTGTTAACAATATCCACCATAACTTTATACGTTTTTCTTACTAGAAACGTCTACTCTAATTTCTTGACAAAGGTTTTTGATGTCTTGACATCCCTTTCTTACTCTTGTTCCTGCAGCTTTATTACCTTTATCGTAAAACTTTGTGAAGTCATCTTCTAAAGTAGCAACTAAACTTTTCAATTGTTCGTACAATTCCATTTTAATTTAATTTTTAATCATTGTTATTATTTTCTTCATTATTTAATGAACCCATGTAATCACTCAACATATTTATCTTACTATTTGTTTTAGAAATTTTACTTAATAGTTTATCAAAATCTATTTTTTTATGTATTGTAGGTTTTTCTACATCATTCAAAATTCGATTAAGTTCTAACTCTAAAGTATCTCTTTCAGAAACTAAATCTGATAACATAATCTGTAAAAATTTTACTTTTGTGTTCATAATATACCAATATTACAACTAAAAAAGGATAAAATCAATAGTAAACCTATTTTTTTGTCTTAAAATAGAGACATTTATCAAACATTTTGTACAATTCAATCATAATATCCATATCTGATCTAGATTTTAGTCTATTGTAGTTAAAAGATAACTCTGCTAATTTATCTAACTTTTCTAAAGACTTATCGTTATCTTTATAAAACAACTCATCATAGAAATATAAAAAATATTCTTTTAACTTATCTGTATTATCAAAAACTATTTTTTCTTCTTTAAAGTTTTTTATAACTTTGTTAAAACACCATAGGTAATGTTCTTTTGTTTCCTTATCAGAATTTATATATTCTGCACCTAAATAAGTGTCAGATAATAATTTATTTAAGGATTTAATAAAATCATAATATAGTTCACACTTATCAAACTTAATATCATTTGCTTTATATAACAAATTCATTTGTTCAAAAGTTAGGGGTTGTATTATATAATTCATAAATTCTGAATTTTCCATATAACAATTATAATTATATCTTTAACTTTTATAAAGACAATAACATATCTAAAAGTTCTGGTTGTGGAAACATATCAAATTTAGTAGTCCTACAATTTGTATGTGACCATAAACCTTTAGTATTAGTACACATCGATACACTACATTCGTCAAATGCTTCTACACCTTTTTCTCTTATTAGATCAGGTAACCCTTTTCTCACATCTATACCATCTCTATCACCAATATAAAGTAATAACTTTTTAAGTTCTAAAATTTGTCTATCTGAATACTTGTGCCAATATTGATAACCTCTGAATTCTTTTTCTAATTTAACAACTTGTTTACAATCTGCTTCAGTACCAACATATGTATAAAATTTACCAGGTGTTTTTTTAATCCAAGTTTTTACTCCGTTAACTTTTTTGTAATAACCACCTTCAGTTAACCAACCAAAGTTATTTACTTCAATACCTACCGATGCTCTATGCATTATATTATTTCCAATACCTAAATGCCAACCATATCCACCTTCAGGAAATGCCTGTGCTACCACACCATCAAACTCATTATCGTTATTAGTTATTTTTTGTCCACCCAAAACAAATTCGGTTGCGACTCTACCTCTACTATCTCTACCCCAATGTTTAATAGTGTTGAATGGGTTGTTCCACCCAGCAGTGTGGTGTATGAATATCCAATCTTTTTTTTCGTCTGTAACATAATATTCATTCTTAGGTAAGTAAGATTTCTCAATTATTAAATCAAAATCTTCTGGCACAACTGGTTCTTCCATTTCGTCAGTAGTTATAATACCTAATTCATACGCTTTATCCCAAGTTCTCTTACCAACTATTCCATCTGCAACTAAACCATTTGCCCTTTGAAATTCTATTGTTGAGTTATGTGTTAAATTTCCAAAATCACCGTCTACTTTGTAACTATATAATTGTAGGTTTTTTAAAAACTCTTGCCAATATTCTACTATTATTCCTTTACTACCTTTCTTTATAGTCTCCATTTTTTTATTTTTATTTTTTTATTATTGTGGTGGTTGGTGTACATTAACATGATCCATATAATCTAAAATTATTTCTGTGGAAGATGTAATTGGACCATCTACAAATTTGTTAAACAAATCATCAAAGTATTTTTTTAATGTTTCTTCTTTTAAATTTATAGGATATTTAATATCTTTCAGAATACCAGTTTTTAATATTTCTTCAAAAAGGTGTGTATTTTTTTTAAGATATGTACCATTATATTCACTTAAACCTTCATCCATCGATATTATATCATAACCTAATGCCCCACTGTCAAACATACTTTTACTAGGTATAAACGAACAATATCCAACAACATATGAACCATCGGTATTAGTAAATAACTCTATAGCAGATGCGTGTTCTGTCATTGCTTCTGATAAGTCACCCAAAGGTGTGTCAACTACCCACTCAATATCACCTACATTGTATATTTTACCTACATAGTTATCATACATATATTTTAATAATATTGGCCTTAATAACTCATAATCTTTTATTATGTCTATAGTGGTTTCTGTATCGATTGATGGTGATTCACCAAAAAGAACGCCACTGTATTTTAAATAATATTTATAGAGTTTATATAAATGATCATAATCATTATAACCTAACGCATTAGAAACCTTAAGTAATTTTTCACCACCACTTAAATCCCATTCATTTTTCGTACCATCCCTACTATTAATATAAACCCCTTTTTCGTTTATAAACTTATGAATAGTTTTTAGTATACCCCTATCTAATTTAGAGATATCTAAAGTATCTATCATCGCCTCTGTTAATATATTTTTAAATTTCATACTATTATCTAATGTAAATGTCGTATAAGTCTTTTAATGGTGTGGGAATATATCTTTTAATTGTACTAGATAAATCTTCTCTACCATCTTTTTTAACTTTTCTAACTAATTTTTTTAATTCTCTCTTAGACATATTTTTTAAATCATAGTCTTTAAAAAGTTCGTACATATACTCATCTCTTACTATTTCATTAGGGATGTTTACATTGTTATCTATTTTAGTTACGTTCTTAATTGGTAGTTTTGATAATGTTGGCATCTTACACTTTCTTAATTTTTTTCTAACATCACCATCATAAATATCTTTAGGTAATCTATCAACATAATCAGGTGTATAATTATCTAACTCAATTAATTTATCACAAAATTCTTTGTTACTCATTTTTACCCTAAAAGTATTAAAGATATCATCCTCAACCATCTTAGATAAATTTTTAGGGAATTTACCTTTACCCCAAGATAGTGAATTATACTGTGGTGTTTTATGTACTACACCATTTCTATCCACCATACCAAATCTGGTACCCTCAACTGTACTATCTAAACTTAAATGGTAATGAGGACCGGTCCCCATTTTGGTTTTTTTAAGTCTTTCATTGATATAACCTATTTCTTCACCATATTTACCACTCAATATTATATCTAAAATTGCCGATTCTATCTTACTATCTGTTTCATTATTCATACCACCATTTAATGGTACAAAATCAATCGCCTTACCCCTATCATGATATCCCCATGTATGATATTTATCTTGACCACCTGTTATCTCTATTTCGACACCACTTTTATCTTCAATTTCTTTTAATATATCTACCAATCTAGTGTCAAATTTTACACCTCTTAATAAACCTGAAATAATTTCAGGGACATATGTTTCGTATTCATTTGGTAAAACATCTTTAAAATATGAAACAGGTATCCCTTCTTTTTTTGAAACGTTATCCCATGTTTCATAAGAAGTCTTACCTCTATGTCGTATATCTAAACCTAAATCTATTGCTTTATTAATAATTTTTAGTGAATCAGAAACGTCTGCACTAACGTTACAACATTCAACTGAAGAGGTACCATCACCACAAGGGCATCCTTCAGATTCAGATATAATTTTTTCTAATTGTCTTTCTGTAATTATTATCTTCATAATGTCATTTATTAATAAATATTACTGAAAATAAAAAAGGTACCCAAAAGGGCACCTTTAATTTAGTAGTTGTAAAGATATATTATAATAGTTTCTTACCTTTAGTTGTTTCAAATAAATTTTTAAATGTATCTGTTTCTTTTTTATAGTCATTGGTTTTACCCATTGAATCAGAATATTTATAGTTGAATAATTTTTTCATCTTTTTAGTATCTTCAGTAATCATAGTTTTATTTTTGTATGATAACACAGTACCTTCATTTAATTCTTCATCCCATCTAACTTTAAATGTTTGAATTCCATCGTCCATTAAAAATACTTGTCCATCATTTTTGTAATGTTCAGGTATTAACTTTTTCATCTCAAATTCGTTTTCAAATTCGTTTTTAAAATTTAATCTTTTCATTTTATCGTTTTTAGATTCTTTTGTTGTTACTCTCACTCTTGGTGTGTCCTGATATTCGTCTGGCATATCATACTTATATTTTTTGTATTTTTCACTATTAGTTTTTAACATTTCATAAGTATCATCTTCTTTATCACCTTCTCCGAAACCGTCTTTGGTACCAAATTCTTCATCATATTCAGAAGTATCATTTAAATCATCAATTCTTTTCATAAATGAATTAAATATTTCAGTATCTTCATTATCATATTTTAAAGCTGACATTTTACCTGCACCTAATGCTTCGATTTCATATGCTTCTTCATAATCAGAACGATTTACTTTAGGTTCGATAAACTCTTCCTCTTTATCAAATTCATAATACTTTGACATTTTTTTCTCAAAGTCCTTTAACTCATCAGTATTGAATGTACCACTTTCTTTTCTCGCTTTCATAGCAGTTTTTAGTCCAGCAGGTTCTTTTTCCTCTCTGATAGTTATTTTAGTTTTTTTAGTTAAAAATTTACCTTTCATTTTTATCTTTTTTATATAAATATCTAAAAATTAGATAATGTTATTATTTTATTTTTAAATTCCCCTTTTTTATTGTTTTTACTACCCTTCCTTCATTGTAAAATTCTATCGCTTCAGGACTTTGGTTACAGTAAGGGAACGTTTTACATTTTTCTTTAACTCTAACTTTTTGGTATCCTAAGTTCTTTAAAACATCATTAGGTTGTTTTTTCTTAACTGGTGCTTTGCCTTTCTTACCCGCAGTACCCATAAACTTACTTGCTGGGAATCCTGGTGTATCATAAACACCACCAACACCACCTACAGTTGTTGCCTCATCTAATTCTTCTTCTTCGTAATTGTCTTTTTTTCTTTTATTGACAGTTAAAGACGCCCCATCACCATAATTTATAGTCCCACCATCCCATAAAATATCTTTTAATGGTTCAACTATACCACCTTCTTTATAATGTTTACCTAACGCTTTTTTCAATAAATTATTCCAATTATCACGAATATAGTCCACATCTACAGAATAACCAAACCTTCTCAAAAATTTCATAAAGTATAAAATTAACTCTGGACCTAATTCAGCTAAATATTGTGGGATCTCTTTGGTTTTAACACCAGCTAACCTAGAAGAGATGAAAATACCTAATAAAGTGTCAATAATATCATTACCTGTAGTTATTTCTTCTTCTAATACTTCCTTATCTTCATTAAATGAATATAATTTACCTATTGGTAATCCAGTTTGTCTTTTACCTACTATACCATTCTTAGTTGTAGGGATATCAGATTTTTTAAATACTCTTCTAACAGTACCACCACCCATAGGTCCAACAAATGCACCCGATGATGCAGCACCTGTAGCTTCTTCAATCTCATCTTCTGAATCTAAATCAATATACAAATCTTCAAAGTCAGGTTTTTCATCACTTACCCTTCTTATTTGTTCAAACTCTCTAGGTGATTCTCTTCTTCTATATTCGTTTCTGAAATCATCTCTTCTTCTTTTAGATAACCTATTAGTATCTAAATCTTCATCAACATTCTCTTTATATGACAATTCTACACCATCAACTTTAACCTCACCACCATTATGTAATTTATCCATATCTGATTTAGAAATCCTAACAGTTTTTTTATTGTCACCCAACTTATCTTCAATTGCAATAATACCATAGTCAGAATCGGTGTAGTAATTCGCGTATTCTGAAATATGATCCATAGCAATTTCTTTAGCCACTTTTTTAGAATCTGTATGTTCCATCTCAATCTTAATTCCAACATTAATTTCTTTTTTAATGTCTTTTACGTCCACATCGTGTTTTTCCGCCAAATCTTCTTCTGTCATACCATCGGATTCACCACCTTTAAGTTCTTCTTCTTCACTAAATACCACACTTCTTAAATCTTGTAACCCACTCTTTTGTGCTGCCTTATGAAACTCATCTCCGATAGAACTCCTTTCATCCACTTTTTTTAGTACATCGTATGAAGAAACATTTTTACATTTGATTTTCATCAAACCAATTAAGTTTTCTAACTTATCCAAATCTTTTTCTGGTAATTCATGTAACCTGTTAAGTTGATTATACATTTTAATACCAACCTTAAGTTGGTCCCAATTATCACAAGACATTATTACACTTCTAGTCTTCTGATAGTCTCCTGTCATTTTTTTATTCTCCATCATTTAATTGCCGTTAACCAAAAATTCCTTCTCATCCATAACTCTCTATAGAGTTTAACAAGAACGTCTTTATTTATTTCTACTATGTCTTTTTTGAACTTACTACTCTTTAATTCCTTTTCAATAATCTTTAAAACTTTTTTTTCTAAATCACCACCAAAAGACTTTTTAATCTCTTTGCGTACCATAACACCGATTTTATTTTCATCGGTTTTAGTTAATTCTTCTTTAATGATTTGTTTAAGGTGTAAATCCTTCATAAAATATCTTTATTAATAAATATTAAGAATTTTATAAAAATTTACAATAAGATAATTAATGTTACTATAGGTAATAAAATGGAACCAATAAAACCTAATCTCTTTAGGTTTCTTTGTTTTTTAATCTCTTTTTTTTGTTCCTTTATTGTTTTATCTTTAAGGGATATTTCTTCGTCTTTATTTCCAACTATCTCCTCTATATTCTTTATGATGTTTTC
>Ga0233415_10001081_pt1 | contig 12134 bp, 8 predicted proteins | sample Na_anoxic_12_MG_FD_188631 | JGI IMG/M metagenome (GOLD analysis project Ga0233415, IMG submission 188631) | Seawater microbial communities from Saanich Inlet, British Columbia, Canada - Na_anoxic_12_MG | ecosystem: Environmental > Aquatic > Marine > Inlet | place: Canada: British Columbia... | reverse complement strand
AAGTTGGTGTTAGTATTAAAAATCTTCTTTGCGAACAGCTTAGCCTTGATAAAACCTATGTTGATAAAAGAATAAGCACCATATTTTTGAACAGTCAGCCTGTAGATGATATAAATAAAGCTATAATCAAAAGCAATGATACCTTGGCCCTTTCCAGTGCCATGCCAGGTCTTATAGGTGCAACCCTGAGAAGGAATAGTCACCTGGCTCCTCTAAGAAATAATATCACCTTTAAAGAATATCGAAATAATGATGATATTCAAGCTTATGGCCTTATTCACCTTAAGCTGTTTAATCTCATTTTGCAGGAAGCGGGCCCTTTCTTTTTGCAAAGGGGTGTGGTAACGGGTTTTGAAGACCTGATAGACCTTTTTGATAACAAAATGTCCGAAAAAATAAAGGGAGATTTAAAGATATATTCCAACGGCAAAAAAACAGACATAAACGAATTGTGCAGAAGTTTAAAATCAAATGTTGAACAAAAATTAGTTATTTTAAAATCAAAATCTCTTAAAAACCAATCTTTTTATTAGGTATTCCTTTGACATTGATTATATCACTCCATACGGTAAGTTGTCATGGAATGTCCCTCTTTTATTGCTTACTATTTTTGTAACTGGTATTCAGCCACGAAGGCACAAAGACCCAAAAGACCTGCCCGATTTACCCGCCATACTTCAGGCGGGGAAGATGAGTATAAATTGAATAACGGAGTTTTCTCATTAATGCGCCTGAGGCGCATTAAAAAGGCTATTATCAAAAGTAATTCTATAATCTTGGTGCCTTTGTGGCAAGATAGTTGAGGAGAGCACCAGTTACCTATTTTTTCATCTTTTAGACGAGCGATGGATTCACTATAAATTAAAATTGATGAACTCGTAAAAAGTCGGTTTCAGTGAATGTGTCATGTCGACTGTAGGGAGAAAGCTTATATTTTCAGCATGTTAGACCGAAAGGATTTCTCGCTTCGCTCGAAATGACAAGGTATGTGGACTTTTTCCGAGTTTATCAATATTAATGGCTTGAGTCTGCTATTGGTATGAGGTTCAGAAGGGTGGATATTAGAAAGCTGATTGATCTAAAGATGGAGGAGAGAAAGAGGTGAAAAAGGCGCTGATCCTAATAGTAATGCTAATACTCCTCGTGCTCGCCTTTTATTGGACAGAGATAGGCCCTAAAAAGGAGATCAAGGCAAATCCTCCTACAGCGCAGAACAGCAAAAGACAGATTCCTGTAGAAACTGTCTCGCTTCATCTTGGCTCTATTGATCGCAGGCTGCACCTGACTGGAACCATTATTTCTGAAGCAATGGTAGACGTATTATCCAAGGTCTCAGGTATCCTGGAGAAAATTCAGGTGGAGCAGGGAGATAGGATAAAGGCAGATCAGGTTATTGCCATGGTTGACAGCGAGGAAAAAGAGGCGCAGCTCCAGGAAGCCCAGGCTGCCCTTGATGTGCTTCGTGCCAGATGGGCCCAGATGGAAACCGGTGCCCGACCAGAGGAGATTACCCAGTCTGAGCAGCTGGTCCTTCAAGCCAAGGCCAGTTGGGAAACCAGCCTTGATAATTATATGAGGTTGAAAAACCTTAAAGAAAGGGATTTTATCTCTCAACAGCGCCTGGATGAAGCCATGTTGCAGGTTACCCTCAGCGAGGCGGAGTACAGGTCAGCAAAGGAAAAATTGACCTTGTTGAGAAAAGGAGCAAGGCAGGAAGACCGCGATGCACTTTTGGCCCAGATTCGTCAAGCAGAGGCTGCACTAAGACTCACCCGGATACACCTGAAGAATACAACGCTCCGTGCCCCCATTAGTGGCATTATCAGCAAAAGGTTTTTAGACCAAGGCTCATCCGTAAGTACAACGTCTCCAATCGTGAGGATTGTAGCCATGGATAGGGTCAAGGTCCTTGTTCAGGTGGTGGAGAATGAGCTCGCTCAACTGAGGTGCGGGGCCAAGGCTGAGATATATGTAGATGCCTATCAAAAACAGATTTTTCGGGGCGGAGTGTCATGCATCAGTCCCACTGTCGATCCTGAAAGCAGAATGGCCGATATTGAAATCCAGGTGGGAAATGAAGATCACCGATTAAAGCCAGGGATGTTTGCCAGGGTGAATCTCCTTGTACAAAGGCGAGATGGCGTTCTTTTGCTATCAAAAGATTCCCTGATGCGGGAACATGGCCATACGAGGGTATTTGTGCACGAAAATGGAAGGGCATTGCTCAGGGAAGTCAGTCTCGGGCTTGAGGGAGAAAAATACGTGGAAGTAGTGAGTGGATTGCAAGAAGGAGAAGAGGTTATAGTAGCAGGTCAATATGAATTAAAAGATATGATGCCCGTGAGGGTTATGCGGAGACAAAAAACCCCATGAACCTCTCAAATTTGGCAGTTCGAAGACCAATCACTACATCGATGTTCTTTTTGGCGCTGGTAATCTTTGGCTCTATCTCCGTGCTGCGCCTTCCTATAGATATCCTGCCCGATATAACCTATCCGTCCATTACGGTCGTCACTAATTACGAAGGAGCCGGGCCTCAGGAGGTGGAGAGGCTCATCACCGAGACTATCGAAAAAAGGGTCAGCACCATAGAAAATGTCAAGGAGATTCGCTCCACTTCCGCTGAGGATGCCTCCACTGTAACAGTCGATTTTAACTGGGGAACGAACCTGGACGAGGCGGCAAATGATATCCGGGAAAAGCTCGATCGCGTTCGCCGTTTCCTACCCGAGGATGCAGATGACCCTTTTCTCTACAAATATGATCCTTCAAGCCGTCCTATTATCTTCTTTTCATTAAGGGGCCCAATCCATCCATCCAGGCTGAGGGATTTGGCCGATGATCGGATCAAGTACGATATCGAACAGGTAGAAGGTGTGGCAGCCGTTGATATATGGGGAGGCTTAGAGAGAGAAATCCAGGTAGAGGTTAACCGAGGAAAACTTCGATCTATTGGTCTCTCCATCGATGCCTTGGTCGGCATCCTTAATAGAGAAAGTCTCTCGCTTCCAGGAGGGCGCCTCGAAACAGGCAGAAGAGAGTGGTTGATTCGTCCCTTAGGAGAGTTCTCAAGCCTGGAAGATATAGAGAACATCATTATTACCACCAAGCAGGGTAGGTCTATCTACCTGAAGCAAGTGGCCCAGGTGAAGGATGGGTTCAAGGAACTCCGCTCACACATGAAGACTAACGGCGAGCGCGGTGTTATGGTGGCTGTAAGGCAGAGATCGGGAAGCAACACGGTGCAGGTTTCAAACCGGGTTCTAAAAATACTCCCAAGGCTCAAGAGTGAGCTTCCCGAAGGGGTATCCCTCACCCTTATGCGCGATACCGCGGATTTCATCAGGAAATCCATCAAACAGGTACAACAGGTCGCCTTCATAGGGGGAATTCTGGCGATAATAATACTGTTTGCCTTCCTCAGAAACATCCGAAGCACGATCATTATTTCTACCTCTATACCAATCGCCATCTGGTCCACCTTCTTCCTTCTCGAGCGTATGGGGCTCACCATCAACATGATGTCCCTAGGGGGGTTGGCCCTCGGGATTGGCATGATACTGGATAGCTCCATCGTGGTGCTCGAGAACATATTCCGCCACCGGGAGGAGGGAAAAGGGGCGATAGAGGGGGCCACAGAGGGGAGCAGTGAGGTGGGTATGGCGATCACCGCTTCAACGCTCACCACCATATGCGTGTTTCTTCCCCTTCTCTTTCTGAAAGGGGTAGAGGGGGTGATGTTCAAACAGATGGCCCTCACCGTGACCTTTTCCCTCGTGGCTGCGTTGGTAGTAGCCCTAAGCTTGATCCCCATGCTCTCATCCCGCCTTCTAAGGGTCGAAAAGAAAGAGGGGGGAGGGGTTCCTCCCCGCTTCTACGATGGGTATCTGAGGGGGCTGGGGTGGTCCCTGAAGCACCGAAAGACGGTGTTGGGGGGATCGGTCCTTCTTTTGTTTCTTGCCTTTTGGTCTCTTCACGTTAAGGGTGTGGGAACAGCACTCCTTCCGGAGATCGATGAGGGGGTTATCAACGGGGACATCGAGATGCCGGTGGGAACTCGCCTCGATATCACCTCCAAAGTAACAAAGGAGGTGGAGGAGACAATTCTTCGAGATGTTCCGGAGAATCGGAGGATGTTTTCCCGATCGGGCAGCCACTGGCGCAGGGGGGGAGGCTCTCATAGTGCCTATTTCCGGGTGTACCTGGTGAACAAAAAGGATAGAAAGCGCTCGACAGAGGAGATCGTGGCAGGCCTGAGGCTGAACCTTGCAGACATTCCCGACGCCAAGGTCCGTATCTCTAAGGGGAGATCCATGTACTCAAGGTTTCTTGGTGGGGGGAGAGAGGAGAGGCTCGAGATGGACATCAGGGGCTACGATCTCGTGAAGGGGAAGGCCCTCGCCGAGGAGATCATCGGCAGAATAAAGGGGGTCGAGGGAGTTATCTATCCCAGGATGAGCCTTGAGGACAACCGCCCTGAGCTCAAAATACTCATCGATAGATCAAAGGCAGCTACAATGGGGCTTCCAATCTCGCGAATCCTTCACGTTATCAATACCAATATAGAAGGGACAGCAGCCTCCAAGTACCGGGAGGAAGGAGATGAGTTTGATATCCTGGTCCGGTTACGGGAGGAAGATAGGGGCAGTCTTGAAGATATCCTGAATATGTCCATCACAGGGCCGGGAGGCAAAGAAATCCCGTTGAGGGGATTTGCCACCGTTATCGAGGGGAAAGGGCCAACCAGAATAGATCGTAGAAACCAGGAGAGATTGATCACGGTAATGGCAGGGATTCAGGGAAGGGATATGGGACATATCGTTCAGGAGATCGCAGAGAAGATCGGTGACTTGAAGTTGCCTCCAAACTTTCGTCTTAATTTCGCAAGCGAGTACGAGCAACAGAAAGAGGCCTTTGGGGGGTTGCTGTTCGCCATTGCCCTAGCCATCGTCTTGGTCTACATGGTGATGGCCTCTCAGTTCGAGTCCCTCACTGAGCCCTTTGTGATCATGTTCACGGTACCCTTTGCATCCATAGGGGTTATTCTCGTATTATTGCTGCTCAATATGAATGTGACGGTCCCTGCCCTTATTGGAGGGGTTCTTCTTATCGGCATCGTGGTGAACAACGGGATTGTCATGATAGACTACATCAACCGGCTGAGGAGAAGGGGGGATCCCCTGACTGAGGCGATTCTCATTGGCGCGAGAAGGCGCCTTCGCCCAATCATGATGACCACCATTACCACCTGCCTCGCATTGGTACCCATGGCACTCGGGTTCGGAGAAGGGGCGGAGATGAATGCACCCATGGCCCGTGTGGTGATTGGAGGAATGCTGGTATCTGCCCTGTTCACCATCTTTTTTGTTCCCACCTTATATGGCTATATTAAAGGGATTGGAAGAAGTATCTCACTCAAAGAGACTTGATTTGAAGAGCTCTTAAATCTCTCAGCTTTTTCCAACCTTGACCTTTTATAATGGCCTTAAAATATGGGGACTCTTATTGATACTAGCTTCATGTGTTGTTGTGCACCAAATACATCCCTATCCCCGGGAGTGCCTGAAACAATAGCCCTATGAGCGGTTATTTTGATGGCATGGCATGCCTCGGCGCGAAAGCTGCCAACCATACGCTCCAGAGGAATTTGGAGTATTCCAGCAATCGTACGTTTTTCGAAGAGGCCAGAGTCAAGGGCCTGTCTGTATTCGTCTTCTGAGTGAAAATAGATCTCATAGGTGATTCGGTTCACGCCCGCGTTCTTTGAGCGAATCACGCCGGCCATTTCGATGAGGGGCCTGGAGTCCACCGGTCTGCCGGGGTGGGCCACCACTTCGACGGGTGCCAGCTTCTCCTCTTCCAGAACGCCTTCGTAGTGCTCGAGCCCGATCGGTCTATAGTCCCCCTGAATCTCTTTCAGGCGTTGCCAGTTCCGGCCATCCGCCTTGAAGATCGTTACCGGAAAGAGGCGGTCCCTGATCAGGGTCTCGTCTTCCAGGAGGTGGTAGATGCTCCATTTAAAAGCATCCCCTGCATAGATACTTCGGATGGAAGGCTGCGTCTCATCCACAAAGGCTTCAAGCCTTTCGAGGACCGCCTGGTGTTTTTCCCGGGCCTCCTCTACAGTTTGGCCGATGGTTTCCAGAAAAAGGAGGGGTCTATCCCTGTCCACAATGAGAATCTCAATATCGCATTGGTCCGCGTATTTGGCCAGCCTGCTCCGGACCGATGCGTACGCCTCGGCCTTGATTTCACCCAACTTCCGCTGGAAAAAGGGATCCCTGGTTCCGCCGATGATCAGGCAGATGTATCGCCCATGCTCATCCCGGAAATTGATCGTGGATGGCGAAAGGGGAAAGGCCATATTGCCGGCGGTGGATATGCATCCTTCATAATCGAAATGGAGAAAGTGGCCTTTCAAGACCGTCCCTACCGGCTCCACTACGCCTGGTTCGTCACTGGAGACTTCGATCAAGAGCCCAACCTCAGAATACCCCTCTGAAACGGGCGTCTCCTCCACCCCGTTGCGGCCATATACTATGTACTCACTGGGAATGGCGTCAAGGTCCTTACAAAAGAGCAGAGATACGACTCGCTCGCCCACCCGCTCGCTTCCTTCAAGCTTGATGGTGAGTGGCCGATGGACAAAGCCGCTTTTTCTCAGTCCTGCGGTCCTTGCATCGTGCTGGAAGTACTCGGTCTCCAATAAAGTAAGGACACCTTCCGGATAGAATTGCAGAAGGGGGTGGGATTCTTCAAAAAGACTGTGTGCAGCGATGGACTGGATCGTAGTTCTTCTATTCGGATTGGGGGCAATGAAAAGAACGCTACCGTCATCTCGGAACTCCCCGACCAGACAATCCATTCCGGAAGATGGCTCGGCAGCCGCGGCGCCGCATTCAAGGATGTGGGCAGCATGGAAAGCCAGTCCCGGGTCAATGCCCCGCCGGATGGGATCTGCCGCAAAGATCGCCACATCGCAGGATCTCCCGGCCAGAATCACCTGTGCCCCTTCTTCAAGGGCCTTGATAAAGGGCGCAATTCCCATCTGCCCCACAATAGCGCTGTTTCTAATCATAGCTTCCTTCAAGGGAGGCATGTGACCCAGTGGTTTCAGATCATCGACACGCCCGATAAGCAGATCATTGTCTACGTGACCGCTGATGACCGCGACCCGAACGTCCATAAGGGCCTTTTCCTCAAAGATCTCCCTGGCAATATCCAGCATGAATTCCAGGTTTGGCGTATCCCCGGCAAGACCGCAACTGCCTATGATGAGAGGACAGCTTTGCTGTAGTGCCGCTTCCAGCATGAGAGAAAAATCACGTTTGGTCTGCGGCTTTTCCATGAAAGGGACCCCCTTGCCCAAATAATAGGGCCCAGGATCCACGGAACCGGCATCAGCCGCAATGAGATCAAGTTTAATTTTTATAGCCTCTTTGAAAGAAGCTTCTGGGAATACAAACCCAAGACCACCACAAGTCGATAAAATCCTGTAATCCATTTCCATTTGCCTCCAAAATATAGCCTGCCTTGTACCATCTCAGGTTCGATTTCTTTGTTATGATAGGCAGTTATTTACGTTTCTTCACCAGGCAAGTATCATCCATATAGCCTGCTTTTTTTATCATGGTGCAGAATTGCTACTTTAACCAATTATATTTGGTGCTTTTTTCAACCCATCAGAAGTTGAGGTAACCAGAGACTGAGCTGAGGGAATATGATCAAAAGCACAAGGAGCACAAAAAGGGCTCCCAGAAAGGGCATGATCTCCTTGAACACATGGTGAACGGGTGAATTGGCCTGGGCCGCACAGAGGAACACAACCATCCCTACCGGTGGCGTGCCGAGACCGAGAAGGTTTGCCAGAATAGCTACAACCCCCATCTGAGTAAAGCTGATGCCCACTGCGGCAGCCGTTGGCACCATCATTGGCACAAAGACCACTAAAACGGTAATCGGGTCGAGAAACATGCCGCCGATAAGAAGGACCAGCGCCATGAAACCCAAAATCAGGGTGGGATTGGTAGTGACACCACCGATCCAATCGGCCAGCACCTTGCCCACACCCATATTGCCGATGATCCAGATGAAAAGACCGGCAATGGTAACGATGATGAGAACCTTTGACCCGTCGATGCCGACCTTGCACATCACCTGCCACAATCTGCCCAGACTGAGTTCACGGTATATGAACAGGCTCACGATGAGGGCATAAGCCGCAGCCACGGCGCCCACCTCGGTTACTGTGGCCACGCCGCCCACAAGTCCGACGACCACGATCAAGGGCATGATCAGCGCCAGTACGGCGCCCATGGCGGCCCGGAAGAGCTCCGTAAGTCCGGGCCATGGTGTGGCCGGATATTTTCTTGCCCGGCTGATGATGTAGGAGGCGACAAGGAGAAACACGCCCATCAAGACCCCCGGAACAATACCGGCGATAAACAGACGACCAATGGAGGTCATTGCAAACAAGCCGAAAAGGACCAGGGGTATAGAGGGAGGAATCACCGGCCCAATGGTCGCTGACGCCGAGGTGACCGCCGCGGAATAAGCGCCCGGATAGCCTTCCCGCTTCATGGCCGGAATCATGATCGATCCAATAGCCGAGGCGTCGGCCATGACAGAGCCTGAGACGCCAGCAAAGATCATGCTCGATAGAATGTTCACATGGCTGAGGCCCCCTGGAATATGTCCGAAACAGGCCCGGGCAAACCTCAGCAATCGGTCCGTAATGCCTCCCGCATTCATGATCTCGCCCGCCAGGAAGAAGAAGACGATCGCCGCAAAATGATAATTACTGAGACCTTTAATGAAGCCCTGTGTCACGACCATGATGGGCACCTCGGGCCAAAAACCGATGACATAGGCGGCCTCGGCCAGGACCATGGCAATGAATACCGGTGTCCCCAGGGCCAAAAAGAAGAGCATGACACCGAAAAGGACCGTAAGCTCGCTGATCATGCCCCCACCTCTTGTTTACGAAGCTTGTCACAAAGATCAAGAAGTGCGGCCAGTCCCAAACCGACTGCCCCAACCGGAACAGGGTAATACTTGATGCTCAAGTCGATAGCCAGCGTGTCGAGTTCCATGCCGACCATGGTACTCAAGGTCTCCCTGGAGACCCAAAGTATGGCCCCGGCGATGATGATCGCGATCCCATTAAAGATCACGGTCAGGGTTCTATTTATGCGCTGCGATAAGCGGCTGGTCAAGAAATCCACAGCGATGTGACTTTGAGTTAGCCACAGGACCGAAACTCCCAGCCAGGTCATCCAGAGCATGATGATAACGGATACCTCCTCGACCCATATGAGGGACGAGGCAAAGACATAGCGAAGGACGACTTGAAGAACGGCTAGCCCTGTCATGGCCATGACGCATGTGCCGAGGGCGCCACTCAAACATCGAACTACGACCTTCCGAATTCGGGTCATGGTGAACCTCACTGCTCTATGCCTGGCGCTGCAGAGGCTGTCTGAAGCGTGGCTGTCCGATGAAAACGGGCCTATCCCTTACCGGGCCGAAACTTCGGACAGAGGTCCCGAAGACTACGGGATATTGTGAATCCTCTGATACAGGCCTTTTGGCCAGAATTTACCATCGTATTTTACCAGAATCTCATTTACAGGCGCATGGAATTTGGCCATATCCGGCTCCACGACGGTGATGCCCTTGGCCCTGGCCTTGTCATAATAGCGCTTCATCATCTGATTGTAGGATTCTTGCTCCTGATCCACCATGACCGTGGCCTTCTGCGCCCAGGCCCTTTGCTGGTTATCGAGCTTTTTCCAGGTCGTGCCGCTTGCGTAGATGCACAAACCTGAATGCACATAGTTTATGGGCGTGTGGTATTTCAGAACCTCCATCAGCCCCCTGCCGAAAAGGGTGACAATCCCATTGTCGTCGCCGTCCACCATGCCGCTCTGGAGGGCTTGATAGGAGTCAGATCCTTTAATGGGTGTCGGGCTCGCCCCCCAGGCCTTCCACACCTCGGCAATAAAGGGAAGGCCGGGAATCCTCATTTTCAGGCCCTTCATGTCATCGGGAGACGTAATGGGTCGCTTTGCGGTGGAGAGACTCCGGGGGGAGCGGTCTACAAGGATCCCTACGTATCGGATATTGACCTTTTGCTCCGCACCGGTGATCATCTCCTTAAACACGTCGCTGTCCAGAAACCTGCGATAGTGTTCTTGATCCCGGAAGAGGAACGGCGCAAAGAAAACGAAGAACTCCTTGCATTCCTTCGAAAACATGGGCGCCTCAATGGGAATGAACCAAAAATCGAGCTTTCCCGCGCGCAATTGAGCAAGGGTCTGCTTGGGGTTACCGAGGACACCCCCGCCGATGACCTCCGTGTGAATGGTTCCTGTTGAAAGGTCTTCAAGGTTCTTGGCAAATTTCACCGCCAAGTTGTACTGTTCGCTGTTCGGTGGAGCGGGAGACCCCAGCCGCAGATTCAAATCTGCCCCTTCCGCTGACACTGCGAAAAGGGTCAGCAGCGCCGTAACACCTAACATTGAAATAATTTTTCGTGACATTGTCTACCTCCTTATTTTGGTTTTTATTCCATGCTCCCCCAAGGGAGCTACTATGTACACCCCACATTTATGGGAAACTATATCATTGCTTTCCCACCCTTTGTGGCATGGCTACACCCCGGACCAACATCTAAGTTTCAGTTACATCAACCCATTTTATGAGTAATTTAATTCTTATATCGGGATTCCCCGAGATCTCACCCTCTTTTAGCTACAGCCTTTAGGAATCTTAAACGTGCTTTTTCAACATGGTCTCCCATCAACTGTTCTGCTTCTCTCGCATCTTGCTTAAGAAGCGCTTTTGAAATTAAAAGGTGTTCTTTGTATATTGCTGCAATGTCACTGGGCTCAGTACTGACACCCCATAACCTGACCCTTTCCTGTTGGATCAGCAGGGATTCGTTGATCCTAATGAGGAGATCATTCTCGCTGGTCTTCATGATGAAGGCGTGAAACCGCCTTGACACTAATTTGAGTTCCTCTATATCGTGCGGCCCTCTCTTTTCTTCTAGCTCGTTTATTATGGAGGCTAGTTCCTCTTTCCTCTTCCCATTCATATTAATTACAGCGAGCTGAACAGCAGCCACTTGGAGAAATTTTAAAACGACGTGTATTTCTTCGATCTCCTTAACATTGAGGGGTTTCACATACGGCCCTCTATGAGCGATCGTTTCAACGAAGTTTTCTGATTCCAACACTCTCATAGCTTCTCGAACCGGCGATCTGCTAATTCCCAATTTCGAGGCAATGAGGACTTCATTAAGCTTTTCGCCTGGCTTAATCTCACCCTTAACAATTGCATCCCTTAAGAAATCCAAAACCTTAAGCCAAAGTGGCTTGGCCGGGGCAAAAGACTCAGGGCTGACTTTATCGAAAATGTTGTGCATAATGTCTACATAATACATTATACAATTCTTTGTCAAGAAAAAAATCATGATACTTTTAAAATATTATAAAAAAATAAGCTGGACGACCTGTTCCAAGGAACCAATAAAGCACTATCCTTTGATTAATCGAATCTTGGTGATGAGAAGAATTGAGTTACTTGGAAGGGTTAGGCTCATCTGAAGCCCTAAAAATGGCAACGAAAAAGTAAGTCAATGTAGTTAACAATGTGCTCAAGTTCTCAGAGCTTCATATTTGTGTGCCCTACCTGTAGCAGGAATTAATCTACTTTGCCCATCGATTTGAAAAATAATTTGACAAAATGCATATCATCCTGTTTCAAAGTGATCCGCAAGGATATCCCGATGCTATCCAATCTTCAATTTTATGATATTGAAAAAATCGAAAAGAATTTGGAATTTATAGGAAAATCAGAAGTTGACATGATTAATTTTTCGTCAATCTCAAAAATTTAAGCATAACAAAATATAAAGCTGAGCCATTTGTGATCATGTTCACCGTACCCTTAGCCTCTATCGGGGTTATTCTCGTATTATTGCTGCTCCATATGAATGTCACGATCCCTGCCCTTATTGGAGGGGTTCTTCTTATCGGCATCGTGGTGAACAACGGGATTGTCATGATAGACTACATCAACCGGCTGAGGAGAAGGGGGGATCCCCTGACTGAGGCGATTCTCATTGGCGC